>JACKZZ010000037.1_pt1 | contig 12387 bp, 9 predicted proteins | sample 8027871 | NCBI WGS metagenome assembly JACKZZ01 (sample SAMN15724774, study PRJNA655200) | protist metagenome | isolation source: fluorescence activated cell sorting (FACS) single amplified genomes of... | place: USA: West Boothbay Harbor, Gulf of Maine | collected 2000-07-19
TACAAGAAGATGCTGAAGAAGTAATATTTGTGGTTCTTCACAGAGAATATTATAAAACGGGAGAACTGCATTTAATTGGAGGTATAAGTAATAATAAAAAACAAGGATTATTTAGAGAGTTTAGTAAAGATAGTAATCTCATAAATGGTTATATCTATGTTAACGATTCTATTGTTGGTGAAGGAATGGTTGATTCATCATCATTGTATATAGGTGATTGGACTTATTATTTTTCAAATAAACAAGTCAAAGCTACCGGGTCTTATTCTAAAAGTGTAAAAGTGGGGGAATGGAAATATTATCACTCAAATGGAGAACTGGAGCAAATAGGAACTTACCGTAACGGAATACCGGAAGGAGAGTGGAAATGGTATCACAGAAATAAACAATTAAAGAGAAAAGAAAATTACAGAAAAGGCAAAGAAGATGGGATTAGTTTAGAATACGATACTTTAGGAATACTATTAACAGAAGGTGAATTCATAGAAGGAATTCAAGACGGTGTTTGGTTTTATAATGTGGGTGATCATACCGAGGAGGGAGCTTATGCTGATGGAGAAAAAACAGGCATTTGGGAATTTTATTATACAATAAATCAGGAGAAAAAGGAGCTTGCTTTTAAAGGTGAATATATTAATGGAATTCCATTAGGAAAACACCGTTATTTTTATCCAAATGGTAAATTAAAAGAAGAAGGAAAATACGATAGTGGTATGAAAGAAGGTGACTGGAAAAAATATAACGCAGACGGCCAATTAATTCTAACTATATTGTATAAAAATGGGATTGAATTTAAATATGATGGTTTTAAATTCAAACCAGGCTTAGATTCTATAGAATAATGCTAGAATATTTTAATCTTTTCTTTAGCGACACAAAAGATGCTTTCTTTGTTATTGACACTAATAAAGACTTAGTGGTAGACTGTAATTCTCAAGCTTTAGGTTTGTTTGGATTTAATGAAAAAAGTGATGTTATAAATAAACCCTTCACAGCCATTTATCCTGACTTTTCAAAAGAAAAAGGAGATAATTTTATTATTGAATTTAATCATGTATTAACTACTGAAAAGAGGCATGCAAGACTGATTAAATCTTTTTTTTTCCACGACAAAAAGAAATTTTGTCTTCTTCGAGCCGAAGATGTAAGTAGAGAACAAGTCGATAAAGGTAATGTGGGTCGCCTGGAAAAAATAATCAAAACTATTCCCGACCTATTTTATATAATTGACAGGGATGGGTATTATAGAGAATTCTATTCGCTTGATAAAAAAGCTTTTTTATCAAAAGATGAAAGAATTATTGGTAAGAACATTGCGGACAGAAACCTCCCTAAGAAAGTAGAAATAAGAATATTAGCAAATCTAGAAAGAGGATTAGAAACTAGAAATCCACAGCTATTTTATTATAATCTGGAAGTCGATAAAGAACGAGTCGGTTTTGAAGCAAGACTAATACCCTTAGATGATCACGAAGCGCTCATTATCGTTAGGGACATTAGTGCATTTAATCGATCTCAGAGTGCACTTAGAGAAGTTAACGAGAGGTTAACCAAAGTGTTGAACAGTATCAATCACATTATTTTTGATATAAAAATAGAAAAAAATGGAGCTCACATATTTCAATATATATCCCCTCAAATAGAAAAAGTATATGGGTATACTATTGCAGAATATAAAAACATAATAAAAGAGCAGCGTAAAAAAGAGCTTATTCATCCAGATGATATTCACATTATTGAAGCTTCTGCCCGCACTCTAAGTGAGATGAAACAACCAATAACCCAAACATATAGGCTCAAACCAAAAGGACGTGATGAGTATATCTTTATTCAGGAGGATGTTTTTCCAGAGATAAATGAAAAAGGAAAATATGTCGGAAATTTTGGAGTAGCTAAAGATGTTACAGAAAAAGTAATGTCAGAGCGACAGCTTCAAGAAAGAGAAAGAATTCTATCAACTTTATTTAGCCACTTACCCGGAATGGCCTATCGGTGCTTACCGGACGCGAACTGGACAATGAAGGTTGTTAGCCAAGGGTGTTTAGGTATTACAGGTTATGATAGAACTGAAATAATAAACAACAACGTTACGTCTTATCGTAATTTAATACATCCGGACTTTAATAACGTTGCGCCAGAAGACATGTTATTAGACGTTAATCAAACAGGAACATTTTCGTTTGAGTATAAAATAATAGCAAAAGATGGTTCAGAGAGGTGGGTATGGGATCAGGGAGAGGTGATAAAAAATGAAGAAGGAAAAGTTATTGCTTTCGAGGGCTATATTGCGGATTTAACAGAAAGAAAAGACTCAGAAAAACAAAAAATCAGAGCAGAACTGGCAGAGGAGTCAAACAAAAACTTAGCAAAAGAGATAAAAAAGAGAATTTCCGCACAAGAGGAACTAGCTAAAACGCAGGAGTTCACGAATAGTATTATTCATTCTTCCATTGATATGATAATGGCCTCAGATCGCAATGGTAAAATAACCCAGATATCACCCTCTGTAATGAAAGCGTTCGGGTACACAGAAAAAGAAATTTTAGGAAAAAAAGGAGTAAAACTATTTAATGAAGCGAATTCTCATGAGCAAGTTCTTGTGGAATTAAAAGCCAAAGGAGAGTTTACAGGAGAAGTTGAAAATATTTCGAAGTCTGGAAAAGTATTTATTAGCTACTTATCAGCTTCTATTCTTAAAGATAGCAAGGGAAATGAAATTGGATCGATGGGGGTTTCAAGAGACATTACAGAGTTTAAAAAAGCAGAGTGGAAGCTAAAAGAATCTATTGCGGAAAAAGACGTTTTATTAAAAGAAGTTCACCATAGGGTAAAAAATAATTTACAAGTAATTTCAAGCATATTAAACCTGCAGACATCTTACATTAAAGACGAGAAAACACTTGAAATAATTAGAGAGAGTCAAAACAGAATTAAATCCATGTCCTTTATTCATGAAAGCCTCTATCAAACAACTAATTTTTCTTCAATTAAATTTTATGAATACATAGAAAAACTGTCTAGAAACCTCGTTCAAACTTATGCTTTCGAAAAGGATATTAAATTGGAAACCAAACTTGAAAAGGTAGACGTTTCCCTGGATCAAGCAATACCGTGTGGCTTAATTTTGAACGAACTCATTTCTAACGCATTAAAATACGCGTTTGTAGGAGATAAAAATGGTGGAACACTTAAAATAGTATTATCAGAAAAAGGGGAGAACATTTCTATTACAGTAGAAGATAATGGTGTTGGTATCCCAGACGATTTGGATGTTGAAAACACAGACTCTCTTGGTTTGCAGCTAGTTTTCACATTGATTGAACAACTAGAGGGGACAATAAGCCTTAACACAAAATCAGGAACAAAATATTTAATTACATTTGCTAAGCAACCTTAAAATGACAACAGCATTATGCCAAAAGCCACAGTTCTAGTTGTAGAAGACGAGTCTATTGTTTCAAAAGACATTCAATACAGCCTTAAAAAGTTAGGCTATGAGGTTGTTGGTTCTTCTGCAACAGGCGCAAAAGCAATTGAGCTTGCTCTCGACCTAAAACCAAATGTTGTTTTGATGGACATAATGTTAAAGGGAGACATTAATGGTATTGAGGCATCTGCAGAGATAAAGAAATCGTTAAATATTCCGATAATATTTTTAACAGCATATGCGGATGAAAACACGCTTGAAAAAGCAAAAATAACAGAGCCTTACGCATACATTTTAAAGCCTTTTAAGGAGATTGATCTTCACACCTCTATAGAGATGGCGCTCTACAAGCATGGTAAGGAGATGGAAGTAATAAAAGAGCGCGACTTTTTATATAACATTGTAGAAAACAAAGAGTCTAACGAGTTTATTTTTGTCAAGTCGAACTCCAAGCTAATTAAGCTTTACAACAAGGACATATACTTCGTTGAGGCGTTGAAGGACTATGTAGTAATTAACACATTAAATAGTCGATACACGATTCACTCAACGATGAAGGAAATCGAAAAAAAATTACCAGACAATCAGTTTGTACGGGTGCACAGGTCTTTTATTATTAGAACAGATAAAATAGCACAAATCGAACAACCAAACATCATTCTCGAAAATGACAAACGGATTATTCCGGTCGGAGGATCCTACAAAGAGATGCTGGTAAAAAAGTTAAATTTAATTTAAAGCGACAACATCGCTAGTCGTTTATTAGGACAAAATCAAGCTGCTTCTTCATCAGGTCCGCCCCCCTGACTTCAATCAGAACCTCATCGCCGAGACCGAACTCTTTTCCATACCTACTACCAACTAATTGTAATGATTCCTGGCTGAAAAAATAATGATCGTCAGTCATTGAGCGAATATGGACTAAGCCCTCGCACTTGTTATTGTGGAGCTCAACAAAAATGCCCCACTCCGTAACGCCACTAATTCGGCCAGGCAAAACGCTTCCAACTTTATCCAGCATGTATTTTACTTGCATGAATTTAATAGATGCTCTTTCTGCGTCTGTAGCTTGTTTTTCTGTTCCAGAGACATGTTTGCATTGAGAATCAATTAACGCCTCATTTCCCTTAGGTAAGGAGTTCAATCGACTATAAAGGAGCCTGTGAACCAACAGGTCTGCATACCTTCGAATAGGAGATGTAAAGTGGGTATAATAGGAAAATCCCAAACCATAATGGCCAATATTATCTCCCGTGTAAACGGCCTTCGCCATAGACTTTATGGCCATAGGGCTTATTAGTGCGTGGTCTCCTCTTTTTTTTGCTGCTCTCAACAAGTTGTTTAAAGCGAAAGAAACGGGCTTATTTTTTACCAACTCTAAGCGATACCCAAAACGACTAATGTATATTTTTAAATCTTCAAGCCGCTCTTCACTGGGCTTGTCGTGTACCCGGTAAACGAAAGGTGTTTTTGCCTTGTTTTTAACGGGTTTTCCAATAAATTCTGCTACTTTTTTATTTGCCAAGAGCATGAACTCTTCAATTAGCTTATTGGCGTCTAAGCTTATTTTTTGATAAACCTCAACGGGGTGTCCGGCGTCATTTAGTCTAAATTTTGTTTCTTCGCTTTCAATTTCAAGTGCCCCCGCCTTAATTCTTTTGTTGCGTAATTTTTTTGCTAAAGAATCCAGTATTTTTATTTCTTCGGCTAGATCTCCTTTTCCTGTTTCTATTCTCGATTGGGCGTCCTCATAGGAAAAGCGACGATCAGAATGTATAATTGTTTTGCCAAACCATTCTTTTTTAATGCCTCCGCTTCCGTCGATTTCAAAAACAGCAGAAAACGTATACTTCTCTTCGTTTGGCCGCAAAGAGCAAAGCCCGTTTGATAAAACTTCAGGCAACATTGGTACAACGCGGTCAACGAGGTATACAGAGTTTCCCCTATTAAAAGCCTCATCATCTAGAAGGGTTCCCGGTAAAACATAATGAGAGACGTCTGCAATGTGGATTCCGACCTCCCATAAATCAGTATCAATCAGCTTAATAGAAAGGGCGTCATCAAAATCTTTAGCATCATCAGGGTCTATCGTAAATGTCAGCACCTTTCTAAAGTCGCGTCTCTTTTTTATTTCATCCTTCAGGAATTCTCCTGAAATGTTTTTTGCAGCGGACTCAATAGCTTCAGGAAACGCATACGGAAGGTTATATTGGGAGAGTATAGAGTGTATTTCTGCGTCATTTTCACCAGGTTTTCCCAGCACCCTTAAAACTTCTCCAAACGGATTTTTTTTCCCTTTCGGCCAACTCTTTATTTGTGCAATTACTTTATCCCCCTGGCTAGCTCCATTTAGGTTTGACAGGTCAATGTAAAAGTCAACGGGAATTTTTTGATTATCAGGCATAAAAAAAGCATATTTTTGGCTTTTTTGAATAGTTCCCGCATACTCAATTTGGTTTCGCTTTACTATTTCAACTACCTCTCCAATAGATTTTGCGCCTCTTTTTTTGTTTTTTAGCCGAACTCGTACCGTGTCACCATCAAACGCATGATTTAAGTCCTGCTGCTTGATAAGGACGTCTTTTTCAAGGTCTTCAGAGATTAGATAGGCATCTCCTCGTTGAGTTCCGTCAAGCCTACCGATAAGCGTAGCTGCCTTAATATCGAGCTTATATTTCCCACGCTGAACCTCTTTAATTACCCCCTCAGAACTTAGGCTATTAAGCATAGAAAGCAGAGCCTTTCTTGTTGGGTTGTCGTTAATAGCTAAGATCGACGCAATTTGCTTGTAATTAAAGGACTTCGTCGGCGCCCCTTGGAAAAGCTTAATAATCCCCTCCTTTAAAACTTTAGATATAATTTTGTTTGATTGATGTTCTTTCACAAAGGCTAAAGTAATCAATGCAAGACGCAAAAGAAACTGAATTGAATAAAGGCGCGCACTTTAATAAAGATTCTTTACAAAATAAGATTGACAGTTAGTTTTTTATGAATCGAACCCCCTTTTCAAATAGGCCGTCCCGCAGACTTAGTACATACGCGCCTTTTTGAAGATTTTCAATATCAATTTTCCCGTTTTTTGCCAGCTGCCCGCTTTGAAGAAGTGAGCCATTAGTACTGTGAATAGAATAATAAAAAACATTTCCAAGCCCTAATCCAGCAACAAAAATGTATTTGCAAGAAGGATTGGGAAACACAGATAACAGTTCATTTTTGCCGACTTCCTTTAAGGAGTTCGGAGCTAAAATATAAATATCAAGAGTTGCGGAATCTCCAGCTGCTCCGCCGCCATTAATGGGCCATATTACCACAACGTTGTTCCCTGGAGCGTATTTTAAGGGGTCAATTAGATGCGACACTAAAAATGTTGCGGTATCTAGCAGGGGAATCATTTGAGTTCCAAGTGATATAGTGTCGGCAATTGCGAAGCCGGCCCCAGAGTCAACAAAAAAATGCAAATCGATAATGTCGTTGTACGCTGATGCTGAGTCGGTATTTTCCAAAATTAGATCAAAATGTACCGTTGCGCCTAAAGTGGAGGTGTCTGGCCACATGCTGGTTCCCCAAACGTCTAATGTATGCAGGCTTTGCGCATTTAGATGAAAAAACGAGAAAGAAATCGCCAAAAATAATAGATACTTATGCATAGGTTTAAGCTTTTATGAAAGGTACAAAAAAAGAGTCCAAAAGTAATAAAAATACAATCCGTATATTACGCGTTCAAAAACAAAAAGCAATGATAAAAAAGATTATTTTGTCGATGACAAAAGACGAGGCACGATGCCTTAAGCTTTTTTTAAATAGAACAAATGAAGGCGCCCACAGAAAGGACATTTACCTATTCGACCAGCTTAGGCGAAACAATACCCCTGAAGATTTTTTGTGCGAAAAGCTGTCCGGAGGAAATAGAAATACTTATTACCGGCTAAAGAACAGGCTTAAAACGGACATTGGAAAAAGCCTTTTGGCGCAACACGCCACAGGCAGCTCGGAACAGGAAATAATTAACAGCTACGTACTAGCCAATCTTTTCTTTAGAAGGCAAGAGTACGAGATATGTGGCCACTACCTAAGTATGGCTGAACGCAAAGCGCGACAATTTCAAAACCTCGAACTTTTGAACTTAATTTATTCTGATCAAATCAAACTATCAAGAGAGACGCTAGATAAAAACCCTACCGAGCTCATAGAAAAGAGGAAAATGAACAGGCAAGAACTGAGTAAGATTAGCGAGCTAGATGATCTTTTGGCGCTATTAATGTTTAAGATTAAGGCGTCTCAAAATTATGCTACCAAATCAGACAACATCCTTGATTTGCTGAGTGAAACGATTAAAGTTCACTCGTCTGAGGCGGCACTAAGAAGCAGCCCGATTATCCGATTTAAAATGTACCATGGTGTAAGTAGAATTCTTCTTCAAAATCAGGATTTTTTATCATTAGAAACCTACCTGTCAGAGACACTTAACGAATTCGAGCAGGACCAACTATTCAACAAGAGAAATCACGACACGAAACTTCAAATGCTCACCTACTTGTGCAATGCATTTTTTGAAAATGAAAAGTATTCAGGCTCGCTTGAGTGTGCAGAAAAATTGCTGCTTGCAATGAGGGAGTTTAATTACTTGCTTTATGATAAATATGTTTTTTATTACTATAGCGTATTGTATTACAACCACTCTGTTACGGACCCTCCTAAGGCTCTGAAAATACTCTTGGAGGCCTCGGAAGATGACGTGATTAAAAAAGACGCAATCAACACCACCTTTATTTTGCTGCAGCTAACAGTGTACTACGTTACTCAAGCAACGTATGAAAAAGCACACGAACAATTAAAGCAGCTTCTGGTTTCTTCTGGTTTCGACAAGCTTGATGATGCGCTTATAATTAAGATAGCCCTCTTAGAGCTTTTAATTTTATCAGAAATAGGAGAAGTGAACGCAATGGAGGAGTGCCTGATAAAAATGAAAAAGCACCAATCCAAACATAACTGGAAAGAAAAAGGCTGTCAAAGGGAGGGGATAATGCTATCAGTAATAGAGCTCTTGACGATGAACAGGTCTCCGAAAGAAGAGCAAACACTGGCTGGCTTAATAGCAGATCTAGGGACAACTAATAACCGATCAGACCTAATTAATTATTCAGATTGGCTGAAAAGAAGGTCGCTGTAAAATGAGAGTTGCTTGGCGGGGTCTTGAAGCCAAGTAACTCATAAAAGCGGAATAGTAAGGCGGAACAGTAAGATAATCCGCACTAACTTCTAATAACCCTGTATGTTTTTGTGCCAAACTCGGTATTTATTAAAACCAAGTATAGTCCCGCGGGAAGGTCTTTAAAGTCTAAAATCGCCTTGTTTTCGCCAGGACGAGCAACAATATTTTCTTCACCCCAAATTTTACCATCAGCGCTATAAATATGCGCAGTACTCTTAAAAAAGGAGCCGCTTGTAAACGTCAAAACCACGTCGCCATCTGTTGGGTTGGGGTATAAGACAACATGAGATAAAGGCACAGTTTGCTCATCATTAACTTGCGTCACGCCTGGAGGAACAACATTTATAGTAAACCCACTAGATTTTAAAGGAACTGAAACAGAATCACAATATGTGCTCACACAACCCACCGAATCAACTACAGTTAAACAAACCAAGTAAGCACCGTTTACCGCATAGGTGTGAGAAGGAAATGTCAAGTTAGAAGTGTTTCCGTCTCCAAAATCCCAAAAACAAGACACCCCCGAGCTGCCCGACGACAAGTTCCATAAATAAACCATGTTGCTTGATGTGTCAGGGAACCAAATAAAATCAGCCTCACAAGGTGGAACCCACCCAGAGCCCCCGACAACAACACTATCACACAAGGTGTCCGCACAACCGCCGCTATTCCATACCATTAAGCAGACCAGATAGGTTCCGGCAGCGGCATAATTGTGTGAAGGGTTCTCCAAAGATGAACTCGCCCCATCTCCAAAATCCCAGTAATAAAAAAGAGGGCCTACCCCGCTTGATAGGCTCCAAAAATTGTAAATACCTAAGGTGTCTTGAGCTCCCACAAAACTTGCTTCACACGGGGATCCGCTCCCTAATGTCGAAACAACGACGTTGTCGCACAAAGTGTCTGCGCAGCCACTACTATTCCAAACGGTCAAGCAGACCGAATAAGTTCCATTAGCAGTATAGTTGTGAGTAGGACTCTCCAATGACGAATTTGTTCCATCTCCAAAATCCCAATAATAGGAAAGGCCTGTGCCGCTAGAGAGGTTTAAAAAGTCGTAGTAGCCAGACGTGTCTTGTGTGCCGGTGAAGTTGGCGCTGCACGCGGGGCCACCAACAATTGTAATTGTTTGACAAGTAGAATCGCAAAATGCCAAAGGTGGATTCGTGTAGGTATATAAGCAAACTGTGTAAACGGCAGCGCCGGTAGTAGTGGTTGTGTGTATCAAATCCCAAGACGAATAAACATTCAAGAGAGCCCCAGACGCATCATAAACGTACCACACAGAAGTGTCTGCAAAAGAAGTGTTGTCGCCATATATGGTGCCGCTTGAGTCGGGGAGCAATGTAAAGCTGGCCGAGCATTGCGCCTTTGCTGAGGATTGAAGCGCCAAAACAAACAGAATAAGAATAATATTTTTCATTAGATTTATTTTTATAAAATCTAAAGCTATTAAAATCGAGAAAAACATACCCGAGGTTAAATATAAATATTACGCGTTCAGAATAAAGAAAAAAAATGAGTTGTTCGGATTAATTTAATCAAATCAAAAACCATTAATTTTGCAATAAGTTCCATTAAAAGAAAACAAGTATGTTAAATGAAAAAATAGAGAGATCACTCAATGCCCAAATTAAAATGGAAGCCCAATCTTCCCAGTTTTATTTAGCAATGGCCTCGTGGGCCGAAACAGAGGGCTTAATTGGTACGGCAAAGTTTTTGTATACCCATTCAGATGAGGAAAGGGAGCACATGCTGAAACTAGTGAAATTTGTTAACGAAAGAGGGGGCAAGGCTCACATTCCCGATTTAGATGCTCCACCATCATCTTTTGACTCGGTTACGGAGATTTTCAAAATGCTTTTGCAACATGAAGTAAATGTTACTGCCAGTATTAATGAGGTAGTTGATGTTTGCTTGTCTGAAAAAGATTATACAACTCATAATTTTATGCAATGGTATGTCGCGGAGCAACTGGAAGAGGAGGCGCTTGCAAGAAATATTATGGACAAACTTCAAATGATAGGAAACGAAAAGTCAGGCCTCTATCTTTTCGACAGAGACCTTGAGCAAATGGCCCCATCAGAGCAGAACAAGGAATAAGATTTTTGAAAACACTTTTATACATAGTATTTGCCATTTTTTTTCTAGCCTCTCCGGCTATGATTTCTTATGGGCAAAAAGGCGATAAAAGTAAAAAGCTTCTTGCAGACAAAAGAAAAAATAAAGATAAGAAGCCTCCGCAAAAGAATGAGTATAGATTTAAGCAGTACGAAAAAACATCTAAAAAAGAAAAAGATGCCTTTGGGCGCAAATCAAAATTTAATACTTATGGAAAAAAGGCTGATAAAAAGGTAGCTAAAAAAAAGAGAAAAAACGCAACCGCAGCATTCAGTTCAAAAAATAAAAAGAAAAAACGAAGAAGCTCTATTCGTGCCTCAAAAGGAAAGATTCAAGAAGATGATCCTTTTAGACCTCGCCAAAAGAACAGGGGTCTAGCCGGTCAAAAAAAGAAAAGAGACAGGGACGCTTTTAGGTTTTCAAATCGCAAACAAGAAAAGAAGAAAGCAAAAAACCGAAGAGATAAAAACAAGACTCCGAAGCTCGGGCTGCAAAACAAACAGCCAGACAAAGTAAAGAGGAATAAAAAAAAGATAGACTAGTTTGGCACGAAAATGGAGTAATGAAAGCAAGCCGTATGAAATTTTAATAGCGACAAGAGTAAAAAAAATCGAAATGTCTTATATTGCGTACCTTCGTACCATATTAGATAAGTCTTTGAAAAACGTGAAATTTAAGACAACCATAATTCTAGTTATGCTAAGCATAATTGTTCCGAGCACAGTCTTTGCACAACTAAGTAGTGCGAAAAAGGCTCGAGCAATGCAAAAAGCCGTGTATTTCTGGAATTTTGCTCAAGGCTGTGATTGGCCTGACGAACACAGATCAGGAAACTTTGTAATAGGAATTTACGGCGATAATGAGCTCTTCACGGCTCTGATAAAGGGCTATTCCTCTCTCAAAAGAGGTTCTCAGCCGTTCAAAATTGTTGAAATTAACGAGGTTAGCCAAATAAATGGGTGCCATATGCTTTATGTGGATGAGGCCAAAAAAAATGTATTGGAGTCTAAAAGGAAAGTTCTTAAGTCAAGCGCTACGCTAATAATTACGAATCAAAAGGGAATATTGAACGAAGGATCTATGATTAACTTTGTTTACCCTACTCCCTTAACAGAATTCGAAGTAAGTAAGTCAAACGCATCAAAAAGTAAGTTAGTGATTGGAAAGGACATTTCCAGCATGGCCGTAGCTGTGAGATAAATGAAACAACTCATATACATAGCTTTTTTCTTAATTGCGGCATCGTCTGTTACTGCTCAGCAGACTAACTGGGAGCAAGCCATTTTGTGCTATCAAAAGGACAGCCTGATTTGTGCTTCTGAAAAGATCGATTTAGCAATTAAAGACAGTAATGAGGTCAAAGATTCCTACACCTGGCATGTTAGAGCATTTATTTACCGAGAAATATATAAGACATCCAGTAACGAGCAAGAGAAGAATTTAGCAAGGGAGAAGTCGGTAGAGGCTTTTGCCAGGTCATTATCGCTTGATAAAGAAGACGAGCAAAAACTCAAGACTAACAATATAAAAGGCCTAGAGTCTATCGCTACAGGACTTTATAACGAAGGAGTTAACTGTCTGCAAATTTTTGAAGTGGAAAAAGGAATGGAGTTCTTTGAAAAACACA
>JACKZZ010006858.1_pt1 | contig 12384 bp, 7 predicted proteins | sample 8027871 | NCBI WGS metagenome assembly JACKZZ01 (sample SAMN15724774, study PRJNA655200) | protist metagenome | isolation source: fluorescence activated cell sorting (FACS) single amplified genomes of... | place: USA: West Boothbay Harbor, Gulf of Maine | collected 2000-07-19
CACAGGACGATGCACTGAGCACAATGAGCGCACGTGCAATTATCCAATTTCGGACGAATCTTTGTGTGGTGCAAAGGCCTTAGTTGGCGGCGATCACAAAGGGAAGTGTAAGGAGCACACGCCGCATACGTGCAACCATGTGTTCGATGGAGGTAAAAGATGCCCGTCACCCAAGCAAAAAAACTCGATGCATCAAGGGTATTGTGCCGCACACTCACCCGCTAAGTGTGGGCACAGGGTAGATGGTGGTTTGCTGTGCACCGCTACCCCCTTACTAGGACTGAGGCACGAGTTGCGGTGCCATGCCCACTCACCCGCTGAGTGTGGGCACAGGGTAGATGGTGGTTTGCTGTGCACAACTACCCCGTTACCAGGACCGATGCACGAATTGAGGTGCCATGCCCACTCACCCGCTCAGTGTGGGCACAGGGTAGATGGTGGTTTGCTGTGCACAACTACCCCGTTACCAGGACTGAGGCACGAATTGAGGTGCCATGCCCACTCACCCGCTGAGTGTGGGCACAGGGTAGATGGTGGTTTGCTGTGCACAACTACCCCACAACCAGAACTGAGGCACGAATTGAGGTGCCATGCCCACTCACCCGCTGAGTGTGGGCACAGGGTAGGTGATGGTGCTGTGCACAACTACCCCGTTACCAGGACTGAGGCACGAATTGAGGTGCTATTTTCACTCGCCCGCTGAGTGTGGGGAAAGCCTAGATGATGAGTCTCGGTGCACCAACACTCCCAGGAGTGGCAGTAAGTGTTGTTTGCATTCCTCCGAGATCCAGGAAGAAATTAGTTTTCTTAGGACACATTGTGCAGACTACGAGGTGAACCAGGAGCGATTGTTACAGTTCAGCAATGAGTTTTTGTGCGAAGGTTCGATTGCGTATGTGTTTTTTGCTGGCTATGGCCGACTCGACCAGGAGAGATTTTCTAACCTGGAGAAACTCGGAAAGGTGGTGCGTGAACTAGGAAAGCATGTAGTAGATTTTGTGAGACATGAGCTGACGGTATCCTTCCATGAACAACTCGACGAAGAACACAGTTTCCCCCCAAAGTATAATAAACAGGTACGGGAAACGTATTCCGACAAGTTGGGGCCCTGCGCACGCAAATCAGCATTGATGTTGGAAAGAGTGATGGTAAACCAAATTCGATGCTGCAACAAGGTAGGCGGTGGTGGTGGTTGTCCTCCCAAGTACAGATGGGGGTGCAGTATTGCTACCACCTCTGTAATCATCTTAGTCCCGCGTAGCAACAGCGGCAGCAGCAGAGCTAGTGATGGAAGCCACGGGTTTTTTGCTGCTCGGGCAGGACCTGCATCAGACGAATTCCAGGATACTACAATCAAAAAGCGCGTGCAGAACCAGAAGGCAGGATCTACTTCGACAGATGCCTCAGCTGCCTCAATGAACTCTGACACAGGGGAGGAGGAGGAGCCGAAGAAGAGGATGAAGATGGAGTGAGTGTTAGTGACGTGATCATCATGTCGTGATGTGAGAGTGTGGAGTGACACGAATGTAAATAGTAGTAGTAACAACAAGTCATAGATGCAAAATGAAAGCTTTTTTTGAAAGAATCATATAAAAAAATAATGGGGTAAGATTCGTTACATAATATTGTTGAAACATTGTCCATATTATGACCTAGACATATTTTAGTTCCTTTGCCAGAGCTCAATTGTATGCGATTAGATATCGAAGGAGCGAATCCACTGCCCGTCATGAGTCGTGTCTTAACAATTGCAGAAGAAGCAATTACTGAATGCATGAAAAGTCTGCTAGTGTTTGTTGCATTGCCATGGCAGGATATTATTCCTTAACATATAAAGACCCTCATTAGTCATCCTGGATCTACTTACAGCACCACTCCTACATCCATCTGATCGTAGTGGGAGCCTACAGTTTCCAGAGCATAACGTAAGTATTAACCTATAACTACAAGAAGAATTGTAAGATCTAGAGTCTAACATTGGTATATAAGAAGGCGTGTTATATATGAAGAGTCTTCATAATAATAATATTGGTTGTATATGAAGACGTGTTATATATGAAGAGTCGCAGTATATGTATATCGGGCCGACTACCGTGCGGGTTGACTACCGTACGGTTGGTCGATTTGCAGAGAGGAGAAACAGCATGAGAAGACATGATATGATAACAAGTCTATTCTAGTATAAATACGAAGTGATAATGCCATTTTCGTATAAGACATAGAAGCGACTTCCCTACTCTACCACTTGCACGATCCGGCTCGATATGCAACAATGCTCGATATACCATAAGCAATCATGTTTGCGTTTCACTATCATTTAACCATACTGACATAGTAACTAATATGCTCTGGCCCACTTCAGCACATCTGGCTGACCTGCTTGCAATTTGCATCCCAAGGACATGGAGGGTCCTGTGCTCTGGCCCACTGCAGCATATCCAGACGACCAATCCTTGCGGCACCGCTACAAAAATCATCATTCCAATCACATGGAGGGTCCTGTGCTCTGGCCCACTGCAGCATATCCAGACGACCAATCCTTGCGGCACCGCTACAAACATCTGCATCCCAATAACATGGAGGGTCTTGTGATCTGAGCCACTGCAGGATATTCAAATAACGCTCTCCTGCAGAAATGCTGCAAACCCATTCATTCCGATCACACGCAAGGAGAGTCCTGTGCTCTGAGCCACTTCAACATATCAAGACCCCAGTACCCAGTGGGACCACTTTCTGCGACATATAAATACGCTCGAAAATCCCAAGAGAAATGCTCCCTCTTGTTGCTTTGAAGCCACCTCAGTACATCCACATTACCGTTGGATATAGCAATTTAGCAAATGCTCTTATTCCAGGGCATGTCTAGTGTTTCTCCGGCCCACTGTAGCATAGAGGTGGACATCATACAGTCTTGCCCTCTTTCTTGCATAATCTCGCTTTTTTCATGTTAGCCTCTTAATACCAGCACCATATTCGACATAGTATCCGAAAAGTCTATATACAAAGCGAAAAAGAGCATCTTCGTCACCAAGGAACCGTGCAATGTATCAGAGCAAGTCAGGGATGAAGACCTGTCGAATGATGCTCTTTTTCTTGTCTTTCTCTGTAATAGATGCACCATTCAAGTCTTCTAAGGTATTATCCATGCCCGCGAAGAAACCAGTCTTCATGGAAACGTCTCCAATGGCACGAACAGAGCCCAAGATTTTCTGAGCCTTCTGCGTGTTTTAGCCCGTCGGTAACATTGTAACAAACCTCTCAAAACTTGATGAGGTTGTACTAAGAAAAGAAACTGAAACTACTTCCGTTGCTTAAAGTGTCGTTGCTGACGTTGTGAGTTGGGACGTTTTCTGGTAAGGTTTGGTTGGACTATTGGCTAACTAAAGCTTCACAGTCCCCTCCCCAGAAGGTCTCTCCCTCGATACACTCAACTTATAAAAAATCAAAAAACTATCTACAAAAAATCAAAAAAAAATCAAAATAAAAGAAAAAAAAGTTTCCAGGGGTCAAGGCATTACTGTCGAGTTCTCTTACGGATCCCCTCCAAAGCTTCTTCTTCGGGGTTCTTCCGTTTGCTCTTGTTTTTTTCCTTGTTCCTGGCTTTTTTATCGGCTTTTTCTTCAGCCAATTGTGCTGCCGCGGCAGTCTTCTTTTTTGTGTCTTCGTCTATAAGATCAGCATGAATCTTTTTCGCTTCCGCTTCCATCCATCCGAATTTTTTATTCGATAGACACCATTCCACGAATGCTTTTTCTAGCTTCACATCTCTGTATTTTACCCAATGAATGTCTTCCGGGTATCCAACGTAAGTGATGCCATATAGATATGATTCTCTGCTTTGGGGACTATGCGTTCCCTCTATCTGGGAAATCTCTTTGATTTGATCCAGTTCATATTCGTTATCGTCCATTAAGGCTATATCTTTCGGCTCTACCCCTTCCGCGACCTGAAATCTTTTCAAATTTCTCGCATGGACGAAGAACGGTGAGCGGTCAGCTAGCAACGACGTCAACTCATAATGATCACGGGCTTTATCCGTCACCATCCACGGTCCCGTCCATTCGACTTGTTGCTTGTTTTTAACTTTCCGTCTCAACAGCACGTGCTCTCCAGGCTCTAATATTTGCCTCTTTGGATGAGCTCGATTAGCTAGGTTGATTTTGTCTTGATGCATCATACGATCTTTCATGTACTTCATGATTTTCGTTTGTAGATCTAATCTTGGTTTCATGTACTTGATAAATTCCTTTTCTTCGACCCCCACTGGTTTCTCCAGAATTGTGGATGGACCGCGAATCAGCTTCCCGTATAAGAGTTTTGCTGGAGCATAACCCGTAGTTGTGTGCACGGTATTGTTCAATATCCGTTGCACCAACTTTGTTGCCCAGGACCAAGTATCTTTCATGAAATTTTCCATCATAAGGTTTTTCAGGTGTCTTCTTACTTCCCGATTTTCCCTTTCCACGATGCCGGTCGACTCCTTGTCGCCAGCCATCGGGTGGGTCACCTCGATGTTTGCCATTTTTGCCAATGCATTAAATGATGTATCTATGAATGCGCTACCCCTATCAGAGTGCACTATCCTCGGTGGACCATACCGCAGTATGTAGTCCCCCAAACATAAGGCTGTCGTCTCCGCTCCTACATCCGGAACGGGATACAATTCTGTCCATCTCGTGAAAGTGTCTACAATCACTAGTATGTGCAGATTCCCTTGATCATCGGGTTTTCCCCCCAGAGGTCCAATGTGGTCTATTTGGATGCATTCCATGGGCTCGTAAGTAGATCCTACATATGGCTCTGTGTAGAGTTTCTCGAACTCCTTTGCAGATTTTTGGCATACTGGACATGCGTCAATGTATTCCTTAATCGCGTCGTACTTGACTTTGTACTTAATCTTCTTGACCATCTCCTCTGGGTGATCATGCAAGTAGGTCTCTACACAATGCATTGTTTTATTGATCCCCAAGTGGCCTTCGACTTTATTATGAAACTTCTTCACGATAGTTTTCACGAACTCCTTTTGTTCCAGGATTTCCTTCTCCTCTTCCAGGTCGAGCAAGAGAACTTCCTCCATGTCTTTTTCCCGATTTTTGTCGGTACTCGATGTCGCAGGTTTTTGGTCTGCCATGGTGTGCACAGGAATCATCTCTTGGGCTTCTCCCTTTACTGAGTCAATGTCAACCCCTTCCATTAGGGAAAGAAGGATATCTCTTACTTTTATCTCTTCTTCTAATGCTTCGTCTTTGGATTCTCGCATTCTCGATAATCCATCTGCGACGATGTTCTGCGGCCCTGGAATATATCTCCATTTAGCGTCGAAGCGCTGCAGGAAGTTTTTCCACCGTTGAACCTTCTGATTAACGCTGTCTTTGAGTATAGTCAGGTTCTTGTGATCAACCTCTATCTCGAATACTTCTCCTTCCAGAAGGTACTGCAGCTTCTTGCATGCGTACCATACTCCATAACACTCCTTCTCGGGTGTGGACCAGTTCAATTGGGTTTTATCGAATGCCTTGGAGACGAATTGAATTGATCTTTCTTCTCCATAAATTTCATTCCCCAACGCATCTGTTCCGAGTATTTCTTTTTGAAGAAGGTGCGCACCACAGCCATAGTCGGACGCGTCCGTTTGTAATATGGTCTTGTAGTTTGCTCCCCTTGACATCAATGACATTTGCGGGATTGTTTGCACTCTTGCTTTGAGTGTCTCGAACGCTAATTCAGTTGCTTCATCCCACTTGAGGACTTGGTTTGCCTTAGCTCGAGTGTATCCTGGGATCATCGAGTTTAACTTGTGTTGTAAGTTGGCACAATCTTTTATTTGCTTATGAAATACATTCACAATGCCTAAGAAACTTTTCATCCCCTTCCACTTAGTAGGTTGTTCGAATTGTCCTAACTCTTGCTGTCTTTTTTCACTGACCATGATTTTTCGATCTTGTGTCAGGGTCAGACCCAAATAGTCTAACTTTTTCATGCCTATGAACGTCTTTTTTGGGTTGACGGTTATTGCATGCTCTTGGAGTTTCTTTAAAATCATCCTCGTGTTCCTAAGCAATTCTTCTTCGGTATGACCAAAGACAAGAATGTCGTCGATGTAGACCTCACATATGCTCTTGCCATTCATGTCTTTACACTCCCGAAGTATGTCAATCATTACTTTTTGGAAATATTGTGGAGATCCTTTTAACCCCATTGCCATCCGTAGGTATTCCCAATTTCCCTGACTAGTTCTGAATGAAGTAAACTTCCTCGAATCTTCGTGCAGTAGAACCTGGTGGAATCCTTGCGTCAGGTCTATTTTCGAGAAGAAATTCGCTCCGGATTTCCCAATTCTCGTGATGATATCCCAAATCTTTGGAAGCTGAAAATCCATCTTTCTGCAACACTCATTCAGGACTCTGAAGTCGCAAGTGAATCGATACGAACCCGGCTCGGGTTTCGGTACCATATTTACCTGCGAGGCTTGGCTTGCCTCCGATATTTGAAACAGGACTCCCTTATACAAATCAATGTATTCCTTCATTGCTTGTTCCTTAAGGTAACTTTGTTTGCGATAACCATTAGGTTGTTTAGTCTTTTCCCATTTATCTTTGTCTATGTCCAACTCATATGGCTTGACTTTGGCGGGATTTTTACTTAATTCTTTGCTAAACACCGATTTCACTTCCTGTAACATTTTTCGTATATTCTCCAACGCATCTTCCGATGATCCTTCGATTTGAGAAGGCATTTCGCCCTCTTCATAATCTTCATCTTCGTCCGCGTCTTCGTAGTATCGGTCATTTTCGTCCTCAGAGCGCTGCTCCGGGTCTACTAAATGATACAAATTTTCGGCTTCGGCAGCGCTCTCCAATTTCTCTGACAGGGCAAAGAGCATATCTTTAACTCGCTTGTCTTCGAATGGCGACTTCGATTTCTTCGCTAATGTTTCAATCGGAGCGCTGTCAACGTCCATATCGTATTGACCATACGTGTCAAGCATCCATTGCTTGATCATCTCTTGTGATTCTAGCTTTGCTAGCTTCGGATCACAACCCCACAAGTGTTTCGACTCAATCCATGCATTTCCTAGCAGATCGTTTTTTCCTACAATTATAGGAACAATCAAGTCCTCTATAACGTATGCTTTCAACGCAGCTCTCATCAATCGAGGCTCCGTGCGTGATCTGTATTCAAGATAGAAGTAAACATGTTCGTTGACCGCTTTCGATCCTTCCATACCTAGTTCAGCTGGAAATTCTACATTTATGTCTTTATCCTGCTTATATATTTTAATATTGTTAACTCTAACTAATTCGTCACAGGTTGCTCTTGAGATGAAATTGCCAGATAACTTTGTGCTTATGCTTCCCGTATCCGGGATGAATTTGCAATGAATTTTTGTCTTATCCTCCTTAAAACCAAATATTTGACCCTGCGTAAACGTTACATTGCGAAGTTCTGGATACCTGAACTTTGACAGGTGTCCCTTGTTGATACTCGAATCGACGGTCACGTCTGTGGGCTGGCTATTTGTGGGATGCTTGATAGTCGGAGGCGAAGAAGGGTTAGAGTTGTCTATTTTCTCATTTCCCACTTCAGTAACATTTAACAGCATTTCCGCGGTCTTACCCTTCGCGCGGTGTCCGGGCTTGTCGCTCTCAATCTTGATCTAATGACTCGACTGGGCGAGAAATGAAAATATCTGCCTGGGAACTGGGTTCGTAGGCAGGTTGTCTACAGAGTAGACTAAGGACTAAGGACGGTTATGAAATAAAAATGGGCTGTAATGCCGAATAATTAAGTGAATTCGAATTGCCACGAGGAACATTGTCCCACAGGGTGGGAACTTATGTCCTCGGCCCAATTCAAATAATACAAGATTCAAACAATGTTCATCCTTGACTCGTTGTTGGTCAGACGTCTCTGTGAGTCACTAGGATATCTATGCGTCTATCTATCTAATTTATTCTGTATTATATTTACTATATCCGCGTTATACTCGGAGCGGTAATACGAGTCTTCGGTGGGCGCATAGCGTCCTCACCGGTTTAGATATAAGAGTGCGTTGAGCATCAATGCATCAGATCTTCAGACGGTCTACCTCCTCCTTGGAGTAGTCTTCATGCTTCGTGCCTGTCCAGTGCTTGTACACATTCAGGACCTGCAAAGCTCCTTGAGTCGCGGCGACCTTGTGTTCAATTTGCCGCTTGCCCGCTTCAGAACTGGCCCAGGGGACATTCTTTGTCCCCTTATCCGGGTGGGCGAACCAGGCACACTTTCCCTCGTGGCGGCGCCCGCATACCCAGCACGTAGTCTTTTCTTGCGGCCCGTGCTTTGCACCTCCAGCTCCTGATCCAGACGCGGGTGGATTGCCCTTTTTCTTCTTGGCTTCGCCGCCCCCGGAGTTGTCGCTGGGACCTCCTCTCTTGTGGGTTCCCGAGACGGACGTGCGCCAGCGGTCGTTGATGTGCTTCATCTCCAACTCATCCTCGTACACCTTGGCCTGAAAGATTTCTATAAGCTGCAGGACAGTGTAAGGGCCATCTTCGATCATAGTGCCGTTGGGCCTCAGCACCCCATTCTCGTTGAGGACAGAGAGCCATACGCGGCTCGCGTTGCTGTTGGCGTTGCTAGCCATGAGCAGGAAGAACTCTGCGGCGAATTCCTCCTTTTCCTCCATGGAGTTCACGGCCAGGAAATACTCATCGAGCTTTGCTCTGCATCCCACCGCGGACAAGTGGTTGTTTTCCTCCTTGACGAGGTCTCGGGCTAGTGACAGAGTCCGTTCTTTCAATGGGTCCCCCATTGAAGCTACGGCCTGCTGGTTTCTTAGCTGAATCATGCCCCTGAGGAGCTCCAGTGGGTCTTGGGCCACCGGAAACGGTGTTCTTGCCCCCGCCTCGTGGTAGCGCTCATCGTTCTTGTTTTCCAGTCGAAGGACTCGCAGCACGTTCACCAGGTGGAGCTTTACTGCGCGCATCATTTCGTTGTTCTGGTATGCTCCTGCGCGGGCAGCCCTGAAGTTGCGAATATGGCTGTCTGCACCGTCTATTCCCTGGCCGCCGTTTGACTCAAACCATTCGAGTGCCACAGTCTCCTGGGCCGCGCACAGTTCGAGATACTGCTTGGCCTTAGCCGGCACATTCTTGTCTTCGTACTTTTCTCTGCCGGCCGCAGCTACCATCTCGTAGATTGACTTCTGCGCCGATTGGGCGTTGGCGGTTCTATTGAACTCCTCCTTTGCGCGGAAGAGTGCCAATCTGGCTGCCGGGTCCAGAGCTGCCTCTCCTTGGAGATTCGCTCCTTCGCCAATAACCACCTCCTCCGGCGGGTCACCCTGCTGCTCCTGCACAGCTAGATTCTCTTCTGAATCCTCGGTACCAGTGGTGGGAATCTCCCCTTCTAACTGTGTGACCTCAGTTGCGCTCAAGGCGTCTTCATTTGTTGATCTTGCGCTCACGGCGCGTGAACTACTGGCTTTGCTAACCATGTTCTTCTTATTTAATTTGTAGAGTATTAATACTGTAACAAACCTCTCAAAACTTGATGAGGTTGTACTAAGAAAAGAAACTGAAACTACTTCCGTTGCTTAAAGTGTCGTTGCTGACGTTGTGAGTTGGGACGTTTTCTGGTAAGGTTTGGTTGGACTATTGGCTAACTAAAGCTTCACAAACATTCATGTTCAGTCAAGTTTTTGTCTATTGGGCTGCTCCGAGCACTGGAAAGAGAACCACTCTGGGATAAGTACAAGCAATATACTCTTGTCTACTTGCAGCAATCGTCGATAAGTCATGTCGGATGGCCAGGAATTGAGCCCGCTGCACTCGGCAGCTTCATCACCCACTAGCACCACCAGCCCCAGCAGCACCAGCATTCGCGTCTCCAAAACTGTTAATGGCTTAGAAACAGTCAGTGGGAGTTCTGGCGAGATCTACAGCCACTCGCATCCTACGAATGTGGGCGCGAATTCGGCAGAATCAGAAGGAAGGTGGACTCCAGTGTCGAGCAGTGCAAATGATGCAAATGCAAATGCTGTTAATGCAAAGCTAGGACACAGTAGGAGCAAGTCTTCGAACCGGACGCCGTCTGGTCACAAGCTGCACGAGCAGGCAGATCAGCTGCGAGAGTGGAGCAAGAAGGGTCGCGAACAATCACGGGATGCAGATAATTATGACTGGGGTACTGGTTCTGTCATACGACATCGCAGCGCAAACGGACGTGGTCAGGATATATTGCGTGGCTTTAATACAACACGTACGCAACGGGAAGATTATCGCTCGCGTGATGGTTGGATTTTCTTTAACGCGGATTGGTTTCATACGGTAGTGGAAATGAACGTGTATAAGATCTTCTGTTTTCTGATTCTATACTATGTTGGTGTGATTTTCTTTTTTTCGCTGTTATGGCTGTGGGTCGGCTCTGGCAGTGACCCCTGTAACACAGGTATTAGGAACTTCGAAGATGCTTTCTACTTTTCGTTGATCACATTTACTACCATCGGCTTTGGCTCCAAGAGTGTGTTTTTCAACAGCTGTTGGAGTGTATCCATTATCATTATTTTCGAATCCTTTATAAGCGCTTTGTTTAACTCCCTTACATTGGGCATCTTCTTTGGCAAGTTTCAACGCGGCGCCACTCGTGGCATTTCTGTGCAATTTTCAAAAAATGCACTTATCCGGGTAATAAATGGTTCTCCACATTTCATGTTTCGAGTGGTGGAAGCGAGAAAGTTACAACTTGTAGAAGCGCATGTGCGTGTTTATGCTATCTACCACACCAATGGTGGTTACAAAGACGAAATTCAATTGTTTCAACATCGACCATTGCGTATAAATCAGCCAGACGACCAGCTTGGTGGGATGCTGCTGCTTATGTTACCCAACCTCATCACCCATCAAATCGATCCATGGAGCCCATTAATGCCTCCAGGGTGTATGCCAACTAATGCCAAGCCTATGAATTCATATGCTTTTCCTGATGTTTTTCAAAGAGTTAATGATGCAGAGCAAGGACAAATGACGTTTGTTGAGTGCGATATATCGGGTGAAGGATTTTCTACGGAGGAGGCTCATCGCTGCCACCACAAGCACGAAGGCTGGGAATATCCGTGTTCCTCCACTCCTGCTGTTGTAGGAGTAGAAAGAATCATGAGCAGTCTGAAAGAGTATTTTGAAAGCTGTGAGATGGAGATACTTGTGTTAGTCGAGGGGATTGATCCCACTATGTCGGCGACACTCCAAGCAGCATATTCCTACAAAGTAAATGATATTTTATTCAACACCCACGATTTCGCGCCATGCGTCTTTCGTGATTTGCCGCATGACGGTGGACGCCCAAAGATTGATTACGCAAAGTTCCATGAGGTGGAATTAATGGATAAATCATTTTTCGTTGATGGCTCGGGAACGGGTACAGGGGCAATTTTTCGGGGCAATGCCTTCGGTCGACCTTCTACAAACACCAAAGATATGGCAGAAGGAGGAGGAGGGGGGGGGTTGACATTCTCACGTCATTGCCCGAACCCAAGGACACCAAAGTGTAGTGTAGTGCAATTCCAAAGCATAGCGCCGCACTGGGTGAATGATACTTGTTCTACATAGATAGATCTAGATAGAAATAGATTGTATGCCCTTTTCTATGCCCTATATGTACCGATACACTTTTTCGGTGGTGTATAATTAAGGGAATTGTGGAACTTTTACCCATGAAGAATGACCATGTATATAAACGCCTCTTCCTTCTGCTTCTATCTAACGTGGACTACCTGGATGGAGTACCAATAGTACTGCTGATGTATAGTCCATCCAGTTTCTAAAAATAGCAAAGAAATCCTTGGTAATTTTTATTAGACAATTGGCTAACTAAAGCTTCACAATGATAGGAAAATGATCACCCATACGCAGATTACACCTCAAATCCGGAAAAGGTGAAGATCTGAGCGGACGCTTGCAACCAATACTGATCTTGTCTAACTATTCAGGGTGAAAAATAGGGTTTTTAAGAGGTATTTGCTGAATAATAGGATCTGATTCAGTTCAAAGGGGGCAGAGACATAGACACAGACACACGCAGAGGCACAGACAGAGATATCATGCCCTCGCACACAACTCATGTCGAAGAAACCCTCAATAGGAATGACGCGCAAGGACATAGGAAGCAGGCAGCTGCTACCGCTGGTGCTGGTGGCGTGCCTTCTCCGTCTCAAGATCGCACCAAAACCAAGTTTAAAGTATCCTTTCCCAAAGATCCAGATGATCCTGAACTAGCTAAACAAATGGATGAGCTCAATGACGAGAGGAGGCGACTTATTAGACAGAAGCTTCACGATATTAGTGATAACATCGATGACAACCAGGTGTGGCATTTGGAACTTGTGACGTGTGATGGTGATGCGTG
>JACKZZ010005219.1_pt1 | contig 12383 bp, 11 predicted proteins | sample 8027871 | NCBI WGS metagenome assembly JACKZZ01 (sample SAMN15724774, study PRJNA655200) | protist metagenome | isolation source: fluorescence activated cell sorting (FACS) single amplified genomes of... | place: USA: West Boothbay Harbor, Gulf of Maine | collected 2000-07-19
CAAGAGATCCTCATCTCTCTCCGACACTGCAGAGAATTGCGAGATGGAATTCTGCTGCCTATGCTCACGATTTTTGAGATACGAGGGCGAAGCTACAGGTGATGCACTAGGTGATGGCTGGTTTCTTAGACCAGAGACAGACAATCTTGCGGGCCTATTGGCCTGTAATAACGAGTCCCCTCTACTCCTCCTTCCCATCGCTTTCCCTTGTTGCTCTAATTCGTCGTCGTATTTCTTCCATGCTTCCGCACTGTGCTCAAGAGCTAGAGGGTCCCAGACATCGGCAATCCTCCTTAAGCTAGAGATACGGAAGAAGGGCCACAATGCACAAAGGAAAACCTCAACCAGAAAATCAGCTAAGAACAGCCGGTAGAAAAGGATGCCAGTCTCACTCTCCGGGCACACATCAATGGAATCGCCTGAAGAGGCCGAAGACAAAGAGACCCCAGCTTCGACAATGGCAAAGAGAATAAAAAGAATCGAACCAATGCGGATGAAAATGACTCGCCAAAAAAAATGTTTGGCAAATACTTTTCTAGGCAGACTTTCGAAGTACATCAGATACCTGTATGTAGTGCGCAGGGTAAGGGTAATTGAAGCAAAGTGTGAGCTAAAATGAAGATTAAAGGTGAGCAGAATGACTATTTGCGTTCTAAAGAAAACAGTACAAAAACAAAAAATAAATAACAAAGGCAGGGAACAGTCTACCGTATCAGCTCGGGGAAGAACACCTTGCAGATGGCAATAAGAGTAGGTACAAGCATATACTTGAACCGAGTGTTGGAGCCCCACTCGTTAACGATCTGGTTAACTTCATAATAAATCAACCAGTACACTAAGAACACGTTGGCGGCGACAACACAGAGGAATATGGCACGAGCCCACAGGCGGCTGTTGGCTCTGCAGCAACCAGCACAGCGTCGGCTCTTTTGCTTTGAGTACTTGGAGCGCAATTCTGCTTCTCTCAGCATGGTCTAAATTATTTAAAGAAAAAGGAGGGAAAAGGTAAGAAGAGAATTTTTTTTTTTTCACGTGTGTATATTTATCTGATTAAAATCGAACTATAAAAGGGCCTATCAAGGGGAATCTGGAAAATCACAAGAGCATTTGGAAGAAAAAAAAAGTGCTCAAAAAACAATGTTGCCCCTCCCGCCCTCCCTTTGGTATTCGTGTATGCCTAGATGCTTCATGGGTGTTTTGTTCCCTTTTCTCTCGACTACGCTCGCTGTCTTTCCCCCCTTATTGTAGTTCCTTTCTTTCTTTTCGCTCCTTGGGTCGGAAGGAACTTCTCAAAGCTTTTTTCCTACTGATTAAAAAAAGAAAAAAAAAGACCTCTAAAGATGTTTTCACTGTTTCTCTTGCCAATTCCATGGGGCGCTTCCTCTTGGCAGCATTATAATGATCCATTTCTCCAAACACCAGGCCGGCGAAAGAAAACCGAGCATCGCTATCACCAGTGGCGCGAGATGCAAAGGTGGTGGCCGAGGGAGAGGAGCCAGAAGAGGAATCCATGTGCAGGAGAGTAGCCGTGAAACTCAAGAGGATGAACGTGAGGGCGACCAACACCCAGGCCACTCTCATATCGTAATTACCGTTGAAATAGGTGGACTTGTAGCCGCCATAAAAAAAAAAGGAGTCAGGGCCGCCAAAGCCATAGCCCACAAGCAAACCCGCATAATCGTACCCACTCCCAGCGGTATTTCCTTGAGCCATATACACGATTTGGGGCATCATAATCGTCAGTAAATAAATCAATGCCACAAGGGTATTGAGTAGGAACATCCAGCGAATAAAGGAAAAGAAGGTGGAAATGCTCTTTCCTTTGTGGGCCTCAATGGAACGAATGTGCTTGGACCAGATCCGTGAGTCCTGACGTGAGCGCCATCCTTTGGAGGCAATTTGTAGATCGTACAACTTCTTTCCAAACCAGCTCAAGGCCTGCCATTCGCTCGCTTCCTGTTGTATTAATGTTTCTTCCTTCAGCCGACCACTCTTCAACTGATCCAAAATTTCACGGTTTTTGGAACTTCGCATGAGAAAAAGCCCCAGCTCGTAAAGATACTCCTCAAAAGTCAGACCATAGTTCTTGCCAAATTTGTCCATGTCGGCATATACGAGCAAAAAAATGTTTTTGCGCAGTTGTTTGTCTTTGTAATATTTCTTCAACGACTTACGAATCAGAGCACAAGGCACTCTAATCTTTTCTGCCTCTTGCCTTAAGTTGTCTTTGTTTTCTTTTTGCAACTGGCTGGTGAGACTGAAAAACATGGCCTTAGATTGTACAAAGACCTTTCTGTTGAGTTGGGCATGCCCCCTCAGTTCAGGATGCTGGTGGACTTTCTCATTACATTGTTTACATAAGCGTTTCTTGCATTGTAGGCAAAGATAACTCATAGTACCACTACAATCCTTTTCTGAATATTCATGCCTGTCACAATCTGTCCCTACGTCCTTCCTGTCAAACCGCAGCTCCTTTTCAAATTGGGATAAAATATATAACTCATCCTTGAGTGTACGGCTTTTGAAATCGGCCTTCCCTTTACCTTCCTGTTCAACATCCTATGAGAAGAAAGAATCATGAACTTTATTTGTTTGGGTGCAGGGAAGGAAATGATATTTAATATTTCGAGGATGGCAGCTCTTCTTCCATTACCAATGTACTATTAAATATGTAGTAATCTAAGCTTGAAACGACTTATCCAGTTGCGTTATATATATATATATATATATATATATATATAAGTTCTATTCTTTAAGAATAGAAGTTTTATATATATATATATATATATATATATATATATTAACGCTTGCCGTCACTGGTGCCGCTGAGGGGCGGGATATATATATATACATATATATTATATCTCACTATATATATTATATTATATATATATGCAGGTATATCTGAATATGTTGTGTAAGTATGTGTTGAGGTCCGCACGTATGTGTGTGTGTGTAATGGAAAAGAGAGAGGGAGAGAATGAAAAAGGGAGAGAAAGGGGGAGAGAAAGAGGGAGAGAAACAGAGGGTCAACCAATACCTCGACTTGGAGACTCAGCCCGTACGCCGCCTTGCAGGTGGGACACTTAAATTTCTGTTTGGCAGCGGATACTTGCAGCAAGCACTTGCATCTTGGGCATTCGAACTGAAACGAGCCCCCTTTCATTGTTCAATGTCTCTTCTGAAAAATAATTTCTCTGTCGCTTCACTTCGAGTGAAGGCCTTTTTACTTTTTCTTACGCCCAGAGAGGTGATTCTTTGGCAGTGCCCTATCTGATGAGTTCCCTTTTTCCTGCCCACACAAAGTTAATCTGGGTGGACAGGATGTAAGACACACACAGAGAGAGAGAGAGAGAGACAGAGACAGAGACAGAGACAGAGACAGAGACAGAGACAGAGACAGAGACAGAGTGGGGGGGTTAACCATTGCCCGTTACTTCACCCATTTATCCTCTCTCTGATTTTTTGGATGGACTCACAACCACTGCATACTTTTTTTCTGTGGACCCCTACAGGGTACCACTTCCTACCCGCATTATTTAACATTTGGTCACGCTCATTAAAAAAAAAATGACATTTTTGCCGCTTCAGTCAAAAAAAATTAGCACCTCCAAGATGGTGTCTGTTTGTGATTCTTTCCTCTCAGGAGGGGTACAGGCTTAGCGACAGGTTCAAAATTTGTTCGATTTACCTTTGCATGGATCATAGCTTGAACTTTTTCTTTCTCCCGTATAAATTGGTCTTGTATATAAGTCTGTGAGGAGGGATACTTGTCCCTTGCCTTGTTGGGTGTGGAGAGGGGCGATTCGGAGAGAGAAGAGTGAGAGACAGGAAAGAGAGGGAAGGAACGTGTTGGTTTGGTGCTCCCCCTATTTTTTATTGTCTATGGTGTTCCTACTATGGCTGGGAGTAGGTATTTGATGGTTTAGGGAGTTTTCCTGAGTGTGCGCCCTTCAAACATGCCTGGGAAGCAGGCCGTAGAATGCGACTAGGTTCAAGAAGACCGATTCGTCTACGTGGTGGTTCATGCAAAGACCGCAAGATAGGGTTCTAAAATTGATATGAAAGCTTGCTGTACTCCTTTATAATGTGTGAGAAAAGTACCAATGGTATAGATGCCGAGGTTAGGGAGAAAAAAGGATTCTATTCAAACATAGAGCGACCTAGAAAGCCCTCATGCATTTCCCCTAACTGTAATCAAAACCCCCATGTGAGGTCAATTTTTCATTTTTTTCATTTTTGTTTTCATAACATAAAATTTCACATCATTAACTGTTATTTCCCTGGGTTTGGGCCCAAACAATTTCTTTCCCATGCAATAATATGCCATGAAATCTGAAGCAATCCTAAATCACATGAATTTGAGAGGCTTGAATTAAACTGACAGTTTCAGTGAGATAAATTTTTACTTGGTTTTTTTTGGATTGCATTCCAGTAACTTCAAGAGACGATGTTTCACACCCACCAATTTTTTTTGAAATAGCAACAAAAATAAAAGAAAACGATAATTTTGGAAATTTCTCGGGTAGGTGTATCTTTTTTGGCTTTGAGGGGTCCACACCCAATACCGCAGGTGCCCTTTATAACCATGAGGCCAAAGCGGACTCCAATCGAGTTTGTTGTACATGTACAATTTTTGCCCTCTGCTTAGGCACTCCTCTCACTTTTCCGGTCTTTTTAACGACATCCAGTGTCGGCTTGAGCATTAAATATGCCGATTCTCATTAGAAAAACAACAATGGTGGAATGAGTGCAGTAAAGATGTTTGAATAACCCTTTCCCTTCCATTTTCATGAGTCTATGGTGGCCTCTCTGTGAGAGTGTACCTAACTCAACCATGCTTCGCTCCTGCCCTTCTCGATACACGCGCCGCCTCCACACTCACACACGCACACGCGTACACCTCAACACCTACGCTACACGCACCCGCACACGCACAAATGTAGTACCTCTCTACACACACACACGACTCTACACACATGTCATACGGACACAGAGGCACATGTATCAACCTCTGCGAACGGCCCCTTGGCGAAGACAGCACAGTGGACTTGCTGTACATAGCCATCAGCCACACCTTCGAGGCCAGACTCACGGCGGGCCCCGCACACTGCTGTGCGCAAGGATATTTTCTTCACCTACGAGTAGGAGTCTCTCCACTAAGACCACCTCCCAACCTGCCAACGCGCGCTTGAAGAGGCGATGGCTGGGAGGAGGGGGTGTAGCTGCTGTACTGGGCTTGGCAGGCGGATGGACTGTGTATCAGGCCTGGCTCTATAACACCAGTGCCGTAGAGGTATGGAAGAGAGTGTTGCAAGGGAACAAAAGTGCGACAGACGAGGAGGTCGAGCAACAAGTGACGGTCTTGCCAGCACCAGAAGACTTTCAACACCCTTTTTCTCACCGTTCCTCTTGGTACTTTTTTGTGGCGAAGTGTATCAGAATCTTTCAATTGATTTATGTCTTCACTCCAGTAGCCTTTGCGTTGGCGATGAGTCATCTCACAGGAGACGAGGCATGGAGAAAGTACTTTCTGGACCTCCTTATTGAAACCATGCAGGAAGCTGGTTGTGCTTTTCAAAAATTTGGACAATGGCTTTCAATGAGGCCAGATTGTTTTGAGCCGGATACGATAGAAGCACTCGCTAGGCTGCGCTCAGAGGTCAACCCTCATGACCTCGCACATACCCGCCAAGCCTTTCGCGAGAGTTTTGGCCTGGAGCTGGAGGAAGTGTTTGAGGAATTTGATGAGGTCCCAATAGCCTCTGGAACGATTGGCCAGGTCCACCATGCCACTCTGAAGAAGGACCTGTACCCAGAAATTGAACATCGCTCTGTGGCTGTAAAAATCCGCCATCCGAAGGTCCAGCCAAGGAGACAACTGTTGTGGGCTTCATGTACTTTGTAAAATATCAACTAAGCTGTCTGTCTTGGAATCAAGAACAATCCTCTTTTCAAGAGGTCTTACTCTTTTTTCTTCTTCTTTGTTTTGTATGTATGTATGTGATGTATGTGTATGTATGTATAGGTTCTGAAGCAGACGTGGCTAGATCTTGATATCATCTGGTCAATCTCCGAAATGTCTTCTTTCATGACCCTTCCCTTCAGACGGGTGGAGTGGATGAAGGTAATGCAGCGCCAGATTGATTTCCTCTGGGAAGCTCATTACCTCTCACGTTTCGCCGCTAATTTCCACGAGGAGGTACGGGAAGGGAAACTCCAATTCCCTACGGTGGTCCCGGAACTTCTAAGCTCCTCAGTACTGGTTGAAACATGGGCACCCGGCCAAACTGTCAGCCATATCTTTTCGAAACTAGGTACTAACTTTCAAAAAGTAGAAAATGATTCTGTCTTCACCTCGGAGGAATTACAACAAAAGAAAGATTTAGCAAAGGTTATGTTTGATTTTTCCGTCAAGTGTTTCCTACGGGATAATTTAGTGCACGGTGATCTTCATGGAGGCAATGTTTTGTACGATTTCAAGAGCTGTACTATCCTCGATGCTGGGCTGACCACTACCTTGGACAGAGATATTCGCAATACTTTTTTCAATTTCATCAATGCAGTTTGCACCAATCTCCCAGATGAGGTCACAGAATACGCTTTGTTATTTCAAGACAAGGAAGCGGAGCAATTACTGCCGGCTGAACAGGTTCCCAAAATGAGGGCTGATATCAAAGAGGTGGTCGAAAACTACAGTCGAGCTGATGGGTCTTCTCCAGATGGAGGGGAGATGCTACTGGGAGATTGTTGTGGACAATTGTTTCTTATCTTTAGAAAATATAATTTGATTTTGAGGGGAGATGTGGTACGTTCAAAACCTGGCTGACAGACATACCCCCATTTCATTCATTTGAATTGTCAAGGGAGGAAAGCTGTTGGAAATCCTCATCGTTTCTCTGGTTTTTATTTCTTATCCATTGTTTCCCTTTGTTTTTTCTTCTTTTGTGGGGATGTCTGTTTCGTAGGCCACGTCGATCGTTACTCTGAGTGTCTGTGAGGGCCTAGTCAAAATGCTGGATCCTGATTTTGATATCGTCAAGAGGGCTTTGCCCTATTTGGCACGGTACCGGTTGTCGGGAGGCTATATTGATGAGGATGGAAATTATCTTCCTTAAGTAACTAAACGTGTGTGTGTGATTTGAATGAATACTACCATTTCAATTTAATTTTATTATCAAAGAAAAAATCTGGAAAGTAAATTATTCAGCAAGTTTACTTCTTGAAGTCTATTGCAAAAAGAAGAAGAAAAAAACTTAGAGAAGAGACTACTCTACACCACCACAGTTGAGCCAATTAAACCAGCGTCTGATGGGGACTCAAGGGGGAGTATTAAAGGATCTTTGGGCTCGCTATTCACGTCAACACTGAGAGCAGCGGCACCCTCTGCGGGTTCCGAGGGCAGACGCAAACTAGAATCCAACGCGACTGATTGCGCTTTTTCCGGCTGCCCTACTGCAATGGGTGAAATCTCGGCCACGGCATCCATGTCAAGCTCACCGAGTTCTAACTGCCTTGCTTCCTCTTTTTCTTTTTCTACCGTGGCTTGTGGTGTTGGTGTTGTTGTGTCCTTACTTGTGCCTTGCCCTGTGACGGCATCTGCTGTTTCTGGTGTGGGTGTGGTTGTCGGCTTTTCTGCTGTCTGCTCGACTGTTATTGATTTTTCTTCAATGCTTGAGTCCATTGATCCCGATGAAGTGGCTACAGAGGGCGAAGAAGAAGTCGACACCGCATGTAGCTTGGAATCGCCAGCTAGGAAGCGCTCACCATCCGTGCCCATGTCTTTGATGAGGTCCCTGATAGAAATAGTAGCATCCGCATCTAAATCCATCGAGGACGCCCGCATGGCACGTGGCCTTTTTTTCTTCTCCTTCTGACCGCCTTTCTCTTCATTCTTTACATGCGTGTAACTCTCCACATTTTCTAAAAATTGTTGGAATAATTCACTGCTCTTGAATCTCGAGAAGGTATCCGTACTCAGCAGCCCAAGTACTTCATGTTCCAATGTATCAAACAAGCGAGTATGCACCATCTTTCCGCTTTCTAAGTGAGCCTTGACGGCCTGTCTATGAGGGCCCTGTACATTGACCTGCCTGGGAGCATTGTTACTGACAAACTCGTAATACAACCAAACCGCTCTGCGACGTAACATCTTTTGGAATAATTCTTTCTGTTGACTTTGCTGTGTTGTATACTCCACCTAAGCACGCCCCCACCATCCCACGAGACGCAACACATAGACAACAACAACAACAACAACCACAACAACAACAACAAAAAGACATGCACACAAGTAAATGTATAAGTGAAAAGGAATCACAAAGTAAGACGAGGGGGGGGAACGATACGAATGGGGAAGTGCAAATAGATACAGACATCTGCCTGTATACATCCAGAATGGGTTGCAGTTCAGTGATGGTCACAAGAAAAGCCATGCAACCCATCATAAACTATTCAGTCCGACACCACAAGGGGTTGACTTACCAATTGCACAAAGGTGATATAACCCTTCTTTCCTCCATCCATCTCTTGAAATTGTCTCTTTAACTCTGTTTTGTCAACCCCATCCTCCTTGCCGACAAAGCCACGGCCTTCAAGATCCCTTCTGACTTGTTTGACATGCCAATGCTGACCCGTCTGCTTCTGTTCAGCAGCTTTCGCTTCTAACGCGGCAGCTTGTCGAATCTGTGCCTTGATAACAGAATAAAAGTCCTGAAAGGTCACCTGGCCCGTCTTTTCAGTATCCATAGTCTCAAATAACCTTTTGCTCGAGGCAAAGTCGATATCCGCCAGAGCTCTGTGTATTTTCCACAACATGGAGGCTGTGAAACTCTGACGCCGGACCCTGATTTGACCCTCATTGCGTCCGCCAATACTGGCGCTATTCCCTCCACCTTTTTTCCATGCTTCCGTCAGCTTCTCAGCAAACACAGCAAATTCCACTTTCCGAACACCGCTGTCATCAGGTTCTGCACCCAAGAAAGAAAGCAAGTGCTGCATATCTTCATCTTCCAAACTCTGTGAGATCTTCTCCAGACCAATGATTTTCAAGAGTTCTTTCAGTTCCACTGCTCCCAGACTCTTAGTCTGTGGATCTGCCACCAGTTCAAAACCATCCCGCAACCGCTGCTGCGTGACTTGAGTGTCACCTTTTTCACCCGCTTGTAAAGCCCTGGAGTTGTTGTCGGGTGTCGCGCCTGGCCGGGCAATGGCTGTGTCTTCTTCAGCTATCGAAAAGGCTGCTTCGGTTGCAAGGGCTTTCTCCCTAATAGGAGAAGATTGGCTAAAAACTAAGGAGCCCTGTCTCATGTGCTTAAATTGGGCCGGTTCTGTATTTATATCGGCATACGTAAGATGACGAAAGTCTCGGCATTCCCTCCAAAAGTCAATATTTTCTTCACTGTACTCCTGTTTGACATGCTCTGTAAAGTATTTCATACCCACTGGATGATACAAAACACTCCTTAATTGCACATTATATCTCGCGAGTTTGATTTCAAAGTCAGCTACAGCTTCTGGTGCCTCTTTGCAAAACAATTCAAAGTTTGCTTTGGTGATCACTAGCAACACAGAGGGTTTGGTGCAGGTAATGGTGGCCGTTCGAGGACTTTCAGTGACTAGAGCAACTTCACCAAAATATTTACCCGGACCCATCCGTGTCAAATCAAGTACATGCTTTTTGCCGTCCTTTTCTATTTTTACCACAGAGACCTTGACTTCCCCATGGGCCAGCATATAAAAGGCTTTGCCGGGATCACCTTCTTGGAAAACACAATCGCCTGCGGGCAATTGGATAATTTCACAAAACGAGGCCAATGTCGCATACTTGTTGTCTGGTATGGCCTGGAAAAAGGGCACCTTATACTTGCGGAAATGTTCCGCGACACGAACCTTGATGAGTTTTTCTAATTGAAAATCTGCGGCAGTGCTCCCATCACTGGCACCAGCGGCAATGATTGATTTGAATTGGCTGTAGCCATCGCGTGTCAGCTCCAAGAGCACAGAGTCCTTTGAGGCAATAATAGCTGCTGTACGCGGGATGTCCATCACCAAACCAATTTCTCCAAACAGCATACCCGGCTGGAATTCAAAGAGCATTTTCCTTTGCGGTTTCGTTGCCTGTAACTCTAAGCCGTTGGGCCGGTCTGATGTACTCTTCCTATTGGTGCTGGGCATTCTACTGATGATACTCCTACGCTTGTTTGATGGAGTAGTGATTGGACCAGCCTCCTTATTCTCTTTCTTTTTCTTGGCTTCTGAAACATTAGCCACTGCCTGTACAGCGCCCGAGGCAAGGATAAATAAGGATCCACCCATATCTCCTTCCTCGAATAAAACCTGGCCTTTAGGCAAGGCTGTCGTGCATAACATGTGATTCATGAGACAAAGATGTTCGGCTGAGACGCCTTCAAAACATTCGACAGATGCTAGGCTCTTCGCGGTGTGGCCAAACATGGGTTTGATCTTCGCAAAGAGTTCTGCCTTTTCTCGTTGTAATTGTTGTAGTTTGGAATAACTAAGATAGAGGAGTCTAGATGATTCACGAGCAGTACCCTATGGGGTAGAAGACACAACAAAAATGAATAAGCAACAACAAGGAAGCAAATGAAAAAGAAAAAGGCAAGGGGGACAAAGAAACAAAGAAAGAAAAGAAAGATATTAATGGAAGTGTGTCCTCCCCTTGCAAGTGTCTTTTGAGCAAAAGAAAAAAAGAAAAGAGAAAGAATAGATATAGATCATGCAACATATGCAGCAATGCCATCGTGACAGAAAAAATGCGAACTGGTAACTTTTCTAAATATAGGCATAGGCCATACTATACTACAACGCACAAAACCAGTCCTCACAGCGCGAAAAATCATTGTACCTTGATATGTTTGAGTCTGGCAACCTCCTTCTGGTCCAAGGGGGCGCCAAGCGTATCACCACGCTGCTTAGTAGTGATGTTTTTCGACTTGTAGGACAATTGGATCACTCCTTCCATCACAAGATAGAATCCCCGTTGCTGCAAGCCTGATAAAGAAGAGACAAAAAGGCAATATGGGTGTAGGTGAAAAGAACAGGAAAGGAAAGAGGGGGATCGAAGCATGGTTAGCAGTGCAATGCAGTTAAGGATAGATAGAAAAGAGGTCTCATAGACTTACCGGGTACCACCCCATCCAGCTTGACAGCAATTTCGTCCATGTACCTAAGCAAGCAAAGGTGGTGGCCAAGGCCAAGTTCATTATTGTAATTATTTTTCGGTTGAAGACGCAGTATGGATTTGTTTTCCCTCTGGTTCCTCTCTTCTTTACATGCGCTCAGACTTTTGTTGTTCAAAACCAAAGACTGACTCCCCGCACGTCCCTTCCTCACAAAATAAGATCGAGAAAACAAGTGCATACAGTGACACCACCCCCTTCCCATAGACTTACTTGGAAAGAGCCACAATGTCTTCATTGTCACAGAGGATGCTCAAAGGCGATGCTCTCAGCGTCTCCACGGGCCCTTCTCGCGAAGAACAACACCCCATCGAGCCATGAAACACGAGTCAGAGCACAGCGGGAGAGGGAGAGGGAGAGACAAGGAGAAAGAGGGAGGAGAGAACAGTGGCAATGAGAGAAGAGGAAGGGAACGCGGGTTGAATTGGAAAGCACAAATTACTTGTTTTCCTTCACCCGTGCCTCTTCCAAGAGCTCTGTTTTGCTGAACAGTGCGAAGGGAAGGCGGAATAGAGGGGAGCAAGAAAGAAAGAAAACCGAACGTGGGTAAGGCGAAACCGCTTTCGCACGATGTTGGATATCAGATGCTTGGCTCGTGCGTGTCGTCAAAGCAGCTGGTGGGATGCAAGCTGCAGCTGGGTGGCCTCGACAGCAGCAACTATGACTGACTTGTACAATTAAGTACAGGACAGTACAATGTATATATACAAAATCTACTGAATATATATAACAACAACCGACCTGCTGTCAAGGCACAGTGAATCATTTCCCTCATCGCACCATTTCCCTCATCTCATCCGCCATATTGTGTGAACAATTAATTGTGTTGTGCTTCTTTGTACTTCTTGGGGGGCAGAGCAATCGCGCTGTGCTACGCGGTGTACGGTTCTTCAACCCTTTAAAAGTGAATAATATCACCACTTTGGGGCCATGGATCCTCAAGTGAGTCCGCCTAGAGCATTTTCTGATGCCTGTTTGCGATGCCATACCATTTTTTTCTTCCTCTGACCACAATTTACCCTGTTTGCCTTGGCTGCTTCATGGCGAGATACTTCCCTCCGTACCTCCCGTTCCAAATCTTTATTACCATGTCTTCTCTTTTCATAGCTGCCATCTGATTTTCGACTGTTTGTCATGCTCTTCTGCACAGGCTGCTCAGAAGCTCAACAGAAAGCTGCAGGC
>JACKZZ010009147.1_pt1 | contig 12383 bp, 2 predicted proteins | sample 8027871 | NCBI WGS metagenome assembly JACKZZ01 (sample SAMN15724774, study PRJNA655200) | protist metagenome | isolation source: fluorescence activated cell sorting (FACS) single amplified genomes of... | place: USA: West Boothbay Harbor, Gulf of Maine | collected 2000-07-19
GACTAGTTGGCTGACTCGAAGGCTGTCCCGTTGGCTGGCCTGTAGGCTGGCAAGTTGGTTGACTCGTTGGCTGTGAGCTAGGCTGGCCAGAAGGAATACCAGTAGGCTGACCTGTGGGTTGACCTGTGGGTTGACCTGTGGGTTGACTAGTCGGCTGACTCGTCGGCTGGCTACTGGGCTGGCCTGTCGGTTGACTACTAGGTTGACTGCTTGGAACAGTTGTAGGAATAACTGTAGGCAACGACGAAGGTACACTACTCGGAATACTAGAAGGAATACTGCTCGGCATACTAGTAGGTAGAGACGATGGTATAGTGGTAGGGCCAGTAGAGGGCGCAGATGTTGGTCTAGTGACTGGTTCTCCTGTAGGTTGTCCTGTTGGCTGTCCAGTCGGTTGCGCTGTAGGCTGACTTGTTGGTTGCAGAGTAGGTTGGCTTGTAGGCTGACCAGATGGCTGAGAAGAAGGCACACCAGTTGGTTGACTACTAGGCTGACCTGTGGGCTGACATGTTGGCTGACCTGTTGGTTCACCAGTAGGCTGTGAGGTCGGAACTACAGTCGGAATTGTAGTAGGAGTACTCGACGGGGCCGACGAAGGCACCGCAGAAGGAACAGTCGTAGGAGTCACAGAAGGGACACAAGTGGGTACACTAGTAGGAGCAGAACTCGGTATAGAAGTGGGAACAGACGATGGTACTGATGTAGGCATCGTAGTAGGTGAGGTTGTAGGAGTGTTCGTCGGTATTGTAGAAGGCACCGAAGAGGGCGTTGCAGTAGGAATCGTCGATGGCACCGATGAAGGTACCGTTGAGGGTACTACTGATGGTTGTCCAGTAGGTTGACATGTGGGCTGTCCAGTTGGCTGTCCAGTTGGCTGCGAGCTAGGAATACTTGTAGGCACAACAGACGGAACCGATGAAGGAATACCAGTAGGAACCGACGAAGGAGCTGCTGTTGGTACAGCCGAAGGCACCATCGTTGGTACCATACTAGGTAGGCCAGTAGGAATAACAGAAGGGATACTAGACGGCACCGTTGTTGGCACCGCAGTAGGTACACCAGTTGGTTGGGACGATGGTTCACCTGATGGTTCACCTGAAGGCGCACCTGATGGTAGACTTGTGGGCCAACTTGAAGAAGGTGCTGAAGTAGGTAATGCCGATGGTACAGTAGTAGGCACCATAGAAGGAACACTTGAAGGTGTAGAGGAAGGCAGCATCGATGGAATACTCGATGGCACACTTGTTGGCAGACTACTAGGGATACCTGTAGGAGTACTAGAAGGACTTGATGTCGGTACGCATGAAGGAACACCAGTAGGTAGACTACTAGGGACGATAGTTGGGGCTGTACTCGGGACACAAGTAGGTAGCACAGTAGGCACACTTGTCGGTGATAAAGAAGGCACTGACGATGGAACCGATGTAGGTGCACATGTAGGTACAAATGTAGGTATACTAGTTGGAACACCAGAAGGAACACCAGAAGGAACCACTGACGGAATTTGAGTCGGAACAGACGTAGGCATATTTGAAGGCACAGCTGTTGGGAATGATGTCGACGGGATAGCGGAAGGCGCTCCCGAAGGCACTAATGTAGGAATCGATGTAGGACAAATCGATGGCATATTAGTAGGCACTCCCGTAGGCACAAGTGACGGCTGAGAAGAACTCGGTATCGAAGTAGGCAAAGATGTGCTAGGGATTGCTGTCGGCTGCGACAGCGTTGGGCAGGTTGATGGAACCGACGTAGTAGGAATAGCCGACGGGAACGAAGTAGGTATCAATGTAGGTACAGATGATGGGATCTGTGTCGGCATTGTCGTTGGAACGCTTGATGGCACAGTCGTAGGGAGCGATGTCGATGGTATTGCAGTTGGATACGAACTTGATGGAATCGCTGTTGGACTTGTCGGCTGCGATGTAGGCTGTCCAGTGGGCTGACTTGAAGGCTGCGATGTAGGCTGACTTGATGGCTCACCACTAGGTTGAGCAGAAGGCTCAGCAGTCGGCTGAGTCGTAGGCTGACTTGATGGCTTACCACTAGGTTGAGCAGAAGGTGCAGCAGTCGGCTGAGTCGTAGGCTGACTTGATGGCTTACTACTAGGTTGAGCAGAAGGTGCAGCAGTCGGCTGAGTCGTAGGTTGACTTGACGGCTTACCACTAGGTCGAGCAGAAGGTTGACTAGTCGGCTCACCAGTTGGTTGACTTGACGGCTCACCACTAGGTTCAGCAGAAGGTTGACTAGTCGGCTCACCGGAGGGGCGTGTCGAAGGTGCAGAAGAGTACGGCACTCTTGTAGGCGTCGAAGTGGGTACATATGTAGGCACAGAGCTGGGTACCAAAGAAGGTTGATTCGAAGGCTGTCCTGTGGGCTGGCCTGTAGGCTGTCCAGAAGGTTCACCTGTAGGTTGTCCTGTTGGAGTAGTAGGCTGTGAAGTCGGCTGTCCTATCGGTTGTCCTGTCGGTTGACCTGTAGGTTGTCCTGATGGTTTACCTGTCGGTTGAGTCGACGGCTGACCTGTAGGTACTCCAGTAGGAGCTCTTGTAGGCTTAGCCGTAGGAGCCCTAGTGGGTAAAGGGGTAGGGGCAGGTGTAGGTACATGAGAAGGCTTTGCAGTAGGGTGAAAAGTTGGACTCGGCGTAGGCTCTGGAGTAGGCTCTCGAGTTGGCTTTGCAGTAGGCTCCGGAGTAGGCTCCATCGTTGGTGCTGGTGTAGGGAAGCGAGTAGGCTTCTCAGACGGGGCGATAGTCGGGAACTCAGTAGGGGAAGCGGTAGGGAACCGCGTAGGCCGTTCTGTAGGCGCTCTAGTAAGACGTTCCGTAGGAGAAGGAGTAGGCTCTCTAGTAGGCTTTTCAGTTGGAATTTTTGTCGGGCGACGCGTAGGCTGGTGAGTAGGGAATCTTGTAGGCTTCGTCGTAGGTGATCTTGTGGGGGGATCAGCCATGACCCTCACTACCTTAGGAATGCCAGCTATAGAATCCATTTTATTAAAACCAGAAGCTACTACACCTGCTCCAGTACTAGTACCAGTACCACTTACACTCTTTATGTCCTCCTTACCCTTCCCAGGGTGAGTGCTAGTATAAGTATAAGTATGAGAATGAGAGTAGGGTATGCCTGCCCTTGCTCTGGTACCCACCTCCGCACCATCACTATGGAACTGAAACTTATCTAGCACACTCTTCCCATTCACACTCACAGTGTCCTCCTTCTCCTCCTCTTCACTCTCCTCCTCCTGATCCTGATTATCACTATGGAAGAGGGTATCTACTTTAGGTTCTTGTGAGAGTACAGTGGTTGCGATATGCGCGACCCTTACACGTCGTCCAACATTGTTCGCTTTCGACACGACGTGTTCAGGCTCAGACTCAAGGTTGACTACAGCTCCTGTAGTTTCATTGGACGAAAGCTGTGGTCCTGTGGGGTTATTTTCATCATCAACATCATCATCCTTTTCCTCCTCCTCACTTACATGATCATTATCATGCAGAATTGAAGAAGAAGAAGAAGGAGATAAATCGAATAAAGTCGGTTCTATCATATCTATTACTTTGTTATCTCTACTGAGATCACGGCTATTTGAAAACAATAATGAAGATGCTACATCTCCAATACCATTATCATCACTATCATCATCTTCATCTATCAATGCTTCCATTAATACACTATCTTCTATTTCTAAATTTCTATCTATCACAAACATATTCTTCTGAGCTAGCGTATAAGCATTGGTAGAATCAGATGCCGCCAAGACACGATTCCCCTCCTCCTTCCGACCTCCCACTGAAACACTATTAACATCAAAACCACTTAAACTGTAACTCCTGGTGGAGAGAGCGAGAGTCAATACAATAAGAAACAAAATATGCAGAAAACTACACTTTCTTACAAATCCCATTAACATATCTCACACACCAGGTCTTTGGATATATATCTCAATTATCTAATCATTCTAAAATACTTCATAATGCACTCAAAGCGCATTTTAGCTGTGAGGCTGTGAGTGGAAACTCCGCAACGGAGATCTCTTTTCAAAACAGTGGTTTGTAAAACCACGATTTCTAGATGGCCTTTGCAATAGCACAATGGAAATATTAATTTAATATTAATAGTACAAATAAGTACGTTACTGTGATAAGCATAGCTATCTTTCAAGTACAAATCACTTTTCTTTCTTTCTTAATTAAAATCTCACAAAAAGTTGTTCGCAATCCACTCCTTGACCAATCGGTAACGTTTCGCAGAGCCTCCAACTGACCTCTGTCTAGTCTCAGCTCCTTTTGCTTCATTGTGGCAATCCTGTGCATTCCAAGGACATACTTCCTTTCTTTCACCTGAAGGCCCTTGATTTGATCGGAGGAACTGCAAAACCTCGAGATGGCCTCCACTCGCTGCATCCTTACACGTATATGCACTCCATTCACAGCCCTGCGCTAGTAGGTATTGAACCATATCGAGATGTCCATACTCAGCTGCATTACACATGCAACCCAAGCCATTGTTGGGCCCACGTGATGACCACGGACGGCCCTGTTCTCTGAGCCATTTCACGAGTTCCACATTCCCACTTCCTGCGGCCCAACTGCACTCATCCCCGTACCAATCAACAGGAGGGTCTAAGGATCTCATCCACTGAACCGTTGGTAAATGGCCAACCCCACAGACCATGCTGAGGTCATCTGAACCTAAACGAGTAGGGGGTGGGTCCTGAGCATACATCCATTGTAACAGGTCCAGATGTCCACTCCCGGTCGCACCAGAGGCTGCTCTACCCCAAGGCACATCGTGAGCTCTTAGCCACTGCATAATCTCAATAGAGCCACAACCTTGAGCGGCAGCCCCGCATGGATTATAAGAAACAGTTCCATTTAGATCAGGACAACCATGCGCAAACAACCACTTCAAAATGTGCAAATGACCGCTCTTGGCAGCCCCGAAGTAGGCACCTCCACCCTCCCAAGGACAAGGAGGATGCTGCTCCCTCGCCCATTCGATAATATCCAGGCGACCATGCTTAGCTGCCTCGGTGATTGTACCACTATTCCAAGGAGCGCTCTGCGCGTGTAGCCACTTCAGGGTATCTAGTTGGCCTCCCTCAGCTGCCCTCCAGCATACAGATTCATTCCATGAGTATCCCTCCGCTCTTAACCACTGCAAGACCTCAATCTGGCCACCAAAAGCAGCTCTACAACATGGACCACAATCATAACCACCACCACCCCTCTTGTAAGTAACAGGGTCCAGAGAATGTAGAAACTGCACACCTTGGAGAAGACCTTTCTCTGCACAAAAATAGAAGACATATTTCATACTCATGTCTACCACCATCTTATCCCAAAGGCCCACTTCCCGACTATACACACACAAGTCACGTGTCTCGAGAAAACAATCCTTCCGAGTACGGATTTCCCCGCCTGATGCCAATAGAGTCACTCGTAGAGCACTTTTCGAGGCACAAGCGAATGGAAGAGCCATATCTACACCTAGAAACGAGAGTACGAACCGTAGTAAGTCATCACCTAGGAGGAACAGTCTGCCTTGGCTACCCGGTGTACTCATATCCTATTCTTGTGCTTCGCCTTTCCCAGCAGGAGTAGTTGAAGGTGAGTAAGCTTTGAAGCTAGGTTTGAAATCGAATCACCGCTCACGACAACCGGGCAAATGGGGAAATTAAAAATTAATAATTGGCTTTTGGCTTAGTCTGATCCCTTTCCTAGATAAAGTTTTTATTCTTGACCATCGCATCTGGTACATTTACTTTTTTCAGTCTCTGAAATGGAAGGTGAAAAGGATATGAAGGAGGAGGTCACTGAGCTAAAAACTGAGAAACTTCGAGAGGCGTATAAGTTGATTGAAAAGCTCAAAAACCGAGCAGAGTTTGATAAACAAGTGAGCAAAGAATTGGCCAAACGCAACGAATCTCTTAAATCTGACCTGGATATGGCTGTAACGCATATCCACTCTCTTCTACGCGCTGTGAATGTACTTGAAGAAGAGAATTCTGTTCCGAAACCCTCTTCTCCTCCATCGACATCATCATCATCATCTTCTTCTCCGTCTCCTAAAACAAGAGCAGCTGATGCAGATGCAGATGCAGATAGAAGACGGGAGAGCCTTGAGTCAGTGCGTTCGACTGTTGCTAGTGTGACAAGCTCACCAATACTAGCTAGAGTAAGACCGCGCCCTAGCAGTGTTCAGATCACCGCAGGGACAGGGACAGGACCTCTAGTGACAGGCAGTAGTAGCAGTAGCAGCAGCAGCAGCAGCAGCAGCAGCAGCAGCAGTAGTAGTAGTAGTAGCGGGTGGGGTAGGACTAGCCCAGAGGGCTCCGCAAGGCTTGTACTTGAGCACGACACACACACATCGCTACTTCGTCGCAGTACTAATATCAGTGCTTTGATCGCCACTGAGGGCGCTACTGCTACTGCGACTGCTACTGCTTCTAATCCTATAGATATTGCTAGCCTGCGAATTCTCACTCAGTCTAACGAAAATGGTGATGGTGGAGTTGGTGGTGGTAGTAGTAGTAGCAGTAGTAGAGGAACACAAGAGAAATTGAGAGACACGGATGAAGTAGCAGAAATAGCTCTGAATAGTTCATTTGAACCATCATCAGAGAGAAGCACCCCCAGCACTTCTCCTACAAACGCAGCTGCACTGGCAGCAGCAGCTGCTATGCTAAATTCCTATAAATCGCAATCGACTTCTTCTACTGAGTCTCTGGATCATTTCGATAGTAGTATTGCAACAGGAACAATCCCCGAATCTTCTTCTGGCCCTACCACTAGTAAAACTACCATCACAAGCCAGCCATGTACTCCAGATTCATCATCATCATCATCTTCTTCTAAGGAGCGTTACCATATCATATCAGATGATAATGGCAATGTAGCACCACTTTTTGAGCATTTCCTTGTTGTTGGTGTCGACGAATCAGTCGCAATTGGACAAATGATGAAAATTGGAGAAAAAGCAAAATCCTGCGATTCTGCTACTTCAACTTTAAATAAATCGAATATGTTCCGTACATTATCAGGAGAGGTGATTGGTAGCTCTTCAAGTGGGAAAAGTACTCCTTCTGGTACTGCTTCTGCTTCTGCCTCTGCTTCTGCTGGTGGTGGTGCTGGTAGTGGTACTACAGGTAGTGGATCTGGAGCGTCCGCTACAAAAGCTGCGTCTACTGATAAAGTTTCCTCACAAGTACCTGCAAGTATCATAAGCAGAATGAAGGAAGGATTTAAAGGAAGTTCATTCTTTTTTGGTGGCTCTCCTCGCGGTCAAGATGCAACTAGTAGTAGTGGTGCGGGAAAACATACAGATAGTGATGGTAACAGTAAAGGGATGCTACAATCTATGAGGCGTGGGTCTGACAGTAGTACTACCAACAGAGGCCGCACTAGCTCTGAGGTGCGATATATAGATAAGGCTGTAGTAAGTGAGCCGGAAGTACTGTACCGCTACCCCTCTAATGTGGACCCTCCGCCGATAGAGATAACTGATTTCTGTATGCCAATGCCTGCAAAACTCCAGCGCATTGCAGGACAGAGGGAGAATGGCGAGATGTCGAGTGCATGGGCCGAGATTATTTATTATAATCTTTCGAAGCGCTCTGATCGAAGCTTTGTTTTTGTTTTAGATGATAAAATTGCCACTGACAGCGATGAAGAAAAGGGAATTAATACCGGAAGATTATACGGTGTATGTGTTATGCATCCAAGACTATTGACAACTACTTGTCTTAATAATGGCCCTACATCTGGAGGGACACCGTCGTTAAAAAAAGTGTATCATGACTTTGAGAGCTCAGTTTGTTATACTTTCATTACACGTTTCCCATTTTTCGAGTTCTTTTTCCAAGTAATATTCGATTTATTGGCCGCTGAACGTTTAAATAGAATGCAAATATTAGCCGAAAGTGACCAAAGCGGCCCGCTTGCTAGACGTCACGAATTCCCGTATTTGCCTAAGGATATATTAGCCGCGGCTCTGGGACGTTTGACTCAGATACAGGTTCCTTCATTTGGTGGCACTCTAGAGTTCCAAGTAAGCTCTTCCATTAGTTTACGTCGATATATACGCGACGCTCCACCCCTCGACCAAAGTGAAAACAAGTGCAAAGCCGCTGAATGGAGTCTGCCTGTCCTTTTAACATGGCTACCACCAGATGTTCTAGTATGGACACTAGGTTTATTGATGGTAGAAGGCAAAGTACTTGTTGTAGCAGATACACCCGGTTTAGTATCCACTACAGTACTAGGGTTATTAGCTTTATTGCGACCATTCAACTGGGTCGCGCCGATGATTCCACTTCTACCCCAAAAGCATATAGAATTTATTGAGTCTCCCGTGCCGATACTGGCCGGACTAGTTGATGTGGATGCAACTGCACTTCATCAGCTACCTGGTGAAGTGGGTAAAACCACTGTAGCATCTGCTCTTGCCTCCAAGGAAACGTCTCGAACTAGAGCAAAACGTCTCCTGAATTTGTGTAATGATAGTGTGACGGGAGAAGTGACTGCAGTACTCGACATAACCTCTCGTGAGATATTTATTGACTCGTGCAACGAAGATCAAGTATATAAACTTGTCATGCCGGGTGCGAATGCTCTTCGTGATAAGATTCTAGATACTTGGACTGATTATGGAATTGATGATTCGCCAGGAGCTGAAATGCCAAATATTTATGAGTGCAATGAGCAGCGTAAAGAGGCAGCCGACGAGATAAGTAGGTTCATTTATAACCATTTACTTGTAGTTGCCGCCAAGGCTGAGGATATGTATAAGACCCAAGAAGGAATTCGGCATAAAGCACAACGTGCAAAAGCTAGAGTTGCTTCTATTGATTCCGATATACAGAATTTAATTAATACATCTCCTTCTGCTAGTGGTTTGCATCTAGATGTAGAGGACGGCAGTAGTGTCTCATCAGACTCGGATTCATCTAGTGATGACGATGGCAAAGGACCTGGTCAATATAATGCTGTTATGTTTGTTGATAGTGACGAAGAAGACAAGCCAAGGAAACCAATTACACTCCAAGCCGAAGCGATTCGACAGAAGAAAGAAGACAAAGATTCCTTTTTCAGTTATTATGGCTTTGGTAACCGGTCCTCTATTTCTTCGCCTACAGTAGATGGTCTGGTGACATTGAATGATATTGTAATTCCAAATTGCGTTTCACATTCTGGTTCACGTAGCATGGAGAAAAAGAGTATTGTGATGAAGAGCAAGAATGAAAGTAAGGGTAATGTACGCCGTAAAAGTGAAGTTTATCTTAAACATGATGTACAAAGTATCGGTGATGAAGGGTTTCTGTCACGATGCATCCGTTCCCAAATGTGGCTCGAATATATATACACACAACAAATGTCAAGTGCGAGTTATTTAGAATATCAGATGAGCAAAGTACGAGAGAATGTGGTAGAGTCTGATGTAGATGAGGCTTGGGGCGCATTTGAAGGAGCAACGGAAGATACGAAGGGACCAAGTGCTACTGGGTCTGGGTCGCCAATGAATATGAGTCGATCCCCTTTGTCTGCTTCAATGCCAAGATCCTCTATAGGCACTGGCCTTAGCCTCTACCCTATAATGGGCGCCTTAGCCCCGCCCCCTACCCACGAAGAGAGCAAAACACGCATGCGAAGACAGAGTCTAACTTTAAATTTTTCTCAATCAGAGAACCATTGGCGAGATTCGATTAAAGCAGAAACAATAAATTCATTACAAAGTGATGAAGATAGCACTGATGCTGATAGCAAACCCTCGACACATGGGGATAAAAGCTCTAAGTCAATTGCTTCTGCTACTGCCGAATTTGTACAGGAGCATAAAAAGAAAACGAATATAAAGTCGCTCGATATTACTACTGATTTCATCTTGTCTTCTGTGATAGAAGATAAAATAGATGCTGGAGATGGTAAAAGTAGTGATTACAATAAAGACAGTGGTGATGATGATGATGATGATGATGATGATGATGATGATGATAAGGAGGAGGATGGGCAAGTAGAAGATGAAGATGGCCTTTCACCGAGTATAACCACTGCTATGATATCACCAAGTACCCACAACAAAGGGATTTGAAAGAAATTATCAAATACTTCAATAAAAAATGCCGCAATCGTACTTCTCTAAATAAAATTTTAGGGATGACATACGTCACGACGCTATGGGAGACGAGGGCGAGTTCGGAGCCAACACGTGTGGAATCTTCGTGGAATCTTCAACGAAGTCATTCGCAAATTCGATGAGAGGAACAAAAGCCCAACTTGGTTGCAAACGCTTCCATTCTAAAATTAAGAGAGTATCTATCGTGGTTTATCAATTACATTCGAACTATTAGTTACTTTGTTTCCTATTACTTAAAAAAATATATATACACCTTTCTTATTACTTCACTACACTTCACAATTTGTCTCTCTTTCTTCTCTTTGTCTCGACCACGGCACGAGCAAAATCAACCCCGATCTCAACCTCTGTCTCTGTAGAATGAGCCCCTTTCCGCTTTGATATGGTAGTATTGCGCTTTGACCGCCTGATAGGTTCCTTTTCCTGTTCCTTTACCATAGGTACTGCGATAGCACTATCATTAACATCTACATTCACTTCTATGTCCATTTCCTGTTCAACATCTACTCCCATAAAGTCCATATCCGTTTCAGGTTCAGGATCAAGACTAATCAAGCTGTCAACATTAACATTAACAGGGGCATGCATAGTAAAGGGGTTTGAATCTGGTTGTAGGACAATATGACCCTGACCATGAGTATTGATGTCAAATGTTGGTACTGTAATAAACGAAGAAGAAGAAGATGATGATGATGAAGACGATGATACTGACTCAGATTCGACGAGAACGGTATTCAGTATCGGTTCAGATCTCGATGCAGTTATAGAATTAGTAGGGGTTGGAGGGAAGAAGGGCCGACGCGCAAGTACTGGTGCATCCACTACCCTGAAAGGATCACGAGCATTGCGACTACTCAAAGAGCTAGAGCTGGAAGAATGTGAACTAGTACCTAGCATACTGTCCCATCTTCCTTCCTCCTCTTCCTCTACCACATCATCCTCTTCAAAGCGATTACCTGGTCGATACATTGGGTGCATGAGATCTTCACTAGCATTAGCCATTAGCATATGATGCGATCCTATTCCCTCAAACCCATCAATTGGCGACTCCATAGTAGTAGTACCACTACTACTAGAACCTACACCGACTGGTCGTGGCACACCAGTGGCACTAGTGCGGATGCCATCTGCACGACGATTGTAGCTACGGAATAGACGCTCAGGCGATGGTGGTGGCAGCATAGATACGTCTTCTTCAGATGGTCTCGTATTAATCTCCGATGCACCGGCTACTGGTGGGGCGAGTTGCTGTGCCATCGCAGAGAAGCTTGTACCAAATGCATCATGGAATGGGGCACGACATAAGGGGCATCTATAACGGTTAGTATTTTGACTAGAAATCAAAGCCAAAGCACATGCTCGATGTACCACATGCGTGCAAGGAAGAACACAAGACTTCGCGTTCTGCGGGTCTAGACATATACAACAAACATCCTTTCTGTGATGGAGTTGTTTTAAATGCTCTTCAGTAGCATCAGGTAGTTCTGCTACGATGACAGTAGGAGGAAGGTCTCTCATACCTTCATTAGCGGGATTTTGAAGCATCATGAAGGCACAAACAACCGCTCGGTTTACCATTTGATAGCCTAAATACATACGCCATGTACTCTTATCACCCCATCGCTTAGCGACTAAATATGCAGTAAGTGTACCGCTAAGCACGGCTCTGATACATGCTCGTTGTCGCCAGAAGCTTGCTGCTCTGTGATCTGAAGATAAGCCACGAAATGAAAGTATCATAATTCGGTGAGCAATTCTACCAATGAGATAATTTACATTATCTTCGATCATAAAAAGAGTCCAAACATTAATACCATTATTCCAAACCAATGCACTTAAGGTGACAAATTGAATGATAAAAAGAGGAGAAGCTCCCATGAATACACGCTGAACATGTCTCCCTTGATGATTTTCACGCAACTTTTGTACTTCTGTAGCTGGATAAGTAATAACAGCAGAAATAATTAACGTCCAGCTTAATGCGTCTAAAGCTTCAAATGATCCATTTGATTCAATACAATACGCTGTAAAAGCTACACGACAGTAGTGTTTTGATGCTAATTCAGCATACATCTTCAATAGACGTATATCTGCGAAATTACCAAGCATTTGAGTCAATAACCGTCCTAATAATGACCCTAGTGGGGCATACGCTACTTGAAATAAGGCTTGAGTTAATACGATAAAAGTTGTACATATACTTAAAGTACTCACTGTTGCCATAATAGCCAAGCCTTGGAAACGGTGTAGAT
>JACKZZ010021023.1_pt1 | contig 12380 bp, 4 predicted proteins | sample 8027871 | NCBI WGS metagenome assembly JACKZZ01 (sample SAMN15724774, study PRJNA655200) | protist metagenome | isolation source: fluorescence activated cell sorting (FACS) single amplified genomes of... | place: USA: West Boothbay Harbor, Gulf of Maine | collected 2000-07-19
TGTTATTACACCATGTCAGAAGCAAAATATACCGAAGAGAAAGACTTACGAGATGGAGGTAAAGCCACTGAAACTGAAGATAATATTGGTAGTGACGCTACATTAGAAGACCTGGAGCAGAAATTTAGTGTAAAAGCAAGAGCAAAGGGGGAGGCCAACGTTAGGGTTAAATCGGAATTTACACCATTGCTCGTTCATAATGGTTACTTCCGTGGGTGCGTATCAGTCGGAAGAGCAGTTCCTTGGAAGACAGCACCATGTTTAAAGCTGCGGAATGTAATGGGTGTCTGTGAAGACAAAAAGGGAGAGGGAGAAAGCACTGTTAAGGTGATTGGATATTCGTATGATGTCCCAGTTATAAACTACCAGCCAAGAGGTGGCTTATGCTGGAACATTACAGGCTTATCGCCAGACAGCGACGCTTATTCTAAATATGTCCCGAAAACGTTAATAAGAACAACGCCATTAAATAATAGAGTCGTTGAAAAGGCGAATAGATTTACCATATTTTCAGAGTACAATACGCTGCCGTGGGAGACGTTTAATTTCGATAGTATTAAATTTCCGTGCAGCAAAAAGCGAAAGCCGGGAGATCCACTGTACAATAAAACTGAATGTGAAGTGCTAGATGCAATAAAGCCTTACGATTATATAATGCGTCTCAATTCAACGGATGAAATTGGGCAAAAATCATTTGACTATTTGGTCAAAAAGCTGCAGTCTGTTGAACCTAATAAAGTCACATTTATTGGGATGTATAGGCCAAAGTTAAAGGAATACTGGCCACCAACGCTTGAATTAGGGCGATTGTGTATATCTCACCGTGATTTAAAACGTAAAAGTAAAAGAAAGAACGATGGGGTTCCAAACAGAAATAGCATGTCATACACTAGAACCAAACCCCTGTCGCTGGAACGTTCACAGGTTGTTTTAAGCGCCAACACTGTTGATTATGAAGATGATAGTGAAATAAAGGAGGCGGGGATAGAAATTGAAAATGATATGAACAGGGAGAAAAGACAGCTGCAAGTGAAAAGACGTGCTCGAAAAATCTTAAGGACTCATTTCACGCGAAAAAAACGATACCGGGACCAGTTACGAGCGCAAATTATGGCATTGAAGTACTTGCTTGGAAATGAAAACCCTCCCCCCAAGCTACTAGCTGATGCTTTACAACAAGGTGCTGATGGAAACGAATTTGGTGGCGGTGGGGACACTAGAGGACGAGTAAAACGTTGGAAAAGGTCACATGGTGATAGCAGACGCAATACGGGCAAACGACGGTATCGGACTAAAAATTCTACTTCAGGTGGGGACGAGGCATGGAATTCAAAAGCTGGGCGAGCTACTAGCGGGCGACCAAAGAAACGAGCAAAGAAATCCACGGAAGAAAGCATCACATTAGAAGAATTTGGTGGGATAAAAGAAGATTTTGAATTAGCAAAAAAGATTCGTAAACAAAAGAAAGAAAGACAAGCATATGAATTAAGTAAGAGACGATTAGAGAAAATAATTGCATGCCGTTTACGTGATTTGCCAAGCTCTGAGGGTGGTGGCCAGACAATTGAATTTCTGGTAAAATTTAAACGTGAATCGTACTTAACAGGTTGCGTTTGGGTTGAACCATCTATGGTCGCAAATGAAGGCGACACAGATGGTTGTGACGAGATGGATGAATGGTGTCGTGACGAGGATACCGTGGTTGAAGAATGGGAAGTTGCTAGAACGAAAGCACGTACTGATTATTTCAAACCTGAGTGGACAGAAATTGACCGTATATTGGCGTGTCGTGTAGATCAGGTAACTCTGCAAATGCGTGGCCAATATGGCTCACTATTAAAGGATCAAACAACGTCAAAAGAAAGCAGAAAATATTTAGTAAAGTGGAAAAATTTGTCATATTCTTTGGCTACGTGGGAAGAGGAAGATGCTATTGAAGATGAAGGTAAGATTGCACAATTTCATAGATTTAACTACCCGCCACTACTGAAAAATGCACCAGCGATCTTTTTTCGAGATGAAAGACCACCAGCATCAGAATGGGCGAAATATGAGACATCCCCATCCTACAAAGACGATTTGAAGCTAAGGCCATATCAAGTTGAAGGTTTAAATTGGTTAAATTTTTGCTGGTTTCAACGTCGTAACTGTATACTTGCTGATGAAATGGGCCTTGGGAAAACTGTTCAAGCAGTTTCAATGTTAGAACACTTAAAAACAAGACAAAATGTACGAGGTCCTTTCCTTGTAATTGCCCCGTTAGCAACTTTAGAGCATTGGAAACGTGAGTTTGAAAATTGGACTGATCTTAATGTTGTACTTTATCATGCATCGCATGGTGGTAGAGAAACTAGAGAAATGATTCAAAAGTATGAGTGGCATTATCCAACTGGCACTAGAGAGCAACGGCGTTTGATCAAGTTCAATGTTTTATTAACTTCATACGAACTTATATCAAGCGATTTTGATGATTTATTCCAAATTGACTGGCGTTGCATTGTAGTGGACGAAGCTCACCGTTTGAAAAATTTAGATTCTCAGTTTGCGCTAAGTTTAAATGAGTATCACTTTGATCATCTCATTTTAATGACTGGCACTCCACTACAAAATGATATGTTAGAACTTTGGGCACTTCTTCATTTTATTGAACCTGAACAATTTTCAAATGCTGAAGCATTTGTGAATGAATTTGGTGAGATGAAAGATGCAAATTCATTAGCAGCATTACACGATCGTTTAAGACCATATATGTTACGTCGTTTAAAAGAGGATGTAGAAAAAAGTATTCCAGCGAAAGAAGAGACTGTTGTTAATGTAGAGTTAACGATTAAACAAAAAAAGTATTATCGCGCCATTTTTGAAAGAAACAGAAATGTTTTAACAGGCGGTAGATCAAAGTCAAAAAGTAAAGGCTCAAAGGGTGCAGGTAAAACCGGAGTTAGTGGTGAAAAACGAAAAGCGGGACCATCGCTAATTAATTTGGAGATGCAAATGCGAAAGTGTTGTTGCCATCCATATATGATTGATGGTGTTGAAGCTAACGAAACGGATGAATGTTTCAAAAAAAGTCTTGCAGAAGGTAAATCAACTACACGTGCAAACGAAATCGAACACATGATACACTGCAGCGGTAAAATGATTTTATTGCATAAATTATTTCCAAAGCTACGCAAGGAAGGTCATCGTATTCTAATTTTTTCACAATTTAGAGGCATGCTTGGTTTAATTGGCCTTCTGCTTGAATATCATGGGTTGCGGTATGAACGGTTAGATGGGATGGTGCGAGGGGTTGAAAGGCAGCGTGCTATCGATAGATTTGATAAAGATACAGACATTTTTGCTTTCATACTATCAACTAAGGCTGGTGGCGTTGGCCTGAATTTACAATCAGCTGATACAGTAATTATTTATGATAGTGATTGGAACCCACAAAATGATATACAGGCTCAAGCACGCGCACACCGTATTGGCCAAACAAAATCCGTCCGTGTTTATAGGTTAGTTACGAACAAAACATACGAAGCGGAAATGTTTGCCAGAGCATCGAGAAAATTAGGTTTATCAACGGCTGTTTTTCGACACGGATCTCTAGAAGGAAACACGGCTGATTCACTAGTAGATGATGATGATGATCGAGGTAATAATGGAGGTGGCATGATGTCTTTGTTAACTATGGACAAGGATGAAGTAGAAATGTTGCTAAGATATGGCGCGTATGCAATTTTGGACAAAGACGACTCTTCGTCAAACCAGTTCACAGAAGCAACTATTGACAAACTATTAGAGAGCAGCACAACTATACGTTATGGAGGTACAGCTGACAATACTGACGGCAAAAACGGTGGTAGTGATACTACTTCTGTTGCCAACAACACTGAGAGTAAAACGCAATCTGTACCTGCATTATCCTTGGCAAAGGCATCATTTATGGCATCTACGGAAGATGGAGATGTGAATTTTGGCGATGAAAATTTTTGGGAAAAGGTTTTGGGTCCAAAGCCAGTAGATCGTTTGATGAAATTTATTCGCGAAGGTAAATTAGAAAAGGCAACGGAGGACGAAACTAAGAACTTCCTGGCTGAAGTTGGAGAAATGGTACGGGGTATGTGGTTGCGTCAAGCAGAAGGCAAAAAGCATGAAGATGCCGAGGGCATAATGAATGTTTTAATTGAGTTAAAAGTTCGTGGGAGAAAGTCAAATGTTGCACACGGAAACTTGGACCAACGAGAATTGGCCGCGTATTGGATCGACGTAATCGAAAACTCAAGAAGAAGAAGAAACAAACTCGCTAAATCTTACAAAAATGCTAAACCTATTAATAAAAATGGGAAAAAATGGGGATTATATGGTTATAGTGATGATGAGTATGATGAAGATTTAACGAGTGCTGGTGCTGCAAATAATGGTGGCAACGATGAATCTGAATCTGATGAAGATACTATTGTTGATGCAAATGGTGTAAAATCGATTATAGATGATGACCCATTTGATGAAGAAAGTGAAGTTTTTGGGTATGTATCAGGCATCTCTTTGCACGTAAATACTACTGATTTTTCAAGTATTGATAAAAAAGATTTCAAGGTTGTAAAATTGCCTAAGATTTTACGAGGAGGAGAATTTATTATGAGAAATATTTGTAGAAAGACAGATAAATTAAAGGTCTCTCAAGCAATCAAGGTATTAAAAATGCTTCTGATGGATCCACAAAGTTTACCATTCCGCTTTCCTGTTGATACTACTAAATTGTACGATTACGAAAAATACATTAAAGAGGAGCACTGCTTAATGTCTATTTTAGAAAGTTTAAAAAATGGACTATATGGCCGTGTTAACATTAGCGAAACAGTTGTAAGTTCTCAGTTTTTCCGGGATTTAAATTTGGTTTGGTATAATTGCTTTTTATATAATAAGGATGGATCATTTATTACTGAAATTGCAAAACGTATGCATAAGAAGGCTGATATGTTACTTACGGGATATTTTCATTTGAACCAGAACCAACTTAATGGGAACTCCTGAAATTGAATACCCGTACGATATTATAATATATACTCCTTTACTCATTATATTAATACAAATAAATATTTATATATATAATACTTCGTATATTAAAATATATCATATACTCTTACACAATATCATATAAGCTTATATATATTAAATTCGTACATAATATTACATTTTTTTCTCGAGCCGCCTCCGCTAATAGTGTGAGCTAAAAGAAAAAAAATATATAAAATAACCTTAAATATGGTCCTGTTATGTACATATGAATAATGTCTAGAGAGTCTATAAATTGTCAGATCACTTTGAAACATTTACTTTTTATAAAAATCAAAACTTTATTTGAGTGTACACATATATAAGCACACACATAAGTTAAAAGTTAAAAAAGAGCGGAAACACCCTTTTGTTTTCGTATTTTTTTAAAAATTTTAACTTTTATTCCTTTAAAAATTACCTTGGTACATTACTCTCATATTTTAGAAAACACGCACACACACACACGCCGCGTGTGTTTTTATATTTTTCCCTCGGACTTAGAAGCCTTAGATATGTAAAAAGGGTTGATGACACTTAAACCATCTAAATCACTATTCGTTCTTTTTCTAGCAGCTTCTATGACGTGTGCAGCAGCCTTTTCTTCGAATTGGCAGCACCTGTTACAAGCTCCGACAATACTTCTACCTAATAATAAGAGTAAAGCCCAGTATCCACCAAATTTACTCAGGGTTCCAAAAACATCACTGGAGGGGATTAATCGTACAATGGATTCATCAGCTGTCAGTCTTACATAAAATTTCATAAATGAATCAGATGGCTCTCCACTGGATGTAGGTTGCATTGACTTGTAGACTGGTTCATATTTTACGAAAGTCAAATCTGAATATTCTCTATTGAATTCCTTGATTTTAATAGCCCAACTGCATAAAATACGTATTATGTTAGAATGACCTCTCAAATATTTTTTGTATAATTAGAAAAACTTACTGTTGAACAAGAATACGCCGTACTCTATGGTACACATCGATCTTCTGTTGAGTGTTATGCATGTATAAAAAACGACTGCTTTTCATATTATTTGATGTGGGGATTTCTTTTTCGTATGTGTCGCCCCCTGACACCAAAGCACTAACATTATGTTGTTCATTTTCTTCGTATATAGAACATACAGCATCTTGCACCCAAGCCTTTACAAGTTTAGGGTCTTGGTGGCATACCGTGTCTTTGGTCTTATTACCACCCCATGGACAACTCTTAACTTCCACCTGTAAATATTTATATATGTCTTTTTCGTACACCCCTTCTAACTGATACGAATTGGTATCTACGCAATGTAAATTGTATTTTTGGCGTTGAAAGCTTTTCCCATACTCTGACATGTCCGAGCTAAAATGAACAAAGTTACAATTTCCATGCTGAATAATTCTTGATTGTTTTTTTCTTTGCTTTACCATCTCGTATTGTTTAAATATAATATTTACAAACCCGGACGCATTACATTTATCCTGATTGTTCAATACTGGGATATCGGCATCGGTGCAGCATCGAATAGCGATTTTTGGTACGTGAGACTTGAATCTAGAATGAAAAGGTACTACGTTGCTTATGTCTATTGTTCCCTCACCGGTTAATACGCCAATATTATCTACCATTCCAATACTTACACTGTAACGAAAATAAATTTGATCGATTATGGAATATATTAAAACAAATAACATTGCGCTACCAACTACAAATGAGCTAACGCATCCACAAATATGTTTTCGTTTCGATGTCTTAAAATAGTTCTCATCTTTTATAGGCATTGGCGATACCCCAAAAAGGTCGCCATAAAAAATTAATCTTGTACAACAAGTAGCATCAATGTCGTCTTTGTGAAATGTTTTAGTTAAATCGGATTTAGTTCTCTTCATTTTTATACGCTTTTATAAATTGACAAACGCACAATTTTTATGATGTAAAATCTGTGCTTCGGATTCTAATTTTTGCCACTCAAAATAAATGCGTGTGGCTCCACTGATATTCAAATATTTAGAACCTATTTTCTATCCTTCTACCTCACTGTCGTTAATCACACACAAACATCTTCTCGATCCGGTACACATCCTTTGTTAAAACTGATACAAATAAATAATATAATAATATATAATAAGAATGGCACCAATAATTTAATAATGTGAAGAAGAAAAAAAAAAATAATTATTAAATATAAAAATAATAATACGTGCATACTGGTAAATTATAATAATAAATTCAATAATAATTAATTTTCCTTCCTGCTGCTTGATGACATCATTTCCCCATCAAAATTATACGATTTCCTATTAACAGCACAGTAGCTAAAGCTACTGTGCTGTTAATACTCAAGCGCAGCGTGGTCTCCTGAGTAACGATTTCCGTAATGCTGTGTACCGCCTATTTGGCCATTAGCGGGGAAATACCATAGCGAAAATAGCATGCACACACCACTAAACTTGCTAAAAAGACGCATTTTGCCCCTCACTAATCTGCTGGAAAAAAAAACACTAATACTAATACCAAAAATTGTCAATAGTATACCGTTATTAAAAGTACTTTCATAAAATGTATTTTCACCAAAAATATTACTTTAAAGAAAAACTACCGTCAATTTCGAAATAATTTTGTTGGTCGCGCATGCTGCACATTCATCATCATATCATCATAATATTAACAAAATTATTCCACACATAATTTTTAATTTTTTTACAAATCTAACTTCTCGTCAAGTTTTTGTTTACTTGCGTCTTGTTTTGGTGCAATCAATGGACTATCTAAAAATGAACCGATGAGTTTTGTTTCGTCAAAATTATTATTATTAGTGCTATTATCATCATCGTTTATGTCGTTCTCTTCTTGTAGGGTATTATCATCGCTTCTGGAGGTAGAGATTCCCAACATTGAGTTTCTAAAAGTGGCAAAAGTGGCATTTCCATTCTGCTGCTCGTTGACTGCCATTATAGAATTTAATTCTGCATTGCCCATCATAGTATTTATGGATGAAAAATATCCTTGTTGGTGAATGTTTAAATACGATTTATTGCTGTGGTTATTGATATTGTCAAAACGATCGTTTTGGTAAACTTCCTGCTGTAGGTTGTCAGATGATGTTATCGCGTTCGCGGATCCAGATGTATTTGCAAACAATGCATCAAAATATCCACCTGTTGGTGTACCCCATGTGGATTGATGCCCCGGTTCCCATGATGAGGGAGAAACCGACACACGGTTAGAAAAATTGTCATCCAATGTTCCATTATTTCTTTCTCCCCATACTTTTAATAAATTTTCTGGCACCACTTTTTGATCTTTACCATGGTCATCGCCAACACCAATTGTTGCGCTCCCTGTTTCTCCTTCATAGATATTGTTGTCTTGATTATCTTCTACATTTTTTTCTTCAGCTTCTTTCGCATGTTGCGCTACTGTTTTCTTTAGTTCCACTAGTCGCGCTTGTTCTTGCAACAAGTCTTCGCGCTTGACATCATTGTGTTTTTTGTCTACTAATTTATTTCGTTCTGCGTCTGCTGCTTTTGTTTGTGCTGGCGCCGCTTTATGGTTTCTCGGCATTGCATTCTTCTCAACAACATTATTTATATTAGCCAGATTTTTTGCACTTGTATTAACACCAACAGCCTTATTATTTTTCTTAATTTTTGTTTTTTTTAACTTTTTTGCCTTATTTTCATTTCCGTCTTTTTTTTTACTCTCCACGTTTTTTGTCTTACTTTTACTATTTCTTTTGGTGTTATTTTTGCTGGTGTTTTTACTACTATCTTTGCTGCATTTTTTGTCGCTGTTACTGGTGTTGTTTGTTTTTTCTCTTTCTTTATTGGCCGGTTCTCTTTCTTTATTGGTCAATTTTTTCTTGTGTTTGGTATTAGTGGTGGTACTACCACGATTATTATGCACACCTTGCATTTTTCCAGAAGTTGGATCATATATTTGTTTTTTACGTCTTTTGCTAACGGTGCTGCTGCTGCTGTTGCTACTACTACTACTACTACTACTATTACTTTTGCATTTGTTATTTTTTTTTCTAGAAGATTTTCTAGAATCTTTATCTGCACGTTTTTTTTTATTCATTAATATTAATTGTTCAAGAATTTTTGGTGTTCTACTCATCGCAGAATCGTCTTCACTATCTTCAGCATCAATTGGCGCAACCACATTGTTGATACTATTCGCAATTTTCCTTTCTATTCTATTTTTTTCTTCCACTTCATCTACAATATTATCTCGCTTGAAACGACCATATCGGCGTTGGTAATTTCGACCACGTCTGTGTCTTGCATTGTTGTTATCGTCTTTATAATTATCAGATTTATCATTATTTTTAAGAGCTTCATCTACCGCCACATTTACCGCTTTAAACGCTTTGACAACATTCATACCAGATGCATCTACCATTTCGCCTGTTGTAGGATCAAATATTTTTTTCCCTTGCACATTTCTATTTGCATATTCATCAACGATTACTCCATCTCCATTATCATCATGAACGTGGTTAAGTTGTCCCGCATGTTGGGGTTTACTATTATTTTGGGAAGCTTCATTCCTCATACCTGTTCCAACATTATTTCTTACATTACCGTTGTTAAGACGTCTATTCCGCCAGTGATAACTAGCTGCAGAATCATCGAACGTATCTTTGCCTGTTTGATACCGCTTAAAATCATTGTCATTGTAATAGTCATCATTCTCATAATAATGTTTTCCGTATACATTATCTCTATAAACATTATCTCTCATCATGCGTCTGCCAACGAGGCTGTTATCATTATTATTATTTTTATTTTTCGAGTTATTGTTTGTTTCATAGTAACCGCGAGTTTTATGAGGATGATGTTTAGTGTGGTTATCGTTGGAAATATTTGCATTCGACTTTGGATCCTTACTATCATAATACATATTGTTACTCCGATATTTTGCTGGGGAACTATTCCATATATTTTTTACACCCGTTTTGAATTGTTTCCTCTTCTGATTATTATGATAGCGTGAATTCAAGTCCCTCCCATTAGAAGTTTTCGACAAACTAAATCTACTCAGAGTAGAGCCGTCTTTATCAGCCTGTGCCGCCGCACCACGATTATTATTTTGAATATGATTCGAACTTTTGCTTGGAATATTTTTCTTCAAATTCACTTCTTCTGGAGTAGGAAAATTCTCCTCTAGATCCTTGCTATTAGTACGCACTTTTTTCTTTCCTTCGCCATGATCATTCTCAAGATCCCAACCAATTCCAATATTAACTTTGAAAGGATCAGCAACTATTTTAAACGTCTGCGCTGGGGAAGAATGTGAGGCAGATAATGACTCATTCTTTGTATTAAGAAGACCATTGGTATTACTACCAATTTTCTTTTTTTCGACATCAGACATATTCTCATTACCAATAAGTTTCTTTCTTTGCACCCCCAAGACGGTCATCTCGTTTCTTGAAGCTACCTTTTCTATCTTTACAACCTTCTTCTCTCTATTTTTTTTACGCATTGCAGTTAGATTCTTTAGTCTATTTTTTTTTTTAGAATTAGCTTTACTAATACTACTCATTCTAATAATTTTTTAAAAATGTATGGAAACTTTACCAGTGATAGTTATATATTTATTCACAATAAAATAGTATGCGAGTGCGCGCGCTTGTCTTTACGGTTGTATGGTAAATATGATTAAAGGAGTATATAAAAATTGACCTAGCAAAGAATAGCAATTGCAACTACAACATAACCACAACAACGTGGACGTGTCCAACACACTCATCTTCTCTTCTTTTAATAATAAATAATAATAATAGCACCAATGATGTGCCAATAATAAAAAAAAAAATAATAATAATAAATAATTGTAATAATATATAATAATAATAATAATAATAAATTAATAATATAATAATAATATATTTTATTAATAATAATAATAGAAATAATAAGCAACACAAAGAGGAGTAGACAGGGGGTGTTACTTGTATAAGCTATAACGCTATAACTTAACAATATAATAACAATAGTAATAAACACACTACACACTACTATATGATAATAATTATTATTATTATTATTTATTATTATATTATTGTTTTTTATTTTTTTAGTTTTTTAGTTTGCCGGTTTGTAGTTGTCGTATAGTAGCACCAGGTAGTAGTAGTATCAAATTAGTATCCTAATGGGGTCCATTATCCATAAAAGTGGTGCGCCTACACAGCACTGGTTATTTGTTCACTATAAATAACCAGTGCTGTGTACCCGCTAATCCGGAAGTCGGTAGGAAAATATCATATATTTAAGTATAATATTTAGTAGTCGAGTCTTCTAAATAACAATTTATCACTTCTTCTTCTTATTATTATTATATTATTATTATTATTATTATTATTCGTCTGATACGGTGAAAAAAAATAATGCTATTATTTCATTGTAAAAGTAAACATGTACAAAATTGATCGCAACCTAAACCTGCAGAGCCTCTATCAATAATTATACCAGAATCTCCACTTGGTTATGGTGGCCGAGGAGATTTCAAATAAATGGTTCGTTTTCACATAGTGTACCGTATTACTTTTTAGTACCTGCTGTGTCCATCCTAATTTCAAAAATAACAAAAAAAACTTCTCTCAATCCGCCTCGTAAACAGGTGGTAATATTGGGGTTATAATAATAATTTTATTTAGAAAGAAGAGGAAGAAAATGAACATCACCGTACACCGTACGCAGTGCTACCCTCTAAACCGTGTCAAAACTGTGCACTTAACAAATAACACTATTCACTATGGGAAATATGTAAATATCGTTTTCTAAAATGCCAATTTTATTTTTCATATATTTGGAAAAAATAGCAAATATCCGAAAATATAGAAAAATGATGAATATTTCCCCTATAGTGAATAGTGTTAAGTGCACAGTTTTGACACGGTTTAGAGGGTAGCACTGCGTACATAATAACCGAAATTTGTTGAGCGAGGAGCAAGAAGAGACCAACAACAATAATATACCAAAAATCAAATTTGTTTTTGTATTACTAAATTGGTTTTCATACAGTATATCATATATACATCATCAATCCATAGTTACATAATTGTTGTGTATAATATACATATAATACATATTGTTTATAGAAATAGTTTAATTTTTTTATATATATAGTCAGTCCAGGTTATTTTCAGTTTTAAACGTCACTACATTAGGGAACACATTTTCAAATGTGATTCTAGCAGGATTATTTAACTCTTCCCCAACTGCTGGTTCCTTCTCATGAAATTCATATAAGGAAACATCACCATTTTGAATGTAAATGATATCATCAATTGCACCAACATTGGTTAAATTCAATGGCGTCAGCCAATGTATTTTTCCATACCC
>JACKZZ010007682.1_pt1 | contig 12360 bp, 5 predicted proteins | sample 8027871 | NCBI WGS metagenome assembly JACKZZ01 (sample SAMN15724774, study PRJNA655200) | protist metagenome | isolation source: fluorescence activated cell sorting (FACS) single amplified genomes of... | place: USA: West Boothbay Harbor, Gulf of Maine | collected 2000-07-19
CATTGGGCAAAAGTCAGGGCAGTGTTACTTATGCAAGCCGTATTTCGTGGCTACAAATTGCGCCAAAAGCGTGAAGATGTTGTTGAATACCTAGCAGTTAAACGAGAGGAGCGTGTAAAGGGGGTAGCCATATGCCGTTTGCAGGCCGCATGGAAAACTTGCTTAGTTCGGCGACGTTATAATCAAATTAAAGATGCCACTGCAATTATACAAATGTTTCATCGTGCTACCATTTTGAAGTTACACTTTAAGCGAATTTGTAGATCAGTTCGTGATATACAGCGTGTCGTACGAGGTATGAATCACAGAAAAAACGTTAGAAAAATGAAAACTGCCTTAATGGTAGCTGATGAATTGTGGCGTTTAAAAACTGTTCGAGAACGGGAGGCATTGGACCTGAAAAGGTTTAATATGGGTACGATTGATGGTATGCGTCTGAATGATTTAAATCGATTGGCGAATGACGGGCAAGTAATTGAAGGTCGGTGCCTTGATATTGATACTCACATTGATAGCTCTGAAGTATATCCAAAAGGTTGGATGAAGTCGTATGAAAATCTTTTAAAAACGCTCTCCGAAACGCGTAGAAGACCAAACACTTTGTCCGTAGGCTCCCATCACACTGTTGCCTTAGATACTGTAGGTGACGTATATACGTGGGGATGGGGAGATCGTGGGCAATTAGGACATGGTAGTTGCAATAATAAATCAAAAGCTAGGAAAATAAATTCTCTCGGAAGATTGAATGATCTACCAACACAACAGGGTCAGAAGATTGGTTTACACAGGTCGATGGCAACCCAAGTAATGGTAAGGCAAGTTGTTTGTGGGGAGGATCATTCTATGGCATTGACAAAGGAAGGTATTGTGTTTGCATGGGGGTTAAATAACCGTGGTCAGCTAGGGCTTGGCCATAAAAACAATTGTATGGTTCCGACACGGTTGCACGATATTAAACCTAGAATCGGCGAAATTGCTGCAGGCGCATATCATAGTGTAGCATTGGCACTGTCTGGGCATATTTACGTATGGGGTAGAGGTAAAGAGCTTGGTCTTGGCGTTTTCGTTGATAATGGTGATAAAGATATTCCGCAGCTGGTCAAAGCATTGAAACGTTTCCGTATTCGCAATATATCATGTGGATTAAACCATACACTTGCACAAACACACGATGGAAACCTATATGCGTGGGGAGAAGGCAAGTATGGTCAATTAGGGCTTGGCGATAGTCGTGATAGATATGTGCCTTCCTTAATACGCGTCACAAGAGAAGAAAGCAATCGCGTCGAAAGGTTCGCCGATGTATCTTGTGGGGGTCGGCATTGTATCGCGGTTTCAAGAAGCGGTGCTATATACACGTGGGGTTGGAACGCGCATGGGCAATTGGGTTTAGGGCACAAGGAAAATGTAGAAACGCCGTCACAAGTTATTTCCTTGGAAAAGGAACGTATAACCCAGGTAGCTGCTGGATGGCGGCACTCAATAGTACTATCTAGGAACACTGGTCATTTGTATGCATGGGGTGTTTGTGCAAGTGTCAATCACCGCATGCGTCGCAAACAAAAATTATCTAAAAATGATGATACTTTGATTGAAAATACAATACCAGTATCAATACCGTGGAATCGAAAAACGGAAAGATTGCCAACTGCCATTAATGTTACTTGGAGTCGTATGTTGAGTCTTACCCTAGTATCCTACATGCAAGGGCCTGTTTCGGCAGAGGAACTTGCATTGCCGTTGCTGGAAACAAGTCATGAACGGGTGCAAGGCACAGGAAGCCCAAACAAACGTCTTTACTTGAGTAATCGTGCAGTAGTCAGTCAAACTATTGATATGCTTGCTCCATCAAATTTTGCCTTGACCAACCCGACTACTGCTGTTGCTGTTACACCTCAACGACAGACTAGCCCAAACAAAGTTAGTTCTAAAGATTTGAAAAACATGACAGAAGAACAACTAAAGGCGTTAATTTTAGATATGCAAGATGCTATTCCACAACATTCTAAAATACTAAATCAATCATCGATGAAAAAGAGTGCTATAAAAGAACAATCTAAAACCCTTCCAATAAATAATAGATTACATTACATGACAGAAGCGGAGCATAAGCATGAGTTCGGTTTGCGTGCCTCAGGAGGAAATGGATACACAGAGGCGCAAATGAATAAACGATTTTTATATCGTGGTCCTAGTAAATTTGCAGTTGAGCGTGCCAAAGAACGCTCATGGAACAAGTATCAGAGCTCTAGTGGCAAGGGCCCTCTTCATTTTAAAGCCGAAGTGGCAAAGAAATTTTATGGAAATGAATCAAAATTACGAAGTGAACTTTTGCAGTTTAAGACTGGCAAAAAACGAGGAGTTTCAAATGGATTTGATGGTGCCATTGGTGGGAAAAGTGGCAGTGAACTAGTTTCTCTAGTATCTCCAATGAAATACAAACCACAGACAATTCCATCGCCCAAAGAAGAAAAAAAATCTACAGAAAAATTACATACTGGATTGATTTCAGATCAAATGCTTGAATTATTTTCCCCAGAATTATTAGTAGCAACTTCAAATGATGAAGCTACTGTGCAGGATGTAATACAGAAACGATTGGCCAGAGGAGTGCCTCCTACACTTGGTGCTTCAAAAAATAGATTGTATGTGAACAATAGCTCAACTTTGTTTAGTAAGGGTATACATAAGCAAAAAGAACAAAATATTATCAAAACAAACGAACCAACCGTGAGACGACTTATTGGAGAAGATGCAATGTCAAAACGCCATACACAGTATGATGGTAGAAAACGAAAAAAAAAAAAAGATGAAAACAATTATGTAAAACGTGACGTTTTAGATAGCTATCTTCGTGTCGAGAAAAATATGCGTATGAGTAAAAAAAAAAATACCTGGTCGGGTCGTAGGCAAAATGACACTATACTAGTGCATCAACAAATTGAAGCTGATGTTTTAAATCAACCAGAAACTGATGAGTATGATGATGAGGTTCCAGACATGCAATTTCAAAGCAATGATTTTGGAAACAAAGGAAAACCTCAAAGTAAATTGAAAAAGTTGCGGACAAATTCATATGTTGCGCTGGAAGAGGAAGTCGAAGCATTAAGATTGGAATTAGGATCTAAGAAACCAATTTCGGCTGGATTAGCATACAACAGTAACAGCTTTCAAATGCAAGCAGCAAAGGAAATAAAGAAAATAATAGAAAGTGACGACTGATCGAATACCACAACAGTTTAAAAATAATAATCACATATTTATGATTTTAATAGAAAAGAATTAAGTTAATTACAATATAATTCGTAATAAATATTTAAAATGTTACCCAAGTATATATCATATATACATATCTCTCTACAATTTATAAATTCATAACATATCGTATTCTTTAAGAAATTGGAAAGCAACGTTTCGCCCACTATCGATTGCACCATGAACAGTTCCGGCCCAAGAACTATGACAAGCTTCACCAGCAAAATACACATTGTTAAGATTACGTTCGTTGTTCCCAATACTTATGGGCGCCTGTAAATTTTTGCGATCTAGTTTTCCTGATTTTTTGTGCAAAAAACTATAAGCGCCATAGCTATAAGGATCCTGGCCCCAACCAGTTTTTGTTATACATTTTAATTTTTTTCTTAAAATCTCTATTGAAACTCCCGTTCCTTTGGACAAACTTTGTATCGCTTTTTCTATTATAATTTTCTCATCGTCAATATTTTCTAGTACTGTAGCATTTTTGCCTCCTGCAAAAGCTAGCAAAATTGGATCTTGAGTTACAGTACTATAATCTAAAAATATTTGAAATTCACCAAGATTTTCTGATGGACACATGAGCCATGTTGCTTCATCATTTGGAGATTCTGATTCGTTATCATCCTTCCAAAACGCATCCGTAAAAAGTAAATACAATTTTAATATATTGCCAAAACCAAGTTTTTCGATTGATTTAACTTTATATGATGGTAAGATTCCACCTGGAAAAAGTGTTGTGTGCATCTTCTTTAAAACCCCTAGGGGGAGAGTAACAATTACCACATCTGCATGGAAACATTTTTCGCTGCTATTTTCCTTATCTAATGTATGGACCACGATGTTTTTGTGGCTGTTGGCAGGAGTATTGGTGTTCATATTGCTCTTGCATTGAATAGCTTTTACTTCATGAGACAGATACGTTTTCAGGGTTCTTGAATATTTTGATACAAGGTCATTGTAAAATTTATTTACAGTTACACCAAATGTTGAAGTTACAATATGATTCCCACCACTTATATTTAATCCTCCACCTTCCTCAAAGTCTTTCAATGGAAGATCTTCCGCATCGCCACCAGTCATTATGGAGAGACATTCTGTAAATATTGGTAATAAGTTCCGCATGGTTTTTATGTTTTTCACAGAAATGTTCTCATCTTCCAACTCTTCTAAGGACATTGATTCATATTTATTCACAATTAACTCCAAGGCAGCTTTTAATGAGATAGAGTTAAGTGATTTAGCTTCCATTTGTTCAACTTCTTCTAATATTTCTGCAAAATATTCTGCGTATTCCTTAAAGTCTATCTGTTCGTTACTTGCTACATACACAGTAGAGTTTGGTTCAAATGGCATTGATAAGACCTTAACAGGAACAGGAGTACTATTACCTCTTCTGCCATATAAATTTACAAAGTCAGTTCCTGGGTTATTTACAGGTTGATGTATCCAGGATGCACCTACATCAACAAATGTGTTGTGAATAAGTTTTACTGCTTTAGTCCTACCACCAACATTACTTTGTGCTTCAATTAAACTCACGCGTATGTCTACAGCTGAGTGGCTGTTGCTCGTGTTTTTGCTGGCAGCATTATCCAAAATTGTTTTAACACAGTGTAACCCACTAAGGCCTGCACCAATGACCGCAATATCAATAATTTTCTTAGTTTGACTTTGTGTATCAATCAGGGAAGCCATAATAAAAAAACTCTCCAGTCACAGTAGTTTATACTACTAATAGTAATTTTTGCAGCTTTGTGTTTAATTACCAACTAACGTGTGAAAACATTGTTGTTGTGTGAAAATATTGTTGTTGGTATATAGTAGTAGTATTATTAATATTAATAAATAATATAGTGTATAGTGTATTGTACACCAAAGTCATCCTCTCAAAAAAATCTCTAAAAAAAAAAAAATTAATTAAAAAAATAATTTCAATAATTTCAATAATATGCACATACTACATCTATATATATAAATAATAAAAAAAAATATATAAATAAAATTAGAATAATAGGATCATTATTAGTGCATTTCAAAACGACGTTTAATTTAAGTACTAATTTAGTATACTAATATATGTATATTTGATAGAGAGGTATTGGATATTACCAAAACTCCAAAAATAGCCAATTATTTTGATGAATTTACTAAGAATATCCGATTTTTGTAATTTCCAATCTCTCACTATCAAATTAAAATATAATATAAATAATAAAAGCTCCTCTGCATCATTAGAGAAGCTTCGCTAGCTAGCTAAGTATCTGGAAAGGTTGTTGATGGAAAAAACAAATTTGCAGGGTACTATTTGATGAATAGTTAGAAGAGGCTTGCGTTTGCGAAGTATCTGGGAAGGTTGGTGGATTGTTTTAATTAAATAAGTAACGTTCTTAAGGGTTATGGCGAGCTTTTCAAGGGCTTCTACTGGCCGTGGTGGCGGTAGTTCTAGCAACAACAAAAAGAAGCAAAGCAGCAGCAGCAGCAGCAGTCAGCTATCTCCGCTTTTGCGTAGAAACCTCGCAAGGGCAAGAAGAACGAACGGGGAAGTGCAAAGGGTTGGTCTTAATATGGGAGCAGATGAAACCACGGTAAGTATGGTTGATCGATGGGTAAAGAGTAATCCCAGTTTAATACATAAAATCGAGCCTTCGTTTTTTTTTGCAATGAAACTTCAATATAACTTTAATACAGGTGTTATTAATAAAGATGATATGTCAACCTGCGAAAGTTTGTATGGTTTAAGTGGCGGCCTCGACGACGGTGCTACTAATCGTCAAGCTGCGGAACAAATTTTGAATGAGTTATTATCAAAGGATAATAAAAATGTGGATAAGAAGTACGATGATAATGATAACAATAATGTAAATCGAAGTAGCAACAATCTGATAAATAATGATGAAGCAATAGCACAAATGCTAGCCAGAGGTAATGGTGATGACGCAGCCGTGACTGACGATTTTATCGGAATTAACTTAATGACAAACAATAGAATTGATGCTTCTAATAATAACGATTCCAGAAATAATCAAAGTTATATTGATTTAGATGCTGAATTGGCCAGGGCATTACAAAATGCAAATGATGATGACTATAATAACAATAGTAATAATGTTGATATTGGCAGAAGGTACGATCGTGCCAGAAGTAGAAATGATAGTCGAAATAATCGTGGAAGAAGGGCTAGTAATAGAAATGGGGGATCACAAAATCGTAGACGTGTGCGTGTAACTAGAAATAACCGTCCTCGATATAATGATAATGAGTGGGAAAATGTAGGATTGCGATGGAATCATGATGAAGTTGGGAATGATCAATTGAATACATATGAGGAAATGCTCGCCTTGGATGAGAACAATGTAAAAGTTGGATTGAAACAGAATGAATTGGCACGATTGCCACAAATTGAATTCAAGAAAAGTAGTGCTAACAGCAAATCTTCTGAAGCAGGGAGTAATATTAAAAAGAACGAAGACGAAGAAAAGGAACCTACTTGTAATGTCTGTCTAGAAGAATTTGAAAAGGGGGATAAATTACGAGTATTACCATGTTTTCATAAGTTTCATGTCAAATGTATTGATAAATGGCTAAAGCAATCCAAATTTTGTCCAACCTGTCGCCATGTATGTAATGAACTATAAGGTTATATTATCGCACCATAGCAACTGAAAAAAAAAACAAGAGATTCATTCAAAAAGTAGTGTTTAGCCGTGTGCATATAAATATATTTAATAAATATTAAAACAGGGTGAAAGAAATGTATAAATATAGAATATATATATATATATATATTAAATACGTAAAATTTTAAAATAAATATCCTTGAGATGTCATAACTTATATGAAAGTAGTATAAGAAAATATGATATGCATATGATACGCTTATATATGATATCATACTTGGTGTATGTTAATACGAGGGCCGTATTAAAAACTTTATCATATATAATATGTGTGTGTGCATGTATATATACTTTTATTTTTTTATATATTTGATGTACGTAATACACCAAATTAGCTATTTTTACAAAAATGCACACAATTTGACAAATCTGGGCAATAAAAAATTTACAAGGACGATTACGATACGTATTAATTATTACAAACATTATGTATACTACGGGTGCGTATGTCCTCGATCATCCGCAAATGGTACTGAATCATGAAAACATTTCTCCATCATACGATCAACGCATTCTTCGCCTTCCTCTTTACAATGACCTGCTGTTGTTGCCCTTTTCGCTGTACTCGATACACATGAAAACTTAGGGCCAAAATTGAAGTCTAAAAACGCAGGAAAATTTTCACATTCGGCATGAGTTGCTGCTCTAATTTCACTACAAGCTAACATATTACAGTCGGCAAAATCCATACCTCGTTTACAATAATCTACAGCGTGTATCATTTCGTGTTTCAACGTTTGATTAAATGCCTCTTGTGTCCGTAAGCGATTTTCACACATAGTAACGCTGTGATTCACCCCATTGCTTGAGAAGAAAGCTCGTGCTGATTTTTCTATACCTTTCAGCCCACATTTTTTACATATTAGTTTTAAAGTGATTTCACTATCTGAATTTAAAAAGTTCAATAACTTCATATTCTTTTCATTTTTCTTTGCTTTTTCTAAAAACTCTAAGCACCGATCATGTGAAATAGGCATACTATATGTATGTATGTATGTATGTATTGCATATAAAAGAGGGGGTAGAGGTTTCACAAATCCAGATTTGGTATTTAAAATAACATACTTGCAATCTTTCTCCATGGGGGGAAGCAAGCGAATATAGATAGATGTGGAGCGCTGTTGTTCTTTGTTGCGTAGTAGTAGTATAGTGGGTACATTTTTTTTTTTTTATTTTTTTATTATTATTGTTTATTATTGAAATTATTGGTTGTTTCAATAATATTTATTATTTGTTATTAATTTTAATAAAATTACGAGTATTATTATTGAAATTATTATTATTATAATATTTTATTATTTTTTATACTAATACTGTACAGCAGTATTATTATTATTATTATACTTGTAGATATTGGTAGCATATATAGCTATAAAGTGCTATACTAATTAAGTTTTATTAATCATTAAACTACCTTAAAAATGTGCAGCTTCTAGATGAAAAATCGGTATTCGCCGGGGGGGGGTTAAGGTTCTGATGGAGAGTTAGTACAACAGGTGGAGTATTTCTAATTTTGTCTTTTCACTATGGAAAAAATTGAAATATTTAAATTGTTTTTGAATATTTTGAGAGTTTTGATAGTCCACATTGACTAGTTTGTCTACAACATCCGTACTTACAGCAGCAACCAGTGTTTCAAATGACGTTTGTTCTTCTAAATTTAAAAAATCAGTATTATTATTACTACTATCTATAGTCGTTTATTATTATTATTATTACTATCATAATAGTAGCAATGAATTGACGATGATTGTTTTTGTTACGTGTGTTATTATGTTTTGTACTACACTGTAAAACGACGCGGTGTTGGTAGAATCTGCTGTTGTGTATTACCATCATTCGTTGTCATATACAAATAAAGGGTCAAAAATTGTTATTTACGTCGAGGTATATATATATATAGATTATATATTCTTTTTGTGTAATTTAGATACATTTGGTGGTTAAATTATGTCTGACTATAAAATACGACCGTCATTCAATGAAAAGTTTCCAGCAAGTGCTGTAAGGGAAATTATTAAACAAATATTAAAAGATGAGTTAACTGGACAACAATATGCTGATGATGCATCGCAACAAACAAAACGTTTAGCGGATGACATTAATACAAAGTTACAAGGTTTAGGTTTGCCACGTTATAAATATATGGTTCAAGTTGTATTAGGTGAAATGAGAGGGCAAGGTGTACAAATGGGACACCGTTGTTTCTGGGATAGTTCTACGGATAATTTTGTAAGTGAAAAATTTACAAATGATAGTTTATTTTGTGTCGCAACTGCCTATGGTGTGTATTTAAACTAGTTAAATGTATAAAAAAAAACTAAATTTTTTTTTGGAAAATACATGTATACATATGGGTGTGATTGATAAAAAGGGTTATAAAAATATGCTACTGTTGTAAGATTATATATATATTTTTTTAAATTTATCCAATATTAAATTTTCAATAAAAAGGCTGTTTTTAAAAAACGTTTTTTTAATATTTTTTAATATAAAATATTTTAAATAAGCTCTTTTACTCAATTACTTTAAAAATAAAATTTTATACCCTGTAAATGATATTCATATGTATATATATGTATATTAAAAATGTATTTTTTTAAAAACACTTTTCGAAATATTTTAATCACAAACATTGCTTTACACTCTAAAAAATATGGAGACGTATTATATACCACCGGTATTTATTTAAAAATATAATCTAAATATTTAAATTAAGTTATCATAATTTTCTTATACACTCATTAAAGTAAAAATATATTTTTGCATATAACAGAGAACTACGTGTTTAAAAAAAAAATAGTTTTTAAACAAAGGCCCCCGCGTGTAGTTTACATTCAATCTTCAACAACATTTTCTTCGTCATCATCCTCATCACTATCATCATCATCATCACCTTTCTTTCTTCGTCTAACTCTTGTTCTATCATCAGCTTGCTGTTGTTCCAATATTTGATTTCTTGATCGACGTTGTGCTTCCATGCGTGCGCGTGCTGCTTTACCACGTTGTAATTTCTGTATACGAATAGCTGCTTCTTTTTGTTTCTTCTCTTCAAGTGCTTTCCGTTTTCGTGCAGCTTTTTTTCTACCAGATCTACCACGAGCTGCTGCTTGAATTTTGCGCATTGCTGCTTCTTCAGCTGCTTTTTGCTCCATTTCTTCTAATGCTCTTCGTTCGGCTGCTTCCTGTGCTAACTCAGCATCTCTTGCATCCCGTCTACTTTGCTCCAATACTTCAGATTCCATAAGTAAAGTTTCTTTTTCATCTTTCTTTTGCATATAACGTTTACGGCCCATTTTACCTCGTTGTATAGATTGTATCTTCAAAGCAGCACGATTTTCATCTCTACTTTGACGTCGTTTGTTAACTTCTAGTTTTGCCATACGAGCTCGTGCTCTGTTTTGTATGGCAAGGGCTGCATTGCTTTCGCGTTTTTTTTGAACTTTCATTTTATACTTTTGGCGACCTTTTTTACCACGTTGAACAGATTGTATTTTCAACGCGGCAGCTTGTTCATGCTGCCTTTGCCTAATTTGGCGTTTACGGTCCACCGTTTTGCGTGCCATTTTCCCTCTCATCGCATTTTGCATTTTAATAGCAGCTAATTCTTTTTCTTTCAATTCATCCTTTATCTGTTGTACTTTCCTATTATACGCAGCACGACCTTTGCGGCCACGCGCTATTGCTTGTATTTTCAATGCTGCTACTTCCTTTTCTTGTCTATCTCGTATTTTGCGATCCATGTTTGAACGCATTAAATTTTGTATTTTTAATGCAGCATCATCTTCTACTTGTATATTTTTCAATCGAATACTATAAACTTTTGCATACGTCCGTCCAAACCACCCACGCACACGACGTTGTATTGTAGTTGCCGCTTCCGTGCGTTTGCGTAATACGCGTTTCAATACATACATTCTAGCTAAAAATCCACGTACAATTAATTGTATTTTCACTGCTGCCCAGCGTTTTTCCTCTTCAATCTTTCGCCTAACTAATGTACGATACGCTCTACGTCCTAAAAATCCTCGTGCTACACATTGCATTTTCTTAGCAGCATTTCGTTCAATCATCTTCCTTCGCTTACGCTGTTGTTTTCCTTCTGCTTTTTTCGAAATATGTTTGCGCCATGATGGGCGTCCAGACTCACCTATTAAATCCATGTAAAAATTTGTTTCCGCTGTTATACGGGCCAATTGATCTCGTAATGTTTCTGGGTCTAAATCAACATATACGTTCTCTTTGTTTGTTTGTTTGCTATCCCTATCTTTTATTTGTTTTACATCTAACCTTTCAGGGCGTGCAGGTCTTCCTAAAAACCCACGTGCCAATGCTTGTATGGTTGTTGCTGCCCATCGTTCCAATTCCGCTCTTTCCCTTCGCTCGCGTGATAGGCGTGCCATAAACTCCTCGCGCTCTTTTAACAATGCTTTGTTGCGCTTCGCTGCAGGTATTTGTATTAGTGGTTGTATGGAACCGCCGTTAAATTTCGGTAAACATATTTTTCGTGATAAACGATCTTCTTTTGATGGCAAGGTACGTGCTTGATGCACAGTAATAGTAGTTGCGGTGGACATAACATCAGAATGTGTAGTTCTGTTTACCCATAAATACCTTGGATACAATAAGTCCATTGGCCCAGGCTGTGCCGATATTACACGATTACTATTACGCGGTGGTGCTTGACTATTAATTGTGGAAGATGACATATTGCCATTTGTAGTAGAGTTGGAACTCATACCCCCTAATACTTTTATAATTATACAAAATTTATATATATATATATATATATATATATATATGCTACGTGTGTGAATGAATGTATGCGTCGCCGCCTACCCTTAATATCAATATACAAGTATTATGTTTGGTGTGTGTGTATCTTCACCAGCAGTCTTTAAAAACGACACAACTAAATAGTTCCAATCGCCCAACACTCATCGTTCACACCACAAGGCAGAGTACGTAGGTAGTGGAGGAGCATTACTAACTACTTATCACAGTACAGTATAGATTATTTTTATAATAGCACTATTAATTATTATTATTATTATATTTATTATTATATTTATTTTTTCAATTATGTGCTTATTATTATTTATTATTGTTGTAGTATGCGCCGCTAACGGTAAACACCTCTTGTACTATTTGTAGTGTAACTGGTGCTGATTTCCTAGTTTGTCTACTAACTACGTAGTAAGTAGTTCGACCACCTGTACTGCTGAGAAGACGACGCTCGCGTGGTAAATTTAATTAATAATAAATGAAATCAATAAATAAATGCGACTTCAGTAGTATAGTAAATAAAAAAATAATATAATAATAGAAATACTATAATAAATACTGTAGTAGTACTGTTGTAGTACGAGTTCAATATTAGTAAGAAAAAAATTATTTATTCATTCCATTATATGTATTTCATGTA
>JACKZZ010008183.1_pt1 | contig 12360 bp, 11 predicted proteins | sample 8027871 | NCBI WGS metagenome assembly JACKZZ01 (sample SAMN15724774, study PRJNA655200) | protist metagenome | isolation source: fluorescence activated cell sorting (FACS) single amplified genomes of... | place: USA: West Boothbay Harbor, Gulf of Maine | collected 2000-07-19
TATTCCACTCGATATTTCAAGTTTAAAAATTATAGACCAAACCCTTGACTCACAAGGGAACTACATACTTACGGTGGAAAGTACAAAGGCTGAATCAAAGTGTCATAAGTGCGGAAAAAGCGCGACAAAACGCTATGGCTATGCTCCTCCAATAACCATAAGACATCTTCCAGTTTTAGACACTCCAGTGTTCTTAAAAATTAAGCCTGTAAGGTATCAATGTGAGCATTGCGATGATAAAACAGTAACAACCGAACAATATGATTGGTGCAATAGAAATTCTAAAACTACCAAAGGGCTAGATGATTATATTGCAAGATGTATGATTAACAGCACTGGAAGTGACGTTGCAAGGAAAGAGGGAATAGGCTACAAAACAGTAATGAAGGCTATAGATTCACAGATTGATAAGGCTGTAGACTGGAGTAAATATAAAGACCTTACAACATTAGGTATTGATGAAATTAGTGATAAAAAAGGCCACAAGGATTTTTTAACAATTATTAGTAGTCGCTCTAAAAATGGAGAGCTTTCTGTCATTGCCGTACTGCCTGACAGACAAAAAGAAACTGTAAAATTGTTCTTAAAATCAATTCCACCTGAGTTACAGAAGACTGTCAAAAGTGTTTGTACAGATATGTATGATGGCTTTGTTTACGCAGCTACAGAAGTATTTGGTAAGCAGGCTGTGGTTATAGATAGATACCATGTAGCAAAATTATATAGGAAACCATTGGACACTCTAAGAGTCAAGGAAATGGCCAGGTTAAAAAAAGAATTGCCTCCAGAGGAATACTCAGAATTAGAGGGTATGATGTGGATATTGCGCAAGAAGCATGAGTGTTTAACCGAGGAACACAAGACAAAATTAGAGCTGTTATACAAGTATTCACCTGTGCTTCAGAAAGCTCATAAATATGCATTAAAGTTGACTCAGATATTTAATAGTCACAGCAACAAAAGGTTAGCCCATTGCAAAATGAAGCGTTGGATTGCCTCTGTTGAGAAGAGTGATTTAGAATGCTTTAAAGGTTTTGTTGTAACATTGAAGAAATACAAAACAGGCATCACTAATTATTTTAAACAAAGAAAAAACAGTGGTTTTGTAGAAGGTCTAAATAACAAAATAAAGGTGATAAAAAGGAGATGCTATGGCTTCTTTAAAACAGAGTCACTTTTCCAGAGATTGTTTCTGGACCTGTTAGGATATAAGGCTTTTTATGGAACCAACTAGATCGGGAGAAGAGCCGAAAGAACAAGCTGTAGAGTACTTGCTTATCTTGATCATAAGCTTAGCAATACGGAGAAAAAATAACATGGAGAAACGAGTTGAGAGTAAAGAATCAAAGTATGTTGATTGTTTAAAGATCAAGGTTAAGGCCCCGGTATCACTCTGGAGTAGATGTCGGGATAAGATAATGAGTTATGTAAGAAAGCATGAGTACAAGCTTATGGCTATATTGTCCATAATTATTGGATATGAAATATATTTGATAGTACAGATAAAATTAAAATAGGAGGAAGAATGTTAGGTCAAAGCAAGAAGTTTGTTGTCACAGGGGTGTTGGCAGTAACTCTTTCTTTATCATTATCGACGAGCTTTGCTGCTAATGAAATACAGAGTGCGCAGCATAATAACAAAGTCAATACTGAACAGTATTTAGACTTTGCAAAGAAAGTTGAACAGCAATCTATTCCAACTGATAAAGACAAGAAAGAGGTATTAGCACTCAACAAAAAAGTTGTCTTAAAGGCAGAAAAATATCAGAAAGAGTTGTTACGTGATGTGGCCAAGCAAACTGACCAAGAGATAAAGTTGCTTATTGAAAATAATGATGCAAATAATTTTAATAAAACCCAAGGCTTCGGTAGTATAAAAAAAGATAGGAAGTCGTTTAAAACCAAGGAGATATATGTGTTTATCTCTACATCATTGAAAGAAAGAAACTTATTGTCTCTTGCCAAAGAAGCCAAGAAATATGGTGCTTCACTTATAATGAGGGGATTTGTTGATAATAGCTATATTAAAACAGCTGAAACTTTACAAAATATTATAGAGAAAACAGGTCGCGGTGTAAGTATTGACCCTGAGTTATTTAAGCAGTTTGAGGTTACAGAAGTTCCGACATTTGTAGTGATGGCTAAAGATGCAGATGCTAACTGTGTTGCGGGAGTAGCATGTAATATTTTGTATGATAAAATTAGCGGCAATATCAGTTTAGAAGATGCGCTATCTAAGATAGAAGCAAAAGGGGAGGTGCTTATCAAAGAAAACATCTCTGAGAACCCTCCTACAGATAAAGCTACAAAATCACCCTTGGTTAAATTTAGAGCTGTAGAGGCCTATCAGGAGTATAGCTGCGAAAAAGTCCTATAGCATATTATACGAACAATTACCTTCCACAAGAAAGGTCATTACTATCTGCCCGTCAATTCTACCAAATCATCTTTTATCATGTTGAAAAATTCTTGACTTAACTCAGATACTGCTACCAAGTCAGCTTTTATTGTAAGATTAGATTCTTCTAGTGCTTCTGTTATTTCATATAACTTTCCCGATGGGATATCGTCAAAGTAACAAATATCAATATCAGAATATCTTTGAGAACAACCTTTTACACGAGACCCATATACATAAAAGCGATATCGGTAGCTAGACAGTATGTCCATCAATAACTTCTTATCATTTTTATCTAAAACAATCTTATTTTGCATTCCCAATCTTATTCTCTAATTTGTCTATTAGTTTATTTAATTCTTGTTCGAAAATGGGCACCATATCTATTATTTCTTTTAAAACTAACTCATTATACGTATGAACAGTTTTATTCCTTATTATAATAAAATCTAGCCATAGCCTTACATTTTCTATAAGGCCGTTGCACCCAGCTTCTCTAAAACTCTGTCTGGGAGAGCTAACTGTTATACCTTCATTAGAAAGAAATCTCTTTATTGTCTTCCAAGATAATTCATAACAAAACTCAAATGCTTGCACTACTCCGGCTTTTTCTATTTCAGTGCTAGCAGTTCCTATAAACTTCCTTAAAGTCATATGTGCTTTCTTTAAGATTTCTAAATTAATATCTTCAACCATATTTCTCTTCAAACCTCAAAATTAATCATTATGTTCTTAAGTAGTTTTCTTGACTCATCCTTATTTTTTAAGTAACCTGCAACGCAGGTTATGTACTAAACTTCAGTAGGCAGTCTGTTTTTAAAATGAGTATTGACCATGTACCAAAATATTTTTTGTAGATAAAGGTAGAATTCTTGCCATATCTTCTTCATCGATTCTAACTCCTTTTCCTCGCACCGTTTCATATACATTTTGCATTTGTTCTGTATTCCACAAAACCATAGCATTAGATACAAAACTCAGACAACTAGCTTTATTCATCATTTCCTCATAGTCATTTGTTTTAAATGACCCTTGATCTGCAAAAAAAGCATATCTTGCAAGCGAATGTCTAGATTCTCCTCGATTAAGCTGTTTCCTTACTCCATAACGCATTTCCTCGTCGTGGAGGTATCTAAGAATATAGGTGCTCTTTATTATTCTACCTAGATGTACCAATGCTCTAGCAAGTTTAGTAAAGGTCTCTTGTGCATGCAACTTTTTAACAATGATGTGGGGCTTGATCAAACCCTGTTTGAGTGAATACACGAGTCTTATAACGTCATCCCATTGTTCACATATCAAATCTTCATCTATTTTCTCTTTGCTAAACAAATATGGGTGGCCTGTTTCTTTTCTATTAAAGCAATATAGTTGCTGATCTTTTAAATCTTTGAAATGTGGTTGAAAAGATATGCCCAATAAATAGCATAATGCAAATAATACTTCGGTAAAACCTGCTGTATCTGTAGAATGCTCAAAGGGTCTCGAAACAACTTGATTGTCAAGTAATCCATCTAAAACATAAACGGCTTCTCTAACAGCGCAGGATAAAATTTCCGTATTAAATACACTGCATTGATCTGACATATGAGTATAAACGGTTATACCTCTATCAAGAGCTCCAAAATATCTTGGATGCATGGATGAGTACAAACCTTTATGAGTGGTGCGAAACCTCATTCCATCAGATGAACTACGATTCCCGGAACCTATTACTTGAGTTAGCCAATATTTTTGTTGTGCGTCTATCAATATATTGCTTGCCTCTTTTAAATTGGCAGAATTAATGTAGTAGTTGGATATATCACTTAATTTATCTCCGCTGATACCGCTGCAATTCTTACTCATTCCATATAATCCTAAATTGGTAGCATGGCCTGTAATAGTTGCATTTAGTATCCTTGGGGATATTATTTCCCGGCGTTTATCTCCTTCTATTGGTTTAAAAGCCTTGCTATAACCAGTTTGCGTTAGAACATGAGATAACAAATCTTCAATTCTCACAGGCTCAATATAAGAATTCAATATACCCTTTAATTCTTTCACTTTGCTAGACTCAGGTAATGGATCATCTTTATGTATAACCAGTCTTTGATTCTTTATCTCTGCAAAACTGCCCGTCCCAAAAGAATTTACTGCACTATATAGTTGCTCTGAAAACTCTTGTTTTAACTTTGCTATAATATCTTTAGCTTGCTCTGGTACATTAAGTTCCTTGTAATGGGCAGCCTTCTCTTTTTTCCATTGCTTAGGGTTATACAATGGTGCCCAAAAATCTCTATAATATTTACTTTGCGGCAAGTATAAATTTCCTCTGCGCAAGCCGGTCTTCACAGCAAAAAATAGACCAATCTCCCATGCTTTTCTGGCCATCTTATTTTGATTCTCGTATAGTGCGCGCTTCCATGGATTCTCCATAAAACTAGTAGGTGCATCTGTATTGAAAATATTCTTTTTGTGATAATTTCTATAAACCTCTATTCCCCTCATTAAATCTTCACTTCCTGTTGATGATTTAAATTTTAAATCTAAAAATCTTTGCAGAAACTTTGTTAAATATCCGTACCTTCTTTGAGCTAGTTCTGATTTACCATATACTTCAAAGCTTTCTACTTTTTCACAGCCACGAATAATATCATCTAGATCCTTATCATTCTTTTTTAATTCTGCACAAAACTCTTCTAATGACACACGTGATCGATTCTTATGATCTCTCAATAATTTTAGAGTAGTAATGGCCTTTTGTGTACTATCTCTGGCGTTTGTTCTTAGCTTTTTTATTTCTAGTTCATAATCTCTATTAACTCTTCTTTCTATTTCTCCCATCAATTTATCATAGCTATTAACCATTAGATCCATAATAACTTTACTACTTTCATATAAATAGCAAATCACCATTACATCTCGTTTTGCAATAGGTTTAAGTCTTTTTATTGTTTGAAAATCATATTTGTGAATTAATTGTGCAAGCTTCTCAGAATAGCTTGGATGTATCAATTTCCAAGGTAAGTTTTCGAGTTTTAACTCCAGCAAGCGTTCAATGATCTCAATTTTTGGGATAATGTTTTTAACATTTACTTCCCCTATGGGTTTCTTTATCTCTGGCAACAAATCATTCTTTGTGTATATATCGTCTAATGATAGGAGCTGAGAGTCACTAATGCCACTAGCAAAGGTTTCTAAAACATCAGTTTGAGTCTTGCTATATTTACTATATACATATCTCATTAATTGACTTTTACTTGGCAAAGACATCTTTGCTGCAATAAGAAACTTTTCAACTTCTTGAGCCATTTCATCTTTATTACTGATCAATAATGGATTTTGTTCCAGAAAATTAGATACCAAATTGTCATTTTCAAAATCAAAATCTTTAAAACCTAAATGCTGTTTTACTTCATTTCTAATTCTTACTTCAGTGCTTTTATGATAAAAGGTTAGCTGACTATGACGTAATTCCAATTCAAGCTGTTTAGAAAGGTGATTTAAAACAACTATTGATATCTCAGCCCAGTCTTCTACAAAACGGCCCCCGCGCCTTAAATGACAAATCTGCACTGCATATTTAAGTCTGTTATCTATACCCCTTGACTGCTTTATTACAAAATCTATATCCACAGCTGACATGATCCACTCTAACAGTAATTGCTCATCGTTCATTAATGTAATCTCCTGACTTTTCTGTCGTCACCGCTAGCCTTTCTTTTGATGCCGCGGTATAAATAGAAGTTGTATCAAGTGATTCATGTCCTAGTAAAGTGCTTAATTCTACTAAACACTCAGGATTGGATCTTAAATAATTAATAGCAAAAGTGTGCCTCAATGTATGGGGACTCATGTTTTTTATTCCAGCTTTTTTGCTTAAATTGTTTATTACTTTTTGTACAGCTCTAACAGTCATTTTTTTATTTCGTTTACTTAAAAAGATAATCGTCCTTTCATCGGTATCTAGTTTTTCTTCTTCTAGATAATTACGTAATGCTTTTCTTGCATAATTATTTAAAGGTACGGTTCTTTCTTTGCAACCTTTGGCATTTATAATCCGTACTTCACCTGATCTGTCATAGAGCACTAAATCTCTTTTTTCCAGATTAACTACCTCCCCAACTCTCATTCCTGTTTGTAAAAAAATTTGGACAATAGCATAATTACGCTTTTGTGTTCCATGCGATGAGTGTGAAGTAACGGATAATAATTTATGAATATCTTTCTTTGTTAGTGCTGTAGGTTGTATGTTTTTAATTCGTCTTAAGAATTTTAACTTATCAGATGGGTTATTTTTAAAAAACTTTTGATTTGTCAGGAGTTGGAAGAAATTCCTTAAACTTTGGATACTTCGGTTAATAGAAGATACTTTTTTTCGTTGATTATGAATTAAGTAATCTTTGTAAGCGCTGAGGTGGTAATGAGTTGTTTTTTTTAGATTGTTTGAAGGATCTATTTCTAAGAACCATTTGTAAAAAATTCGAATATCTGAAATATAACTTTTTATGGTGTTGTCGCTAATTTCGTCCCCAACCATTTTTGCTTTAAAATCATTCAGTAATTTATTTAACATAGCTTGTGTGTATTATGCGAATATTAGGGTCTGGGGTTAGCATATGCGTTTAGTACGCATAATGCAAGATGTTTTTATATAAATGTACGTATAATACATGTTACACGCATTGATTACACGAATAATCTGGAAAAACAGACGCTTTTTCAGTTAAACTAATCTTAACATCTAGTAAGTTTTGATTTTTAAATTTAAATATGTTTAGCAAAGCCCATGGTTTACGCGGCTCGCAAGAGATTGTTCGTATAAGTCCTTATGGGTCTTTTTCGCAGCAGTACTCCTGATAGGCCTACAGAAGTGCCTTGGGTTATAAAGGCTTGTGTTTTTCACTATGAATTAGAATTCATTCACCCATTTATAGATGGGAATGGTCGAATGGGAAGGTTATGGCAACAATTATTATTAATGAAAGAAAATCCAATTTTTGAATTTATATCTGTAGAATCTGTTATAAAACAAAACCAGCAACAATATTATGATGTTTTAAATATCTGTGATATGGCTGGAGATTCAACAGAGTTTATTAAATTTTCTTTAGAACAAATCCTAATTACATTAAAGCAATACACTGCTTCTACTTCATCAGAGATAGTGCATCCCTTACAAAGATTACAGTATGCTCAGAAATATCTGCACCAGCAATGGTTTTACAGGAAAGATTATATGGGCTTTACATAAGGATATATCCTCTGCAACAGCAAGCAGAGACTTGCTCCTAGGGGTGACAGAGGGTTTATTAAAGAAAAAAAATAGTGATAACAAAACATGTTATCAATTTGCAGGAAACTAAAAAAATGTCTATAAAGTCTACAATGCAACGTATTTATAGACTTTGATAAATAGACCAGTTTCTAGACTCCTTTTCTTGGGATTCGAAGATTTTGGAATACAAAATTAAAAAGTATATTAAACGGTCGTTTAAAAAATTGTCTTTGTTTTTACGAGGTGATTTTTTTATTTAGACATTTGTTAAATAAATTGAGAAAGAAAAGTTTGAGCAGGCACAATAATAGGCTCTTGGAATTCAAAACAATCTTTATCTACGTATGGTAAATCAAATACCACCTGAAATGCATAAGGTGCCTTAGTTTTTTCTTTAAAATATATCAAGTTTTTTGAAATTGAATTGTTAGGAGAATATTTAGCTTCAATTAGAATCCATGGCTTGTGCTCCTTAGTTAAAAGGAAATCTACTTCTTTTTTGTCTTTGGTTCTTATGTAGTATAAGTCATAATCTCCAATACCAGTTTCATTCCAGAAGTATATACTCTTTAATAAATGAGAAGCCACAAAGTTTTCAAATCTAGCTCCTGAATCCTTTATGGAGGACCAATCCCATAAATAAATTTTTGGTTCTTTTATCAAAGCTCGACTTAGATTAGTAGACCATGGTTTGACTTTAAAACAGAAGTAAAATGTTTCAAGTAAAGTAATCCACTTTTTAACAGTGTTACTACTCACCCTAATTTTTGAAGCAAGTGTTGTATAGTTCATCATGCCACCTGACTGATTTTGCAATATATGCGCTAATAATTCGAGTTGGCCTAACGCCTTGATATCTTCTGAGTCTCTAATTTCCTCTCTGAACAACTGATGAAACCGTGATTTTTGCCATATTCTATGAAACGCCTCTTTTTGCTTTAACAGAGGTTCTGGATATCCACCAAACTGAAATAAGTTTTTAAAGAGTTCTATATTTGATCTGCGAGGAGGTAAGATATCTTTTTGTTTGAATATATTTGGCCTTATGATTTCGCCCAGAGAGAAGGGGTGGATAGTATAGTTAAAATATCTTCCCATTAAACTATCGCCACCTTTTCTATATATATCAAGTCTTGCACTACCAGTAAGAATGATTTTGTATTTCTCTCTGTACGTATCAAAGAATCCTTTAATGTAATTTTTCCAATCTTTAAATTTATGGAGCTCGTCTAGGATAATTAAATTTTGGCAGGAGAGGGTATTGCCCAGCATTACCTTTTTTTCTGAATCCTCTAGTAGCGATAATATTCTTTTTCGATGTACCACATTATCCCAGTTTAAATAATCAGTTATATTAGTGGCGGTAGCACAGTCTTTTGAAATAGTTGTTTTTCCAACTTGTCTGGATCCTGAGATGAAGGCCATTTGATTATAATTATTAAGATGGTTCCGAATAACCTCTGTGTAAATTCTTTTCATAGTTTATAATGGTAGGTTAAAGTAAAACTAAAGTCACATATAAGTGCAGATTAGTCTTGACTTAAATGAAATTAAGTGCGCGTTAGTCTTGATATTAAAATAATCTTATAGATAGTGCAAGAGTTAAATTTAGTTGTTGATTAAAAAAGAAATAAGCACATAATCTCCGTGATACTTTAAGAACTGAATAGTATGATAAGTAAAAACAAGCTACAAGTTAAAGCAAAAAAGTATAAGAAGATCTTTGGCACTAATATAATGAGTGAGGTAGTTTCATCAGAAATATTAGAACAAGCATTTGCGGATATTTATAAAAAAAGAAAGAAATACAATCACAACAGTGATATTTGGCATCTGAGTTTTCACTGGAAGTCATACAAAGCAAGGATTCAAAAGGAATTATTAAGCGATACTTATAATTTTGAGCCACTATTAGTAAAGCAATCAAAAGATGGAATATATTACGCATTGTGGTCATCAATTGATGCAGTAGTCCTAAAGGCAATGACAATAGTTCTGAGTCGGTTATTTCAAAACACAGAAATATATGATGATGTATACCATTTATCTGGTAAAGGTGGATTAAAAGGAGCTGTAAGAACGGTTAGCCAAAAGCTAAGTGATTATAAGTATATGATAAAATCTGATGTAGCTAGTTTTTATGCATCAATAAATCATAAAATATTAAAAAAAGAATGTAAGCAATATATAAAAGATAGGAGGTTAATAAGATTAATAGAGGCATATGCCAATCGTTTAGAAGACGTCAAAGGGAAGTATAAACTTGTTACCCTGGGAATATCAAAAGGCTGCCCATTATCTCCATTAATGGGTGCAATAATATTAAAGTCTTTAGATCGTCAGATGAGTAAATCATATGGCTACGTACGTTATATGGATGATTGGGTTATATTAGCACACAGTAAGAGTAGTTTGCGGCATGCTGTTAAGGTAATGCATACTATAATGGACCGTCTAAAGTTACGTCTTGCCCCGGATAAAACATTTATCGGCAAGATATCGAGAGGATTTGAGTTTTTAGGTTATAAGTTTGGTTCTAAAGGGTTGATAGGAATTGCGGAGAAAACTATTGATAACTTTATGGACAAAGTAATAGAGCTTTATGAGCAACGAGCATCTCAGGAGACTGTTCGTGGGTATATAAAAAGATGGAGCACATGGGCGCATGCAGGGCTAAGGGGTTCGTAGTCACTTTTGATTCGTTCCGTTCTTTGTTATTGGTCGTTATCACAGTATAATTCTAGTGTATAGATATTGCGCACAAGTCACATCTGTATTGTACGCTTTTTAAACAAAAAATACGTTTACACACAACAGAGGAAAAAACATGGATAAAATAGTTGCATATTTGCGAGTTTCTACTTGTAAACAAGATCTCAATAATCAGAAATTGGAGATCTTAGAATATGCAAGGAAACATAGTTTGCAAATTAATAATTTTGTTGAAATAGTTGCCTCTTCTCAAAAAGGTCCTAAGCAAAGAAGAATCAATGAGTTGCTTAATAAGTTAGAGAATGCAAAAACTTTAATTGTGACTGAATTAAGTAGGCTAGGAAGAAGCACGGTTGAGGTAATAGACTTTATTAATAATCTTATACAGCAAGAGGTTCGGTTTATTGTTCTGAAGCAAAATCTAGATATCAAACACAGACATGATATGCAGTCTAAGGTTATGGTGACTGTATTTTCTCTTGTTAGTGAATTAGAACGCGATTTAATAAGTGCACGTACAAAAGAAGCGCTAGCAGCTAAAAAGGCTCAAGGAGTAACACTAGGCTAACCAAAGGGGACCTTGCAAAAGAGTAAGTTTGATAAGGATGTACCAAAAATAAAAGAGTTGCTAGGATACGGACTATCTATTAGAAAAATGGCAACAGTCCTAGGATATACCAATCATATTGCATTATCCGTTTACATAAAAAAACGTAGATCAAATATAATGGCAGAAGATATAGAGAGCATCAAAAAGTAGAAAAAAATGCACCTGATCCTAAAAAATAAGACAAAAGCCAATGTAACGGCCGGCAGTTGTTGATCTAATTGGGAGACAGACCTCTTCAGAAGCGCAGGCTAAATGCAGGGACGAGCTGTAAGCGGCAGAAACATTGAGGTTGTGTAATCAGAAATTTCGGGGGTTGGAGCCTGGAACCCCTTCCTGATAAGATCCGCAAAGCGATTTATACTACCAATGCTATTGAATCTACAAATAGTCAAATTAGAAAAATCATAAAAAATAAAGGAGTTTTTCCGGATGATAAGTCCATACAGAAAATTATATTTCTAGCTCTTAGAAATGCAGCTAAAAAATGGACAATGCCTGTACGAAATTGGGCTATGGCTTTAAACCAATTTGAAATTTTATGTGGAGAATATAAATGCGAACTTATTAGAAATGAGAATTAGAACTTACACAAAGAAAATGATTGACTCCTTTATCGATATTTTGTGTTAAAGTTTTTTGCTTAGAAAATTTAACTTTAAAGATATAATTAGCTTTATTATCTTTAAGTGTTTGTATTACTGGCGTAGTTGCATACAAAGCATCTCCATTTATTACGATTGGCAGTTTATTATGATCCTTTCTAAATTTTTGTATGAACCTCTTAAATGCATTTACCTCACAATCTTCCTTTTTGTCACCGTCTTGTGCCGCAATTTCTTCTGGCATTACTGGTATTACCTGGCGTAAACCTGGCTTTACAATTGCTCCTTGCAAAACTTGGTGACAATAATATTCTTCTTTATGACCTCTTGTTAAACAACGCTTACAGTTGACTGTATTTGAACTAAAATATTGAGTGCCATCTACATTAAGTAAGTATTTCCCTGCCAGTACTTGGTACTGTTCAAGGTGTTTGCCTCTTTGTAACCTATCAAATAAGTCTTTAAAAATTGGTCTAAAAGTTGATTCAGTATCTACTTCGTCTATTACATTTCTCATGCCTTGATCAGTAGGAAGATCATGGACTTTAAAAATACTTCTTAAATTATTTCTTTGACTTCTTTTCTCCATTTGTCTTTGAAATCCTAATAATGACGTAGATTGAAAATACATGCAGGCTAGACCTGATAGCATGATATCAGTAAGACTGTTTATACTATTGGGGGCTCTCCTTATCTTCGATTTTATCAAAAACCGATGCAATCATATCTCTCATTGTACTAAATTTGAGATGTTTTTTTAAGTACATAATTTTAACCT
>JACKZZ010010041.1_pt1 | contig 12356 bp, 7 predicted proteins | sample 8027871 | NCBI WGS metagenome assembly JACKZZ01 (sample SAMN15724774, study PRJNA655200) | protist metagenome | isolation source: fluorescence activated cell sorting (FACS) single amplified genomes of... | place: USA: West Boothbay Harbor, Gulf of Maine | collected 2000-07-19
AAACCCAAAGTTCAACCAATTGTCCATGAACTACGCGTTTCTCTTGAAGATTTATATAATGGTACATCAAAAAAAGTTCGTATCACTAGAAAACGTAAAAATGTAGATGATGCAATTGAGAAAGTCATCCCAGTGAAAGCAGGTTGGAAAGATGGGACAAAAGTAACATTTGAACGTGAAGGTAATGATGCTCCTAATTCTGAACCAGGTGATATTACATTTGTTATTGTAACCAAACCTCATGCTCATTTCAAAAGAGAAGGTGATGATCTGATCTATACTTGTAATGTAACACTACAAGAGTCATTATGTGGGGTTCATTCTACTGTACAAACCTTAGATGGAAGAACATTGCCTATACAAGCATATTCTGTTACACCTGAAACTACTCTTAGATTAGCTAATGAAGGAATGATGAATTGTAAATCAAAACGTAGAGGTGACTTGCTTGTGAATTTTCTCATCAAGTTTCCGATTCTCAGTGATTCTCAAAGACAACAAATTGGACAAATAATTAAAGGAGGTTCGTCAAACCACAATAAATAAACAGGATGACAAGTTTGAAGACAAAATTTCATGTACAGAAAATATAGTGGTGTGATAAGTTGTAGTGGCAGTGGGTGATGCATGTGCAGTGGAGAGTGTAAAATAAAAAAATCTTAACACTTTATCTTCTTATCTTAATTGCATACAATATTGTTTTATCTATTTACTCATTTATTCTCAAGAATCGCAGCGACTTCAAGCAATCAGTCATCCTCATCAAAATCTTCGTCATCTTCTATGGCATTGAAGCTACTGAGACCTTTCTTGGGTGGAGGACCTTTTGGTGGATGTACAGGGCTGCGTGTTCCATGTGATTGACTATTCATCTCTATATCACCCTCTCTACTAATATTATTATCATCATCACTATCATCAACTTCACTATCATCTTCCTCATAGTCATCATATCTATCAACCTCATCATCATCGTCATCTGGATCATCTGTTGGTATTTGTGAAGCATATGAGAGAAGCATACTATTGTCTGATGGTTTACAAATTATACATATTGCAGCCAAAACACCAAAATTTAAAATTTCCCATAGAACTTGCTCTAACCATGCTAATTGCCATGGCCAACTTAATATTCCTGCTTTATCCATTAAAACAAACATGGTCATAATTGCAAAAAGTGATACAAAGAATGTGATTACTTTTTGAAGACTTAAATACATTCTTAATTTATTTGTTTGTTTAAATTCAGTCAAGATACGTATAGTACTTCCTAATGCTAAATATATCCAACTAAGTAATAAAACGTCTAAAATCATAGCTGGGATTTGCCAAGCTAATACATGCTCAGGTGAATCATCATGAACATCATGTACCATAACAATTTCACTTACATGTGCTACAACAGCACCAACAAAATATAAAGTTATAATAATTGTTACTACAACCCATTCTGTTGTTAACAATCGTGGACGTACAATACCATATCCTAAACATACAACTAGTAATAGCATCCTACTAAAAGTTGCTCTAAACACTTGTAATACTAATGCAATAACGACAGTAGTTGGAAATGGACAACAGTATGGTGTACCTGTTTCATTGATTGTTTGATATGCAATAAACCAACTTGCTGCTTCAATAAATGCAACTAAAAATACTGCTAATGTAGCTTTATGTAATGGTAATGTTGAATCACGATATTTGATGTATTGATGTAAGTAATATGCACCAAACACTGCAAACATTATCATTCGCATACCCTCAAAAGGAATAAAACCAAATAATTCAGCAGGTAAATACCCATATGGATTATGAAAAGTTACAGTACCATCAACATGAGCTTTAGGATCAGCAATTTCAGAATCACATAATTGAAAAGCGACATTATGCCACGACTCTGTGTTTACAGGATAATGTGTACTTAATGTTGATTTCCATCGATAATATGTACCATTTGTTAAACCCATATTACCACCAAATTGTATACTACCTACATTTACAGTATCTACATATTGAGAAACAACCCTTTGACTATATACATTAGCTGCCCAAGTATTGGTATGAATATCTAATTCATCATCACCACTTTTTACTACACTATTACTATTACCTTGTGATGGTGAACCAGATGAACAAATACCTATTAATGTATCATGCTCATGCCCTACATTTGCTGCATATACAGCATATCCAACTTCTGTACTACGATTTACTTCCATATAAGAAATCACATCCATTTTGATATTGATATATGAATCACCTTGTTCTAAAAAATCTGGTCCTTCATGTGTAGCAAACATATATCGTTCAGAAAATTGCAATACCCTATTAGCTGGAAGTACATCTGTTAATTTCCAAATAAAAGCATCGTTTATCTTGACAAGTAAGAGAACAAGCAAGAAAAATAACAAATTATTAGATAATGTAAAAGACATTCTGCCAAATTAATGCACCAAGCTAAGTGATCGCAAGGATTAAGTTGATTCCACCTGTTATATAGCTACAATACTATATCACTTGGGGTGTAAAAGAAAAGAAAAAAAAAGGAACCACTTGTGTGACAAAAAATGGAAGCAGCAGAACCCGTTTCCCACCAAAAAGTAAATCATTAACAACGGGGCTGTTTAGCTATTCTGCAAGTTTTTAAAGTGTTTATTTGCAAGTTGATTTGCATCTAAGACTATTAAAAGCAAAATGCAGGAAGAATTCAATACGAATCATCCTGATAAAGAGGAACGTAAGAAAGCACGTAGAAAGCGTATTGAGAAGCGTCATGAAGAACAATCACGTGATTTAGGGGAAAGTGACGGTAAACCAGCAGGAGTAAACCGTACTGGGGCCCAACAAGTTTCTGATAGTATGCTTCATCTTGATAGAAGGAAGCATACAGGTCTTGAACATGTTACAGGATTACGTGTAAAATCAGACACAATTGAGAGTAAACGTCGTGCTGAAGAGGATGATACACGTAAGGATCGTTTAGGGAAATTACAAGGTGAAGCATTTAGTAGTGCAAAAGCTAATGCAGCAATTGAAATGCGTTGGGCAGAACTTCTTGAAAAAGAAATACCTCAAGAGTTACATGAAGAAATGCAACATCAAATGGCAGCTTGTACAGAAGTAATTAAAAGTAAAGATGAACTTATTGCTGAATTTCAACTTCAATTGCGTGCTAAAGATGAAGAATATGTACGTGCATTACGACAACAATCAGAGGATGTTGAAGGAATGTTGCAACGTATCAGAGCAGAATTTGCAGAGCTTCAAGGTGAATATGAGAAAGAGTTACTTGCAATTGAAGAAGCATATACTGATGAACGTGAACGTATTATAAGCGAACGAGTAAGTGAAATTGACTCATTATTCGAGCATCGTAAAGCAAAAGAAATATTTTACAAAGAAAGCAAACAAAAACGTGAAGAACAATATCAACGTGACATGGACGATTTGATCACCAAAGGTGCATCTCAATACAACAAACTAAAGATCGAATTGGAAATTAATATCCAAACTCTTAAACAACAGCTAGAAGAGATTCGTGCAACATATCAATTAAATACTGAAAAGCTTGATTACAATTATCGTGTCTTGACGGAGTTGGATGTGGAAAAGAATGCAGAGTTAGCACGTTACAAAAAAAGAATTGCCAAATTAAAGGACCAGTTATCAACATTGGTATCCAAATATACAGAAGCACATAATGCTGATCAAAAGACTAACTCTGAACTTACTGAAGATTACCGAAATCTTACCAGAAAATACAAGGATCTCCAAGCAAAGTTCCGTCATTTCGAGGTGAGTGATACGAACAAGTATGACGAAGTATGGACAATGCATGAGGATGAAGCCAAGGATTTAGTCGATCAATTATTGAAAGCAGATAAAATTATTGTTGAATATCAAATGGGCTGGAAATGGAAGGCACCTGATATGCATGCTTTACAACATGTATTGGGTAAGTATGGTAGTTTAGGACAGAAGAGTGGGGATGCTGAGAAAAGTGCTGTTGAAGAGGAAGCTGCTGCAGATGCAGTAATAGAAAAGAAAGAATCTGTATCAGGTGCAAAGATTAGGGGTATGCTTAAGCTATTGGCTAGAGAAGCTGGTTTCCTTATTAATCCTGATGTCCAAAAGAGTCTCGAATCTCTACCGGAGGACGATGCAAAGTTAGAAAGTGCAGAGACGCTACTCAAAGTATTAGGAGTAAAGAGTGAAGAAAAATTAGCATCACTAGTAAAGTACTTCTTTACAGATAACAAAACTGCACAATTATTACAACAAGGGGATGTTGATGCTGTTGAGGAGGCTGAAGCTGAACTCAAGCTTCACAATGACAATGAGGATGTCGCTGAGTTGAGAGATATGATTTCACCTGAAGATGTTATGTCTGCTGTACGTACTTACATAGAAGATGTAAGTGCTGAGGCACCTGCTATGAGTGCACCGGCAGGTGGTAAAGATGACGATCGTGTTGGTCAAAAAAGACTCAACTCTATGCGAAACTTCTGGATCCAACTTTCCAATGTGGTAAATGATGATAGTGTCGATGTTTGGAAGCAAATGGAAGGTAACTACCTTAGTCTTAAAGATTTGTTACGTAAACGTGCTGCATCTATAGCAGATGTTGATGATTTAAATGCAAGAAATGCTGATCTCAAGCAACTGCTCAATCAGTATCTTGGAGACCAAAACATTAATCGTGGACTCCAAGTGCCTCCTGCACAAGTCATGAGAGTGAAAGATCAGCCAAAAAGCAAAACCGGAAAGATGACCAAAAAGGCACCTGGAGTAAAAGTTCTTGCATCAAAGACACAGTAGTTTAAGTGTGAATATCAAATCGTAGTTACATATGTTCATAGTTACATTAAATATTATATTACATACACATGCACATCAACTTCAACAAACATCTTACTTTGTTTTCTTATTCTTCTTATTCTTCTTACCTTCTTCAAGTGTAGCTTTGACAGCTTCATGTACAGCAGCTTCCACATTTTTCACAAAAACTCCATCTTTCACGTTTTTCTGCGCTCTATCCAAAGTCACTGTAACAGTAACAATGATTTTCTCATTTTCTTCTTCTTCTAAAGATTTAGAATGACCACTGTTAACTTTCTCACACTCACTTTCTCCTTCATTATGTAAAGTATTAGATGATTGCTCTTTATTGGATGTTTCATCTTGAAATGATGTCATGGGATTCTCATTATTCTCGTCTTGTATACCAATCCCCCAACGACATAAGTTCTCGTGCAAATTCAAGCTTGGCACCAATAATTTATTACATGCTAATGTAATTACTAATACAGCTACAGCAGCTTCTTCTTGCGAACTAGGATTAATATGAGGATCCATGAATTGAGCTAAAAATAAAGTTAGCATTACCCAACTCCATTTACTGAAAAAGACTTCAAATGAACGACACAAAACAAACACGAACCACCCAGCACTCATGCCCATCGTCAAACTAATTAAATGATTTCGTGCTTCCCTATCTACACCAAAATACGAATAAATGATATAACTAGCTGCACTACCTGTGCACATTAATGCACACGAAAAAAATGCAGCTTGAAATAGCGGTAATTCTTTTTTGCGAATTATTTCTTCTCGATCAGGTTGGCGTCGACCGAAAAAATAAATCCAAAACAGTCGTGCTAATCTACGATTTTTTTTTGTTAACATTAAAGGTGCCAAACAAACGATTAAAGCAGAAAATACTAAAGCTGCAAAAAATCTATCAATACCCAAAATAAATACTGCTGTACAAGTCACAAAAGATGCTATATAAGGTAATAGCCACATTGACGATACAGCTAACACTAAAATGACATGAAGAATAATCTTTCGTGAGCATAAAAAACGATCACTAGATCGTTGATATGCTGGACGAAAATCAATTTGAAATGATGAATTATTACCTGCCCAATCAATACTACGAGCACACAAATAGAATGGTTCAGCTGGGATAGTTTTAATTTCGCGCTGTTCAGTATGTACAGAAACACTTTGTAATTCTAACCATCGTGTTCCTTGAAATTGTCCACCTTGTGGTGATTCTTCTGGTAAATTAGATAATTTTATGAATTCAACACTACCACGAACATTCACCACTACAACACGACTTCCCCAAACATTATCACATTCAAAATACTTTGATGCTAATTGCGTAGGAAGTGGAAGCATACACATTAATGTTTGTCTATATGCAGGCTCAATATAATCATGATTGCCAAAACAAGTCAATTTATCAGACGTCACATTAGCAACAAAATTCCTACTGAACGCAGGCACCATATGTTGCATTGGATAATGCAATTCAATGTCTAATTTCTTGCTGGCAGCCAATACAGCTAATGTTATTAGTATTACGCATATTAGGATCAACATGGTGCCCCAAAACCTCTGTAAATGAAGTTTTGTGAAGCACTGGGAGCAAAGAAATTGCATTCTTCTCAAAAATTGAGGCAGAATGATTCAGAAGTTTCTCTTGTATGTTAATCATTTAAATTTGCATTCTTTTTTTTGTTAAATTTTTTTAAGATTCACATTGTTCCTTTTGACAAGGAATATTCAACAACAAGGATTCAGTTTGTTTGTTTCTACTAATCCTGTTGTTAAGCTATATATAGTGAATAATATTAATTAAGGATGACTCAATCAAATGGCAGTGAGAATTTCTTCAAATTGATCGTCAATGCACCTAATATTGTGAAAGGAGACAACAGGATGTCTAGAGCGGCTGCAATGTTGTTTTTCTTTGCTATTGGTCACAGCTTCCCAAATGCCTTATTACTCTTTGAAGATGGACCAATACAATTTGATGAGAAGGCCCGACATATGATTAACTTACCAGGATTGATTTATGTAGAGATTTATTTAGCAATTGCATTTATAGTTCATGCATTTTTGGCTTTAAAAAATATCATTTGGATTAAAAAAGAATATACAAATACATTACTTATAACAGGATTACCATTATTATTATTTATAGTTAAACATTCACTAGACTTTAGATTTGGTGGCTTTCAGAATAGTAGTGAAGAACAACAACGTCCATATGATTTTATGCATAATATAATGACTCTGATACCAGAAAAAGTCATGTATTCTGCAGGTGTTTTAGTTGCTGGAGCACATTCTTTCAATGGAATCAAATTTGCATTCTTTCATCGTTTAGGTTTTCGAGCTGATCAATATATTAAAGAATTAATATTGTTTTCAAAAGCCATGATTATTATTATAACATGCTTGTATTTCATACCTATTCTTAAAATCAAAGCAAAAATACTGCAAAAATAGCACTCACATAATAATAACAACACAACATTCATTGATTTACAATCTTTTTATTACGAATATCAAGGTATTGCTGGGGATGAAAGCCATATTATTTATTCTTATTCTATTAGCCAATAATTATGACTTTTAAGGTCATTATATAAGTTAGTTATAGTAGAAGATATAAGAATAAAAAATTATGAAACAATATCGCGGAAAAATAATTATATCATAATTAAGATCTTCATATGGAGTAGTGTGGTGGGTGGGTGGAGGAGGATGATGATTTGATATTTATATTTTTATGGGAAGATGTACCAGTACTTGTAACAGTAATTCCAATTAAGTATTTATACACGCACACAGTCGACGCCATAGAAATATTCAAGAACACATGAAGAAGGATAAGAATGAGAAAGAAGATTATCTATGATCTATCACATTTGAATGTAAGTTATTAAATTTGCACATAATTAAAAAAAATTACTGACACCAGAGTCACTATCCGAATAGTTGTTTCGATTTTCATTGATTTTAGCTGTACTAACATCCCTTGTCGCAGTTGCTTCTCGTCCTAGACGTATTCTTTCATCATCAATCATAAACTTTCTTCGATTTTGATATAATTCAAATACTTGACAAATACAAATGAATATCATCATAACAATTACTGCAACCACTATTCCAGTTGAAATGAATGAAACTTTTACTTCACAACCTGGAAACATTGGAGACCATTGTTCAGATGTTGTTTTAAATAAATTACTGCTATAAAATGCAGAATATAAATTCGATACTATGCCTAATATCATGAAAGCTGCTAGCAATAATATATAACTGAGTTTTAATCCAATAGGGCCACCACCGTAACCGTCGATTATGTTAGTCAAATTTATAATAAAAAAAGGAAAGAAAACCCAACTAATAATAGCAGCGTTTGGTGCATATTTGGATAAACTACGATATTGTGCCCAATTATCTGTCATTGTTGTATCAACTGTTACTTTATTTTCTTTATTGATTGTTGTCATTGTTTTAAATACATCATCTGCTTCATTACTGTCATGTAAGTCAATGCATTTCTTTAAGGACAAGGTATACGTAAGCCCATCGGGCTTACTTTTTAATCGTCTTCTTTTTGAAGATGAAGATGTATCACATTTAGGTGCCAATTCGTAAGGATTCTCTTTCATAAACTCAGAATAAGTATAATACTCTTTTTCTGATTTTTCATTGCTTGTTACTTTAATTTGTGCAGCACCAAGCGGGCACAAACCTTTTTTTGTATTAAATACCCAACCAACACATGGCTGCTGATTAAAATACCAATCACTATTAGCTGTAATATTAGAATTTTTATAATATTCTGCACTAGCAGTAGGCCATGATGCCAAATTATTATAATTTTTAGTATTACAGTTACTTAAAGTAACTTGTAAATTTGATTGCATTGCTGGCGTATATGCATAAACAGACAATATAATATAATATTCATTGCTATTAATATCGGAATTTTAATATAAAATATTTTTCCCCAAGTCGGAAATGTATAAATTGGAAGTCGAACTCCATTCAAAACATTTGGATCGTTTTTCTCTTCTGTTTTACCTTCTTGTAACAAGGGGTTGGGTTCATCTTTAACCACCATTTCTTCCTATTAACCTTTGTTGTTAAAGTGTTAAACAAAGAAACAAAGAAACAAAGAAACAAAGGTAAAGAACTATAAAAGTAAAGTGGTGAATTGCGAGTTGTGAGTTGTGTTGGGTGTTAATATTGTTGTTTAACGTATGTACGTCATAGGTCATAGGTCATAGCAGTGAATTCGAATTGCAAATACTACACATGCAAATATATCACTGATGTTATTATATAATGCTTAAAATTAGTTATGAAAGGATACTATTGATTGAAATGACTGGGGATCTAACTTTTTAAAGAAAAAAACGTACTGAAGTGGAGTGATATGATGAACGGCTTTTGGATTTTGCTTCCCAAAAGTCCCATAGATATCATATCCTTCGCTCAAGACAGTCTTTAAATTTTTGGAATATTTCCTTAATAATTTGCATAATTGATCTGTATCTCATTATTGGAAGTGCATTTGTGAAGCAAATAGAATAACAGAAGTGAATTAAATCAATATCTTTTACGTAAAACCTTGAAAAAAAAGGTTTTTAGGTTCATGATTAAGCTTGAGAATGATGATTGGGAAACTGAATCTCTTACATCTACTGGATCTACAGATCGCATCTGTACAGCAGCATTGGGCTATCTAAAAGAATTAGGTTTGTCTGAACAGCAACAAGCTAAACATAATGGAGGTGTTGACAAATTAGATTGGGATCAAGACGACACAGCTCTTGTTCAATTGTTCTTAAATTTTAGAAGAAAAGTAAAACAACTAACTGGGGAACACAAAAGTCACAAAAAAATGTCACTGGATTATACAACACTTACACGAGAACATTCACTATTACAAGAGAAATACAATGCTCAGAATCAACGCTTAGTTGAATTAGAGGAGATCCTCAAAAAAGTAAATAAAACACCAATGAAAATCAAAATGGAGGAAACATTCCGAAAGAAAAGAAAATTAAACCAATTAGAAGAAGAAGGAGATGATTATGGAGATGATGAAGGTTTTGGATTACTTCAACCTAAGGAGAAGACAGGTGGGATAGGCACAGCTCTTAATCGTCGTCTTTCCCAATCGCAGTCACAGTCACAGTCACAACCTCAGTCTAAAAATAATAGCCTATTGAGCAACAGCTCAAATGATAGACCTATAATGTCAACAATACGTAACAGTCAAAGTCACAGTCACAGTCAAAGTCACAGTCAAAGTCACAACGCATCCAGGGGAGGGTCAAGGGGTGCTCAGCAGCACAACTACCTTCTTGCATCATTATCAAAGGACAAAAACGCTGCTACCATGAGAGTAAGGGGGGATACTGGTAAGTTGACAAAGGGAAAGACGGTCATAGTTAATAGTGGGCTGAAGCAGCATCCGTAACTAATTCACAACAGATGTGCAAGGCAAGAAGAGGAAAGGAAATGAAAGGGAATGAAAGGAAATGTGATTATACTCAGTAGGATTCAGTTATACAATTTGATCAACATAAGCAATCTCATTTATTTCACCATATATCTTCACACCTTTCCACACCTTATTCCTCTTTACTGCAAGGAATCTTTATCTTAATCCATCTACAGTATTCAGCATAGAGAAGACCACAGACATCATCGGGTTCTGCAAGTGATCCCAATTGGGGTTTTCAAGCTTTTTGAGTAAAATTTCATCTAAAGCGCGGCGCAATGCTTGTACAAGTGCCACTAATTTCCCACTAGCACTGAATTTTATCCATCTATCCACAGTAATAGTGCCTTCCAAGTATTGTGCTTCTAATTTCCCTCCAAAGAACAGTAATGGATAAGCACCCACTTCTGTCAAATCTTGGATGTAACTTTTGTTTTCTCGACCTGGTGTTGCTTGTAAGCGAGTCTCACCATACATTACAAATTGGGACTGACCAAAGGAGTTATTACCAAAATGAATACTCGATGGATGTACAAACACACGGAACATCCCTTCAGTAGAAATATCATCCGATGTACCTGTTTCCAAGACATCTATAGCATCTTCTAGACTTGCCCCACCTGTTCTAGGGTTAAATGGATCTTTGGGCTGAACAGCACTATCATTAGCAGTGTCAATGTCTTCAAACAAATCGCGGCTCATAGTACCTTCAGGTACATAAAATTTAATTTCTTTGCTATTTGCTTCTTTCTCAAAAGCACTTCCCATCACTTCCTCAAACCGTTTGGGTGGACGCAAGATCCTGCTAATTGCAGGATATAGACCAGCACAAACAGTAGATGACACGATTTTCCATTTTTTACTGTTAATATTACAAGGGCTGTCCAAATCTTGGGCTTCTTTTACACTGTTAAGTAGTCCAGCATTCACCATATCTGATAAAAAATCACGAGACATTTGACGAATCTCTTGCATGCGTGGGAATGAGAGGAGATTGTCTTGACAGTATCGACGCTGTGCACTCATACCACGACACTTTTCATATCCATTGCATACAGCAACAATAACAAGTTGATCAGAACGTCCACCTGCTTCCGCACCAAATCGTTCCTTGATTGCATTTAATCTGTCTCTTGACTCCTGATCCTGAAATTGCAAGAATGGTCCCCGTGATGTCAATAATGCTGCTACATTCGCCAAAGGCAGCGCACAACCTAGAAGTGCACCATAGATAAGAAGTCGTCCTACCTTGGGTGCACATGGGAGAAGGGCAATATGTCTTCCCAATGGAGTGATGCGCCCATCCGCATCCAATGCCTGCATGCGAGTAAGAATCGCTTCGGATGTTGCTATGACTTGTTCCGGTGGAGCATCAGGACATCGACCCAATTGCACAACACAAGATTCACTGTTAGCAGCACCATCAGACATACTTTTAATTTGTAATACGAGACCATCGATACTTGCTCTCAAGATCTCGGGTACACTATGGTTTGGCAAATTCATGAAAGTATTACTTGTTACTAACCTGAAGCAACGACCTGCGGACACACGCCCAGCACGTCCTCGTCTTTGACGAAGAGAATCTTTGGATGCAAATTTCATCATGAGGCTATTCATTTGTTTCTCTGCATCAAAATCAGTCTCTTTCACCTTACAACTATCAACTACTACAGAAACATCAGGTATAGTAATACTGGCTTCTGCAACATTTGTTGCTGCAATGATTTTAATTTCATTGTGTTTTGCACTGTCAAAAACCAATTTTTGATCAGCAAAGTTGGTGCCAGCATGAAGTGGCAAAATACGCATATTTATTTTACTTCCAACTGAACTCCAAGCAGTTTCTAATAATTTGCAAAAACGTGTGATTTCAGGAACACCAGGTAAGAACACAAGAACACTTCCAGTAGCTTTAGCAAACATAGTTGGATTCGAAGAATCTCCTGTTGCAAGTTTGATAGCAAGACGCACAAGTAAATCATAATTCAATTCCCCTTTACTCTTTTGACTTCCCCACTCGTCTTCACCAATTGCA
>JACKZZ010017326.1_pt1 | contig 12356 bp, 13 predicted proteins | sample 8027871 | NCBI WGS metagenome assembly JACKZZ01 (sample SAMN15724774, study PRJNA655200) | protist metagenome | isolation source: fluorescence activated cell sorting (FACS) single amplified genomes of... | place: USA: West Boothbay Harbor, Gulf of Maine | collected 2000-07-19
TAACAAACGCACACGAACGCACACAACGTTTATACAAAAGCTGAAATGTCGATGGTAAATGAGCAGTCCGTGGGAATGATGGTATCTAACCATTTCTCGTTTGTTTTTGGTCAGAGAAATTCTCGATCCACACCATTCTTGACTTTTAACTTACCAACGATTAGAATGAGGCTTACTTCAAGAGCCGCGGTGAACTGATCCAGTGGGTCAACTCCACCTTCAGCATGAACATCAAAAAGGTCGAAGAATGCGCCACTGGTGCTATTCACTGCCAGATTCTTGACTGTGTTTACCCCAAGAAAGTCAAGATGAGCAAGGTCGACTTTGGTGCAAAATACAGCCATGACTATGTCAAGAACTTCAAGGAGTTGCAGTCCGCTTTCATCAAACTGGGCATCAAAAAGGTGATTCCTGTTGACAAGTTAGTGAAAGCCAAGTACCAGGACAATCTTGAGTTCCTCCAGTGGATGTACCAGTTCTTCCAAGCTAACTACAACGGCGAAGATTACGACGCGGTAAGTCACATGCGCCTGTACAGTTGTTCTGTTGTAGCAAACCTAACTGTGTCGCCATTCGTTTCGTCGTAGTTTACTAAATATATTCATGAAATTCTTACACTTTGCTCCTACGTTTGATAGGAGAGCAGGAGGTCCAAGGCAAAGGGTGCCTCTTCGGTGGGCAAGTCCAGCGCTTTTCCTTCTAAAGAGAACAAAAAGACCAACATGAACGTACCTAAGAAATTAGCTGCAAAGCCCATGTCGCGCAAAAATACCATTACAAAAAATAGCAACGCGGACTCCAAGAAGCTCATCGAATGCCAAAAGAAAATCGAAGAATACGAACGCAATATGAAGGTTGTGCTTCAGGAACGCGACTTCTACTTTCAGAAAATTGTGGAAATTGAGAAAAACTGCTTGACTGAAGAATTTAAGGATGACAAGCTCTCAAAAATCATTTGTTCGATCATGTATGATGAGGAGGAGACTGTTCAGGAAAAGGCTTAAAGTGGTGAGAATTTCTAGATACGCACGAGTTAGTTTGGAATGACTCAAACTGCTGCTGTGATTAAATTCATGGCAACTGCATTGCTTCAGCATAGAAAGTCATCATGCAACTAAGAATTTTAGATATTATAGAGCTAGAATCGAATAGTGGTACATTCTATTATCTGCTTGTCGTCGGAACAATGTGGTATGTGGCGCAAGATTTTGATCGAGTAAGTGCAAACGCGCTACGTAGTGCGCTGCATGCTAGATAGCGATAGCTGCTATAGGTTCCCGTCACACGCACTACTGACGAGGCGGTTGCTGACCCTGAGCGCTCATGATTTTTTCCATCTGTTCAAGAACTTCTTTCAAATTCCATCCGATGGGCTTACCAAGATCGGAGGACGATGCAGATATGCATTTGAAATGACTTCCCATGTTTTCACGGTCAACAAGAGGGCCTAAATGGAAAATATCTTTCTCCTCGTCAGTCATGTCCTCTCGAAATCCGCCACGCATCACTCCCAGATATCCTTGAATATTCTCTCCCATCAGTTCGGTGAGAAGATATGCTTGTGGTTGTAGAGGGTGCACATTAATCTCATCTGATGAGCTCGAAAATGAGTGCAATAGCGCACCAAAATGTACATCAGCTGTCATGTCAACCTCACCAGGTAACTCCAGAACACTGAGAGGCCTATCTTTCTTGGAGCCACGTTTCCGTGATATACTTCGGATTGTGTCAATTGGTTCTTCCATGCCGTAATCTATTACGAGAGCTGCACCACCAAACCTTGCCATCATTCCTGCAATATGCTGCACACAGGCAATGCCCTCAGGACAGAATTCGAAACTCTGACCATCCAGGACAGAAACCTGATTTGTAGTAATTTCGACTTCATTATCTTCAGTACACTGTTCATTTGACAAGCTCAATTTATCGCCCTCATCGATGTCCACAACAACTTCATGCCAATTACCTCCTTCGTGCTTAAACTGATGTGTTGGTAGTGCATCAAAGAATTCGTTGGCAACAACAACAATTGGTCCAGCAGGAATCTGAGACACGTGCTCATGCCAAATTACTTTTATTCCCGTATCTTCATGGACCCCTGTCCACGCTTTTACCTTTTCTTTGGATCTCCACAAATTAGATACCTCCATTGCAGATGTGTCTTGCTTGGCTTTCAGCACGACAAACCCGCCGCAAAACGGTTGCATAAAAGTGGTCGGAGGGCTTATCTCATCCCCACTGACAACAAAACTAGAAACTTCTTCGATGTGTTCTATGCCAAGGGCAGAGGCCTGAGTTTCGCGCAATATTGGGCTAATTTCTACCATGTGCACCTCCACCGAGTCTCGCAGATTTGCGGGCAATTCCTTTAGTAGAGCACTCATAAGCGAACCTCTGCCTGGACCAAGTTCAACCAGACGGATCACTGACGAATTGGTATCACGAGACGATTTAAGGCCTTCAATTGCCCAAGCAGCCCATTTTGAGAGGAGTTTACCGAACATTGGAGTCATCTCAGGGCTTGTTGTGAAGTCGCCTATGAAAACAGCAGGGAGGGAGGGATAGCTCAGCGACAAAATTATCAAACACAAAGTGTGTGCTCCAGGGCGGGTCTTACCAAAAGCACCAATGTCAGCCTTTGTGGTGTAATATCCAAACTAAAAGAGGCAGAAAAATTAATAGTCAGCTCACTTCATCGACAGAGAAACGGGGTTTGTACGCACCTCTGGATGGGTAAGGGACTCCTTCATGTACTTTGCCTGAGATAAACAGTCTCAAGTGAGCATATGATACAGCGTCGCATTAAAAAACACACGTGTTAACAGCGATACAAGCATATTGACGCCTACCAATGACAGCGGTCCCGTTTCTCGAATCCTTTCCCGTAAAATTGCCTCCATACTCTGTCCCCCCGCCATAGTGGACAGCCTAATGAAGCGGCAGACCTTTGAGATTTGTTTCGAGTTGATGGTGGCGACTACTTTTCGCATCATGTTACACACCCTCGACCTTGACGTGCTTTGCTTGCCACTACGTTGTGTGTCTGGATGGTCTTCTCGTCTTCTCTCCACCGGGTCTACTACAATATACCTTTTCGAGCCACAGGAACCAGGAACCGCGGGAAAGGTTCTAGAGCTCCTCTCCGCTCAACCAATACTTTTGGCTTGCGAAAAAGTCGGCTGAAGAGACCCAAACAAACACAAAAAAGAAGAAAGAAGGCACACATCTTATTATACTGGCCCGCTGCCCTGCGTTTGAAGTCCTTTCTTCGAGACCCAAGTGAGACACTGTACAGACGGCTTGTTTCTGCTTCGCAACCCATTCTCTCTGACGCGATAAATATGGCCAAGAAGAAAACCTCGACGCCAGTAGAGGATGACAGTTCCGACACGGAGGATTTCTCTAACAGCGAAGATGAGGAGGGAAAGAGTTCTTACAAGAAGGGGGGCTATCATGCTGTCGTAATAGGAGATGTGTACAACAACCGATACGTGGTGCACAAAAAATTAGGATGGGGGCACTTTTCCACGGTGTGGCTCGCGACGGATAGCAAAGTGGACATTGAACATCCTCACAAGTGTGTCGCGCTCAAGATTCAAAAGTCTGCCAGCCAGTATACAGAGGCCGCCGAAGATGAAATCGAGCTGCTCACAACGATTAAAAAGGAAGCTGGAACATCTGGTTCAAAATACTGCGTTCTTTTATTGAATCATTTCAAAATACACGGACAAAGGAACTCATCTTTGCATGGTTTTTGAGACGATGGGAAGCAACCTCCTCAGCCTGATAAAAAAGTACAACTACCGGGGAATACCGATCGAGATCTGCAAAAGAATAGCTTTGCAGACCCTCATCGGGCTCGACTATCTGCATAAGAAGTGCAAAATCATTCATACAGACCTCAAACCTGAAAATATGCTTCTAGCTCCCACTGTGGTTTTCGATCCTGAGAAGCTGGAGGCTGAACAGAGGGCTCGTATCGAGAAAGAAAATAAGCGAGTTATTGAGGCATTGAAAGAGATGGACCCGGAGGATAAAATGAGCAAGACCCAGAAGAAAAAGTTAAAGAAAGAGCTGAAGAAGAAATTCGAGGATGAACGGATCAAGGCAGCTTGTGTGCCGGTGAAGAGCGCAAAGTTGGATATGAAGGACTCTTCAATCAAATCAACTAATGAAACAAACCCCAAATATTTTACAAAAATATCTGATCTAGGAAATGGCTGTTGGGTTTACAAGCATTTTACGGACGATATCACAACGAGACAGTATCGGTCTCCGGAAGTAATTCTGGGCCTTCCCTACTCGTGTCCGACTGATGTGTGGTCTGTGGCGTGCATGGTGTTTGAAATGGTAACGGGAGATTACCTTTTTGATCCAAAAGAAGACAAATATGGAAAACATACACGAGATGAGGATCATCTTGCACTGATGATCGAACTCCTCGGCAAGATGCCAAAAAGAATGTGCTCATCGGGCAAGTACTCGCGACAGTTTTTTACAAAGAAAGCCGAACTCAGAAACATCACAAAGCTAGATTTTTGGGGAATCGAAGATATTTTGCTGGAGAAATACAAATTCACCCCCGAGGACGCAAAGAGTTTAGCCGACTTTCTAACTCCGATGCTGGCGTTCAATGCGAAAGAACGTATCAAAGCTGGGGATGCTGCCAAAAGCGAGTGGCTCCAGTCTGTCGCAAAAGATTACGACCCGGAATATGAGGGATCAGAAAAAGAACCGTCACACGCAGCCGATGCTGCAACAGAAGTCCCGTCGGAGGGTAAAAAGTTGTCAAATTAAAGCTAGTGCAGGTAAACACAATAGGTTGCTACATGCTGTACCTGCATCGCGAAACGTTTCCGGCAATAAGTGCTGCTGGGAATTAATTGAGCCAAGCACAACAGCCTCTAAACGAGCTACTTTATTTATTATTTGTAACATTATTACAGATTGATATATCGTACGTATTTCATTATTTATAAACAATATTCATTGTTCACACATGGCAGCGCATACATGCCGTAAAAAGCAACTATGCAATTATATGTGAATAAAATATGTATTTTTTTTGTACATTAGTCTATATCATAAGGTATTCAAAAAAAGAAAATATAGCTAAAATTAATAAAAATGCTGTTCGCTGCTTCACGTCATTGATAACAGCAATCCACCACTTTCATCAAATGAAGATCCTTTTTGCGAGATTTCCAGCCATGAAACGCAACAATGGTAATTAAGACGAAATCGTATCCCATTCTCTATAATTTCAGACCGTGCGTTGATCTCTTCTATTACATCTTTAGCTGCTTCTTCCGCTTCTGCATAGCACATACACCGAACCAGTAGGGTCGACAAACCGACTACCAAATAATATTAATGTGTAAGAAAAGAGGTGTACTAGTGTTGATTTTTTGGAAAGTAATCGCGATAGTGACGCTAGAGCTAGTTTTGATTGAAATTCTTCTTACGTGTAAACGGACAACAACATACAGAGAATGTGTAGCATGGGAGGCAAGGCCACCTACAAACACACAAATAAATATCAATAATTCGAAAATAATTTGAATCCTGAGTTGCTAAATCTGGTTGAAAGCAGACGAGATACAGCGATCGACACAAAGTCGATTGTGACAACAGCTATTGTGACAACAGCTAGCTGCACTGCAGCACAATATCACTCACCTCATTGCGATGTGCATGTTAATGGCATTGACGTATTTCAACAATATTTCACTGTCAAATTTCTGTTCAATTGTGAATAAATGCAAGGGCGTGGTGTGAGATCAAGGATTTTTGTACTGAAAGCCGAATTATAAAAAGGTATTATTTGCGCGATAACTCGGGTCAACATGGGAAAATTTATAGCAGGTGGAGAATTACCCAATCGTTTACATCACTATCAGATATATTCGTATCGTCTGTAGAAACAAAACAGTTACTGTAATTCAAAATAACAGAGAGAGGACCGTTCAAGATAACTTACACGAACTGTAGAGCCCACCGGGAGCCCAAGCTCCGACTCCTTTTAATCGAATTATTCTACAAAAACAAAAACCACGGTAAGAATTGTCATGATAAATAATTTGATGAGCAAATTACCTCAGTACTGCATGATCTGAGCGGCTTGAGGTCGACATGAGATGACAACACCTCTTCAACCCTCGTCAACCCTCACCGACCGAGTGTTTGGGAAATGAGAGTTGGCGGGAAGAATTCAGGTTGCTGTGCTGGCGGCTGGCGAGTCGAGGTGACTGGAACCTAACAACTTTATCCAAAAGGCTGAGAGCCTTCCACACCTTCCACAACACAGACTCTTTGTCATTGCGAGCCACTTTCATAGGCTAACTGTGGGTGTGGTATGAGAAGGCGATAGAGATTTATGTCGCAAACTACACAAGGATGGCTCCTGTTCAAGCAAGAAGGTTCTTTTTTTCATTTAGTTTATTTCAACCGAGTGATTTGTGTCTCGTCGAATCCATCGCCATTATTATTTGGTGTTTGTTTGACGGCTGCCTGACGCTCGACAATAATAAATAGGTCAAACAAAGTATAAGGAGCGGTGGTTTGAGCTATCTGGAAGTTCACTTTGCTACTGGAAATCTGACTTGGACTCTCGAAACATGGCACCTTCAATCATAGATCTGACAGCGATTGTTAACTTATCCATGGGTAAATCCTCCCGGTATTTTACCTTGGAATTTAGAGATTCATCTAAATTCGTGTTTAAGGGGTCAAGAAAAGCTGCGTGTTTGGATTTAGTAGGATGGGCTGCTGATATTAACAAGGTGACAGATAGCAGTGCGAAAAATCGAGAGACTAAACATGTTGTTGCCTCGATTGGCAGTGAAGAGACCACAATAAGAAACAGTGCATCAACGACAAAAAAAATGGATATAATTAAAAAACATGCATCTGCAAGCAGGGGTAGGATTGTTTCAGCAAAACAGTCTAAGCATGGTCGGTCACGCACAGATATTGGTAAAAGTAGTAGCAGTCGTAGTGATGGAAATGGTGGTGTTAAAAGATTCGATTTTGTTTCATCTTTAGCACCTGTTACAGAATCAACAGAATCAGATAGGCCTTGTCGTAGTCATGTTGTAGGTGAAGACAAAAACAAAATCAAAAGTGAAGACCAGCAGCAGCATGAGGAGGTATATCAACACGCGAAACGAGGAAAGACATCTAAGGGCAAGTCACGTCCTAGCATTAGTATTAATACGAATACAAACAACACAGACAACAGTATGAATATGCTAGGAAATACTATCGATGAAAGCGAAACACAGGATGTGAATGCAGTAAATGAAGTCAATCACATGAGTATGGCCACATTAGTTACAGAATCTGAGTCGGTGATATTGCCCACACCAATAGCAACACCAAAAGCAGCACCAACAGCAACGTCAACAACAACAACGACAACCAATCTGGATCCAAAAAAAGGTACTCTAGAAAATGACCAAATGAATGCAAGAGGTGAAACAGATGGTGCTACGCTGACATTAAAAAAAAAATCGTATATTACGAGACGAAACACAGTACGAAAATCAAGAGTATCTGTCCGGCATGAGAATAATAATCATAAAGACACACTAAAATCTCTACATAAACCTCAACGTATCCATTTGACTGAATCTTTGAAGTCTGCTGATACGACACCCACATGCGCTGCAACAAGACCACAGATGCAAGCACCAGCACAAGCACAAGTACCAGATACAGCACCAGCACAAACACAAGTACCAGCACCAGCAACAACAGCAACAACTGCTCAATAACATTAAGAATCCCATTGAATAGACTAAATGAAACTGTTAAATCATCGTTACGTAGTAAGCTTATCATCGCATATGAAGAGTATCAAAACCAAGAACACAGATCTCGACATCTTGACTTTGATACGAGTTTTCTTGGTGCGATATCTTTTGAAAAATTGACTTCACATTTCACTAAACTAACAATAACTCACTGTAGCTGTATGGCTGCTAGATGGTTAGCAGAATTTTCATCTCAAGATTTGTCAAAAGCTATCGGTGTGCATGTGGAGGGTGTGTGTACCTCAGAGGTATACATGAAACGGCATAGAACGAGCAGTAGCAAAGATAAGAACAACAATGCAAGCACAAACACAAGCTCTCTCATCGAGGTTAAGAAGTCGTAATAACTTAATACTCAGAGGTTCACAATCAACAAGAGGGAAAAAAATTCGCAATGGTTCTCAACTTGATTTTAATCAATACGTTAAACATGGTAAACATCACAGTGTTCTTAGTAACCATGGCAGACACAGCACAGAATATGGTAGAAATGCTACTTTTAGTCATGGCAAACATGTTTCTAAAACTCCAAATAGATTTAACTACACATTACCTAGTTCATATTTATATTCAGAAATAAAACCAACAACACCAACTCTCAAACGTGTGTCTTCAGCTCAGACATCACCAGCACCAGTACGTGAGACATGTGGAAGATCTTCCAATTTGAGTGTAAATTATGGCAAAATGACACCAAAAATCACACCAAAAATGGCACAAATGAGCCGTTTCAGAAAATCGAGCAGTAAAAGTCCGGTTCAATTTGATGATGATGAAGATAGTGTTATTTTCAAAAACGAAAGAATGAATAGAATGGAAGACAGCTCATATGCCCTCGAATCAATTCAATTGCCCAAGAAAAAAAAGTCAGTAAAACAAATTTTAACTCAATCAATGAATAAATTCCATCTCATTTTTTTGTGACGTCACGTGTTACGTGTCATGTTTCATTAATGGTTTTTGTTGCTTCCGTCCCTCCCATTGGTCTATGTCTGTATACTGTGTCTTGTCTTGACTACAATCACAATTATATCTCTCATGCATGTCACACACTTCGTAATTTCTCCTACCTAACACTGCTCATTACTTCGCTCAACCATAAGCACCGATATTAATTCTCACACTAAAAATCACAATGAAAATAAACCTGTTAATCCTCTCTGCGCTCCGCTCGTTACTGAGAAAACAACCAAAGAATTAGTTAAACCTTCATTGTATCGGTTAGAATATGCATTGCATTCTAAATTGTATTTGGTATTTGATACAAAAATAGAAAACAAAAAGTATTGCCATGTGTCTATCGTGTCAATACTGTTTTCTATTGCACCATAGTTTTCTAACATTATTTTGTTTTTTGTTTTTTCAGTGCATCATCAGTACCTGTTCGTGCAAACAGAATAAAGAGCATAAAGAGTAGTGCCAATAACACAAACACTTCAGGCACACGAGTGATGAGTTCAATTATTCGAAGTAAAAAAGGTGCAGAAGCATCTTGGAGTTTAATTCGTAGCCATAGCACATTGTTAAAATATGATCACGATCAAAAGGAAAAAGGACAAGAGAAAACAAGTTATGGTTATTTGACAGCTACAGATCTAGATGATGAAGAAAATGGAGCAGCAGCAGCACCAGCACAATCCACAGCAACTCCAAGAACATCAGCATCTCCAATAGCTCTTCCTAGTTTCGCTGTAGAGAGTTGTCTGGTTGATGTGATGTCGTCACATTGTTGGGTTAGATGGTACAGTCCAAACACATTCGATAACTCAGATAATCTCAATGATGGAGTCAATGACAGTTATAAGGAAAAAAAACTATATACGAATTGGGAGCCTATGTATGCACGAATAGTCGTGTCAGTGCCCACACGTCAGACCCATGCAACACCACCAACATTTTCGATATCACAACATGATATGTTCGACAAGCAGCAACGGCCATGTCATTCATTGTTTCAGCTACATCTAGAAAAATATAGCAACAGTCATCATCACAGCCATGTCAAACGTGATAACGAGTCTTCACGACATCCTGCTGTAGCGATATGCATGAGCCAAGCCAGAGTTGAAAGAGGAGATGGAGGCAATATCAAGCAAGACCTCGTTAATAGCACCAGAATCAGTGAAATAAGGTCTCAAGAAACAGATAACGGCAATAAGAATAGTAATGGGAATAAAAGTCAAATTCAAAATCACAGTCATATTTGTGATAACGGCACCAGCAGCATTAGTGGCAGTGGAACTGATCATAACAATGACAAAAAAAACAGTAAAAATGGCATCCTTCACGTTGTTTGTGCAGGTGGTTGGCGTTATAGTTTACGATTTTCGTCAACATATGAAAAACATGGATGTGTTATTCGTGATGAATGGTTACACGTGTTAGCACTCTCAGCGAGGAAATCATCAGAATTAACACGAAAATCAGCGATATCGCAAACACACCAAACACGTCAAAATCGCAATAACAATGACAAAACTGCTGATGTCGAGACCAGATCATATGGTATGCAAGGTAAATACAGTAAAAATCAAAGTCATAGCAGCAACAGCAGCAGCAGCAGCAACAGCAACAACAGCAACAACTGCTCAATAACATTAAGAATCCCATTGAATAGACTAAATGAAACTGTTAAATCATCGTTACGTAGTAAGCTTATCATCGCATATGAAGAGTATCAAAACCAAGAACACAGATCTCGACATCTTGACTTTGATACGAGTTTTCTTGGTGCGATATCTTTTGAAAAATTGACTTCACATTTCACTAAACTAACAATAACTCACTGTAGCTGTATGGCTGCTAGATGGTTAGCAGAATTTTCATCTCAAGATTTGTCAAAAGCTATCGGTGTGCATGTGGAGGGTGTGTGTACCTCAGAGGTATACATGAAACGGCATAGAACGAGCAGTAGCAAAGATAAGAACAACAATGCAAGCGGTACACTAGATGCTGACACACAGCAAAATCGAAAACAGATTCTTTCTAATTTGCTCTCATTGCGTCAAAGACATCGAAATATTTGCCCATTAATGAGTGAAATTCTCGAGTGTACCGATTTTGAAACAGATTTTGAAATCAAAAGCTATGGTCAAATCAATCAAATGAAGGAAATGAGTGAAATCAATGAAATGAAAAGCATCAGCTGTGGTCTTCCTTGTATACTGCTTGATAGAGGTATTCGTCGCCATGGTCTGTTTTACTATCAAAATAATGGTGCTGTGTGCTGGTGGGGTGCTGATATTGGGAATTCTCGTGCTGGAAAATCAAGAAAATCAAACTTATCGACCTCAAATCACACAAAACCATTTGTCCTAAAACCATCAAGTATTCTCTCTGTTCGTTCAAATGAGATGTCGATTATCACTCTCATTGTACGAGGGGACCAAGAGCATCAAGAGCATCAAGAGCATCAAGAGCATCAAGAGCATCAAGAGCAATATGGGTTCGGAATTCACGATCATGCACACACATTAGTACTTCCTATTTGTTCAGCAAGGTACAAACAAGCAACAGACAATATTGTAAAGAACCTGCAGAGAGATGTAAAATTAAAAATGCTGCAAAGAAAAAAAAATCAAAGTTGCGGTTCGAGTTTTCTAGACAATGAAATGGATGAGATTTCATTTCCAAATATGCCTCCAATGATGACACCAACCATGACAAGAAGAATTACGAAAATGAAGTCAGCTGATGAGTATATTAACAAATGGCAACAAATACAGAATCTTGAACAATTAGTGGTAGATGGAGAGTGGTTTGAAAGTGCGATATTAAGAGTACAAAGAGAGGAAAATAAAAACGATGCATTGATTCGTTTGCAACAAAATATCGATAGTAACTCAAAAATTGCGGTATCAGCAGTATCACTCATCATATTAAAATCTCAAGTATTTGTCCGTCTTCTGCGCACTGCTGAGGGCTGGAGTCTCTTGATACACTCTCCGTATGTCGCAGGAAAAGAGCATCAAGAGCAAGATCAAGAGCAAGAGCAGCAGCACTATGTTGTGGATCTCATGCAAGGTTTGCGAGTCGAAACAAGTACCTGTGATTCTGATGGAAAATATGGAAAATATGGTAAATATGGTAAATATGTTATATTTTTGCCTGGTATTGGTCTCTTTACATCATCTAAAAAACAGAGTGATGACTGGACATCAGCACTGAATCAATTACAACAGCATGGTCATCACATTGCTCGTAATCAAAATACTTCTGCTGATACTGAGAATACTGCATGCGTATGGGTTCGAGATGGAGGGCTATTTGGTACTCATTCTGCTGGTGCTACTGCTGCTGGTGCTGGTGCTGGTTGGAATTCTGAAGATGAAGGCTTTGTTTTTGGTTGCGGATCCAGGAGGAAACACAAACTAGATAAAAAAGATAACGAAAAGAAAGTCAATGTAATGATAAGTGAAGAAAGGCAAGTTGGAAACAAAAAAATCAAAATGGACGCAAAACTTGATAACATGAGCATGTCATCACCAGTCGTATCTAATTCGATTTCAAATCATGTTAAATCCTGCACTATATCAAAATTAA
>JACKZZ010012561.1_pt1 | contig 12351 bp, 12 predicted proteins | sample 8027871 | NCBI WGS metagenome assembly JACKZZ01 (sample SAMN15724774, study PRJNA655200) | protist metagenome | isolation source: fluorescence activated cell sorting (FACS) single amplified genomes of... | place: USA: West Boothbay Harbor, Gulf of Maine | collected 2000-07-19
ATTTGGACTGCTGTCTTTGAATGCAAAATTTTCGACTGCTGGAGACCGATTTCAAATACCAACGCTCACAACACACTTGACGTCGAAATCACGCTTTGAGACGAACTTGAAAGTCACATTTATTGAACGCTGAAGAACCGCCACGGAACACTTCTGGGTCCACGCAAATGAGTCAAATATTTTCTTGCGCCATAAACCTCGACGACTCGTGCCGGAGCAATCCACCAGACGGGACACGCGCTACGCTGCTTAGTAAAACCCCGATCAGAAGCGTTGTACCTCTCCACACCACATGTTGTTCTTCTACGTAAACTGCTGTTGAGGGTGCTTCTGTTTATCTTACCTTGCAGGGACAACAGTAGGGAGAGCATCCCAAGCAAGACCCGACCAGACACGATATGTGCGCGCATGCGAGTTCGAAAATGAAAACCTCGACTCATATGCCGTTTTCCACAAAATCTGAAGCACGCAATCCACAAACCTTCGAGACATTCCCCAAGCAAACTGAACAAGCTTCGGAGGTTCACATGCAGAGTTCTCAAAATCACACAAAATACGTCGCAGAAGGTCCCAGTGAGTATCACTGTGATATAGAGCTCTTCTACAGTTCTGTAACAGTTCACATAGCAAAATGTATCACTCGAAAGCCGTGGCTTCGGCCCTACGACCTCATTTGGGCTTGTATGGACCCCCGTTGTATGGATTGTCGTAAGGCGTCTGCTTGAAGGAAAATCCCGTCAGAGGATTCACTTTGGTCATGCCTTTTGTCGACATCTTTTTTGTCGCAGCTTCACTCGTCCTTTTCTGAGGACTGGTCCTCAGACTCACACTTGTATTAAGACCCCTATCGTCTGGATCCTGTATGTTATAGATTCGCTTTCTACTCGTGAGTGTGTTTTGACGAATCTTGATCATCCGCTTCTTTTCTCGTATGGAGATGATGAAGATGTCCCGGATTTCACGCAGGCGGATGATATTGTTAGACACGGCTGCGATAAAATGATCCAATTGCTCAAGGTCCTGCTGCAACATATCTTGTTCCCTCGCAAGTAGCGTTTGCACCTGCTGGCGCTTCGCTGTAGTGACCAACACTGAGGTCTCGCGCTCCCTCAATTGCAAATTTAATTCATCCTCCGCATTTCTCGGAGATATGCCGAGCTTAAGCCCACCTGCAGATCTTCGCTTTTCTCCGCCACCTGTGGACGACCGCCGATTTTCAGAATTCACGTTGTAATCCGACGCCCGACGACCCTCTCCATAATCGTCACTCTGCGGGTTGATCGAACGGTCCTGGGGGATTTCGGTGAGCCACGATAAGATCCAACAACGCTTACCCAATCAGAATATTCGAATCTTTTAAACTTGGTTTACCGATTAGAAATCCAATTTCGAGGAAATGACAAATCGCTGAATAAATGATACAGGTAAGCCATCCATTTGCGCTGACGTCCTTAATTCTAGATCCTCGAAATTTTTTCTTATTGAGTCACTCAACTCAGATGCACGACGGTTTGCGAGTGTGTTGCTGTCTGTGATTGGGCATCCACTCTTCTTGAATTCCAGTGTTCCCTTGGTGTTCACATCCGATGAACGCCTGAAGCCAGAATAAGACGGAGATCATGACTCTTGAGATACCACTCGGGAGCCACATTGGTAAGAGCAGTAACAGCACCCAGCATTTATGCTATGTCGATGGAGTTTCAGCAATTAATTCAGTACTTACCGGTTCCGGCTGTTCGGGTTCTTCTGTTGGATGGCGGTATTGGTCTCGATTTCGTTGGTGATCGATTTGTACCACGTAACAGAATGGGTCTGGGTTTTCTGTATGTATAACGCTGTATCGATCCGGTGCAGCTCTAAGTCCTTCAGGAAGAACATCTGCGTTTCCAGGAACTTCGAGAACTCAGCTAATTCTTTCTCAAGAACTTTTTCCTGTTCCACGAGCTCCTGGATTTCGGCCTCCTCGCGGTCATTTTTCTTCGTGACCTCGGTTTCCTCAGACGCTAACCTCTCTTTTATGGGACCCCACCACTTCTGCACCAGAGGTTTGTCGCCAGACCTGCATTTCGTTCATTTTGGATAGGATGGGGTTTGGGCTGATTTTGGCAGCAGGATGCGGACTGGGCTCTTATGTAGGAGGCAGCATTCTATTGGAAATGACCAGTACCTAGCGCAAACCATGACGGAGGGACTGGGGCGAGCTTGAGAACCTTCATGTCGATGAAACGGTACCCCAAACTCGTCATACTCGGTCTTCTTGTCCTGTTTCCTCATGTCTGCTTCTCACCCTGTTGCCTCGGGTCCGCGTTCAGCTAGCGATTGGCCTGTTACCTCTTAATTGGCGATGGCATGGTCACTGCGCACGACACAGGAAGAAGCAATGATACCATAATGATCGTGTAGCGCCACCGTAGCCTCCTTACTTGCTGTTTATTACAAACAAATGCCATTCAGTACTCTGAACTCGTGAAAAAAGTTACGTGACATTCAGAACGTCAGCACGTAAGAACATGCAGCATCGCGGAGACACATTCAACCATTCAATACTCTTGAGCACTAGCCAGTCTCTGGCTCATTTGGTACATTGAGGTCGTCATGAGACAATGAGGCATGACAGAGACCTATCAAAAGTATGGTTCCAAATTTGGAAACAATAACCATGAAACAGATACTTTTAGACCGGCGTTCATTGGCATTGATGTATTCCGTGTGATCGAATACTCTGGTAAAACATCGTAGGATAACAACACACTCGTTAATACTAGGCCTCTCAACATGACTTTCGAAATAGGATTCATTTCCTTGTATTGCTATAGCCTACTGCACATCCAAAGCTACGTTATGATTATCATGACGAGAAGCTGCGCCTCGCGACGCTTCGCCTCGCGCCTCACTCACTTGACAGCCTCGCCTCGCAACGCCTCCTCAAGCGAGTGCACCTTGTTCTGCAGGTCACTGAGCTTGGTATGTAGAGTCGAATTTTCCGACTTAACCTGTTCAATCTGATCTTTTATCGCAGCGTTTCGGTCAGCCAGATGGTTATAGTACACCTTCAACGAATCCTTTGTACGTGTGTACTCTGCCTGGGCCGCGGCCTTCATCTCATCGAGCAGGGAAAGGACTACCTCCTCTGAAGTGTGTACTTTTTCCTTACGCAATTGTTCGACACGAGCTCTCGCTGTCTTTATTTCGTCTTCCACCTTTTCCTCTAGCGTCAAAATGTGCCTTCGCAAACCGCCCGAGGCGATTTCAAGCTCCGCTATCTGGCAAGACGGGATGTGACCGCTGGTCTCCAGACCAGGCTCCATGGGCATCTTTTTTGCAGAGAGTCTCTTGGACTCCTATCTTTCAGACCCGAGCAGTTTTTAACCCATCGAAATGGCATTTTGAGACAATCACATCCAGGCTGTGCTTTCGACTCTCCAGTCTAGTTTCCCGACCTCACACATCCTACAGACAACAAACTCAAACTCAAGCTCAGTCTCAATCCTCAAGCACTGCACGTGTTGCGAAAGAACAACCCAATGACCCAAGAATGAAAAAACTGACTCGTTAGACTCCCTAGAATAATTACTTGCAAACCCCGATACACATAAGCAAAGCTTTTCACGTTTATCGATCCTACGTTAGGACTATAACTGCCTTTCTTTGATTCATTAAAAAGCAATCATTACAAGCCTAAACTTTGACAAACGAATCTACACCTCTTGACTGGCTACTTCGACTCTAATAATATCGACTTACTGTTTGGGACAGACCTAGTTACTTTCGTACTTCTCTTGCATGATCGACACACCATTGGAGCGATACGTCCTCACCACCCGCACACTGCGCAGCGCCCTTGCCGCAGAGGCACCGACCTGGTACCACATTGTCCCTGAGAATCAAAGAGAGTATAAATTGTGGAAGTCTGTGGCAGAATACCAAATTTTGAATAACAGTAAACACAGAGATAGAAATAAGATGAAATAGACACTTACTGGCAAATAAGATGAAATTGAAATGTCAAATTTGAAATTTGAAATTTCAAATAAAACATACCCTGTGCCACTTTGCTTTGCGGTCCTAACCACTGAGAGCTGACTTGAACTTGCTCATGATGTGTAGGAAGACGACGATAACCATGTACGAGAGCGACATGACCAGCACGGTGACGGGTCCGACTTTGAGCCCAGTGCCATCCTGTCCCTCGTAGAATCGCATGATGTTATTCTTATCGCCGCCATCAGGACCAGCCTTGTCCCCTGCACCGGATGCTCGCGGGCGGCGCCCGGCGGTTCTCATGCCCCCGGCCATGGCGGCGCGCCCGGCGGAGGTCGGCTGCGGTCCAGCGTCGGACATTTTTGTGAAGGAGGAGAGATTGAGAAATGAAGACTACGAAGAATTCGACGCAGTGTCCTATATAGTTACTTCCTAACCTGCGCTAGTGATTACATTTGGATTTCGGAACGAGGTTGGGGATACGACTCTTGCGTTTCTCTCTGCCCAGTGCTTCGCGCCAAAATACCTGAGTGGGGACTGACGAAGAGTGCGTGCATATAATCGATAGTTGCCGGAGTATGTAAATCAGGTGTTTGCGATATCGTATGAGACGGAGTAGCTGAACAGAGAAGTTCTTCGATATCGTATACGGTGTACGATGTAGGTGAGCGAACACGCCTAATACGCGAAGACTTAGAAATCATACTGCAGTCGTGCAAACTTAAGCAATTATACTGCAGATGACCATACTGCAGCACTCAACGATATAACCAAGCGAGATTCCGTCTCACTACAGCGAAAATGGCCAGGAACAAGATTGTGCCAAGTGCCAGCTTCCACCACAAGCCGCGCATACGCATTAAGAACATCTGGACCATCCAGTTACTCCGCCACCCAGCCGGCCTCGCGACTTGGTTTGCTCTTTGCGCCTTCTCCCTTTCTTTCCGGTTCTTCGCTTCCTCTTCCTTGGCGCGCTTATCCTTTTTCTCCTTGTTGGCTTTCCCAACGCGACTCACTTCGTCTGCCATGGCCCTCCTCTTCTTTTCCTTCCGATTCGATGTACTACTCGTCGACGCAGCTAGCTGCTTTGCCTCGATGGCGGCGGATTTACAGACTGCCATTGAGTGTTTCTTCTGCACCCGGTTAGGCTTCGAAGCTTCACCCACAGGTTGCCCTTTGTAGAGTAAGACATCCGGGTCATTCAAGTCGTCAAGCATGAAATTATCGGCGGACGTCTCGAATCCGACGGGCTTCGGGAATACGAAATCACGGCCTGCAAAACCACCAGTCTTTGGCAAGGAGGGAAAATCGGAGTGCGCATCTGAGTACGAATGTTTGTATGTTTCAAGTGGAAGGACCCTTGGAGTACTCTCTCGATGGAAATTGAATTTCTAATCACGACAAACGAAAACGGGGCGGGACAACTTGAGAGTCGAGAATATCGACGTGAAAACCTGAAGAACGACGCGCACAAAGGCTAAGCTTAAAGGAACGTGGCTCGGGTTTTCCTTCACTTTGCCTTTACTTCAAGATTTCCGTCGGAAAAGGACAGAGATCCGAAGTGAATGGACGAAAAAATCATTACCTCCTAGGGAATTAATAGTTCAATACTGCGAATATTATGCATTTCAAACTAATGATCGAACTAACGAGCTTTGAAAGTTCAAAGTATACGCATCAATGCTGTCCTGAGCTCGCTGCGTTCGGTTTCTCGCGCGGCAGACGTCTTCAGGTCCCACTTTGGAAAGAAGTAGTGGATCTGCTTTCCACCATCAGTGTTCAGTGCATCCACCGCTTCAGATATCGTCCTAATGATTGACTTTACATCGTCACCACCTTCCAGGAAAACAAGGATGACTTGGGAAACTTGCACCAGCTCGCTGCAGAGCTGACGCCATATTTCTTCCCGATCTGCCGCGGAAGTCGCGTCATTCATTTCATTCGCGCCTAAGGGTCCAAACACCGTTGGATCCAACATGTTCGCCATACCCGTCGCAGACAAGCCTTCTTTGAGCTGATTCTTCGTCAGGTCGATGAGTTGGTTAGTGCCAGTGATGGAGAGCAGCCCACCCACGCCCATCCGAACGCCGTTCACGTACTGGTTGTTCATCACCCGACTGTTCATGACCCCATCGACGAGCTGCTCCCCTTGCCTTTTCGCTTGATTCAGCAGCTGCTCTTCCTCTGCCTTTTCGAGCAGTAACTCCTCCGCCTCGGACCACCCCAGCACCTGCATCTGCGAAACATCGAGCCAGTCGATCATCTTGCTCTCTCTCGTGCCGGACGAGCCTACCCCTGCATTAATATCGTTGATAGACAGCGAAGCGCCATCCTCGGCGCGGTGCTGCTCCCGCAGGCTCAGTGCAGGCAACACGATGAAGTTCATGTCCAGCAGGGGAGTGTTCACGCATGTCAAGCATGCCGAAGCAGGAACCGTCTTTACTTTTTCTGGGAGACGAACTCGCGCTTCTTTGGACGTCGCTGACTGCGATTTCAGGTCGCTGAAATTCACGACGTTGACGGCCCCGGGCGTGCTGCCTCCCCCATTGGGAGTGCTGGACCCACTAGTGGATAGCGTGGCGGCCGTGCTCGGCGTATTGCCACCACTTGCTAGAAGATCGTCGCTATCAGGCACGATGCTCTCGCAGGCAACCACACAGTCATCCAGCGACCCGAGGACTTCTGCCACACTGTTGCCGACGAGCAGAGGCTTCCCCAAATTGTCACCATCCAGGATCAGCTCCTCCTTGGCATACCAGTTCAGGAAGGTCCGCTTTGACCGACTCGGACGACCAATCAACAGACACGTCGGCGGTTGCGCCTTTCCACTCTCCTTCATCTCCATCGTTCTTGGAATCTACCACTAGAATATCGTCGACCTTAAGTCATCTACTGGCTTCTCATCGAAATCTTCGCACCCTGTGCTTCTCTCTTGAAATCTTGATCACACATCGGAACCGCTAAAACGAATGTATATAAAGCCGTTGTATTGCCGTGGCGCAGCATATTTCTGTTCATGCGTGAGTGTGTAGCCATCGATACGTCTCGCTGCTAGTCCAGGCGCCGAAAATACTTTACAGGAAAGAGTTACTACAAAGAGAGGAGACTAATCCATTCTCTGACGGATACGCATACACTCTTTACTGAGAGTCCAAGACCACCGGAACTTCAGCACGAAACCCCGTGTCGGTCAGCGCTGCCAAATCGAAAACGATCTGGTTTGCACAACCGTACCAATAGCTTCCTTCCGAAAGCCCAGAGCTACTTTCCCCAAGCCAGTACGCGTAGAATCCACCTAGACCGGTTAGCGTGGGTATTCCCCACAGAAGCACCTGCACCGGCCATTTCAAGGCCGCACTTTCCGCAACAAAATGCGCGACGATCACCAGCAGGAAACACAACCAGGACATGCACATGAATAGCTTCCCAGCGAAACGAAGGAATGTGCGTTCATTTCGGATACCTGCTGCGGCGACTTCCTTCGAGACGCAGACACACTTGTAGTTGTGAACACCATGACATGGGAGAATGCAACGAACTGCCTCGGGATCTTCCGCATGGGATGCGTCGGTTTGCCCATAGAGACAACGACTCGGATCGTCAGCGGACGCCTGGTGCTCGCTTGGGGCCCACTCGGAGCACTGACCTATCCCGTTGCAATGAGTCACTACACCGTCAACCCGCAGTGCCAGGAGGAAACACACAAGAAACATCCCATAGTAGACAACCAACGAGATTAGCAACCGCATCGTGAGGAAACATCCAGAGCCGACCTGGGAAAATTATTGGACCCACAGATGTTTCGCGGGAAGTATGACGTATTGCGTCCCGCGAAGGCTTCAGCCGCGAACCGAGTGCACAGGAAGAACACGAACAAAGCTGCATTTCAGTTCCAAGCTACATTTCGATTACTCAAATAAAGGATCGTGGACAGTCTGGCTCACTGTGGCAAAAACAGTACAGGAACAAGCTGACAGACTATTTTGCAACTATCTGACAAGCTGAATCGTCGGTTTTAGATACGCAGCAATACGCAACCTGGTGGCTGTCGATATGCCGTCTTCTTCTCTGGACCACAGTTGGACCACAGTTGACAGTTGGTTGTCCTCCTGCTGGATCACAGTTGACGGTTGTCTGTCCTCCTACTTTACTTTGCGACCGCGTTCTGGAATCGGGTGACGAAATGCAGCATGATAATCGACACCATCGCCACGATACCGACGAACATGACGATGCCAGGAGCGAGCTTCATACCAACACCATCTTGAGCAACGGAAAAGCGCCCACTATTGGGGCCAGACAGAGGACCGCTGTTCCCACTGCTCCTTTTCCCTCGATTTCGGGCACCACCGACGATGTTCGCGGCGCGCGCATGGACAGGTTCCTCGGTCATTTTTATTTTTTTTTCTGTCCAGATAGTGCACTACTTTACTTCCTCACCTTTAACAGATAGTCTTAGACTGTATTCGAATGTGTTTACTGATGGTTTGCAACGGTTTACTGATAGTCCACTTTTTGGTTTGCAGCCGTTGCACTTGCCTTTTTGAATTGCGTGCTTCGAGATCGCAAAAAACTTCTCGCAAAAAACAATCGATTTGCACCGAACACAGCCGGCAACCAATCTACGCTCTGTCTTCTCTTTTCTCTAATGCGTCTGCCGTAACTCTGTGCGTGAAACTGTGAACGAGTCATTTCAACTGAACTGAAACGCTCTCAACTCTCCACTAAACTAGCAGGCGAACGTGCCGTTAATCAAATGATACACTTGGACGTATGAACCGTACGCATATTCTGAAATTCGCAAAAGCAGGAACCATCTACTACCTGCTTGAAGACCTGGCATGGCTAGCTACTGCTCGCTATTACTCCTTGTGCTCGTAGTGATAAATGATCTTATCATCATTGTAAAAAAAGATCTCCTTCAGGTTTGGTATGGTTCCCCAGCAGGTCCAATCCACGGCGCACCAGACATGCGTCACGCGGATACGCGGGCTGTACAACCAAAATCCGCCTAGTAAATCATCAACATCATACCACATTCGCGCGCATGGGATTTTTTCCGCCCCTACTAGCTTCACGACTCGGCCCGTTTTCTTCACCAACACATTCTTCTCCTCCTTCTTCTCGAGCGCCAGCGAACTTCCTGCCGCGGCTGTAGATCCGCTCGTAGAGTTAGGGGCACCGCGATCGCCCTGTGGTGAGTTCAGGCTTACCAGCGCATTGCCAGACTGGGTTTTAGCGTTGCCGGCGACTGGAACTTTCGTATTAACGCTCCCTGGAAGATTTCCGCCCGAAAGAGCACTGCCGTTGTTCGGACATGGGCGGTCCTGCAGCTGTGGGGAACGTGCCGTGCCGTTTGCGTCGCTAGACCTGGTTTTATCCACCGCGACGGCCTCCTCTCCAAACAGCAAGCTTCCAATTCCGCGTTCGTTGTCGCCGAATAGTAAAGTTCCCATCTTCACCATCGCTTCTACATGTGACGACAGTTCGCCTTCCTTTGGCGTCCAGTTTACTGCTAAAGGCGACTCCAGGATCGGTGCCACACTCGTTTTCTTCAGTCCGCTCAGCGTCGCGCTGCTTTCCTTCCCGCCTTTCAGCTTGGCGAAGCGTACCGTCTGCGCTGCCTGCTGGTTCTGCTGGCTCTTCCCGCCACCCGCATAGCCGGGCATTTTAGAGGAGATAGGCTGTGGACTCGGAGGATTACTGGTGCTCCCGGTGTCGACATTACTTCTCGGAAGTGCGGATGGAGGCGCCGGACTTCCAGTCGCCCTGGTCGACGTCGATGGAGACTTGTGTTTCGCTGCTGCAGCTGCTTCGAGAGTTTCCTTTTTCAGGTCGCTCTCCCTCACTTTGGCTTCTTCTTCCACCGAGAAGTTCTTCTTCTCCTGCAACTGTTCCTGGCATTTTCCCAGCAAGATGCTCGGGTGTCGCACGAGATCCAGGGACGGTAGCTCCTCTGGTGCACCGTTGCGAAGGTCCCTCCACTCTAAGCTCAGCTTCTGCGACCGTTTGTTCAGGCCGAAGAGGAGCGCTCGGGGATACTTTTGGATCAACACGATCAAAGACCGACCTTGGCACACGCTACGATTCGGCGAATTGTTTCCGGGCGGGCTCTGCGTCAGCGTGCTGTTCAGAGAGTGCTGCGGGTCGTGCTTCGGAGACAGTTGTTGTGCTACGTTTTCCAGGAGAGCGTCGAATATGTTGCTGCTCTCAGGGACCTTCATGTCCGGATCCAGGAGCAGCAGACTGTTTATGTCCCGCTCCGGAGCTGGTCCGGCACTCGGTTGCTTCGTACTTGCGAAGTGAAACTGCGGCGCGAAGTTGTTCTGGAGACCCGAGGCCATCCGGTACAGTGGAGCGAAGGCTCGATTGCGAGGATCCACCACTTTTCGAAGGACGTCGGCCTCGCTCACCGGAATCACGTGCTGCTGCGGCACAAGCGTCAGAGCGCTCTCCGCAGTGGCGCCGCCTGCACGAGTAGGAGCGTTCGCGCGCGTCTCTACGCTTCGCGAGTACGGATTGCTAGCGTCTAGGTCTTTCGCTGCTGCGGCTACTGCCCCGTCAGTACTGTCAGTACTGGTCGAGGCGTTCGCGCCTTCATTCTCCGGACCGGGCTCGGGACTTGGCTCGACTAGCGACAAAACCCATTTAGAGATATTCTCGCTCAACTTGTTGCCGTCCTTGCAGCCACCGGGAGTTTTTTCTTCCCAGTCTTCGACGACCAACCAGTCATCGTCGCGATTGTCGCTTTTCGGGTGCTCGTTTTGGGGTTTCTCGGGTTTCTCCTTGATCACGAATACCTTGTCACTGTAGTCTTTGTTCGGATCTAGTACCAACCCCGTCCTTCGTGGATTTGTGGGCGGATCAGCGAAGTACTGCGCCGCCGTGTGTGCGAGATTACTGTTGTACAGGCTGTCCAGGTTTAATTTGCTCATGGGACTCATCGGTTTTTGCTCTTCGATGCGATCCGATTTCTTGGAGGTTGCAGCATCTGGCTGCAGCAAGAGCAACCACCCAGGGTCAATCTCACCCTCCTCGTTCTGCAAGCTTTTATGCGATATGTTACCCATGCTGTATGATTGAAACAATGTCAAGGAAGAAGCTTCGTATTAGTTTCAGATGCTACACGTCAGAGATAGCGTAGACTACGTCACTACAGCGAGACTTCGGCCTGAAGTGTCTCTCCTGTTCCTACCAGACAAACTACTACTGGACGTCCCCGTAACGATTTCAAATCGGGCACTATTTTTTGAAACCGTTTAGACTTCGGAAGACATGCTAAACAAAGACTTTAAGACCTATGATACTTGAACCAACTCCTCTTGTTCTTTAGACTGCGTGGATTGTACTCGAAAATCAATTGATCCGAAAAATAAACCGCGGAAAACACATGTCACATCCACACACACTGTCAAATTTCCAGAACAAAAACCGCTGTAGTCATTCGCAGAAAACTATCAGCCACAGCGAAGCAGGAGCCCTGGATCCCGTTTAACTCATAAGGAAACGTTCCATATTCGCTAAGAACGCTGACACCTCACTGCACAACGCTGATGGCAATCTGAACGCTAATGGCACATCTACAACCTGGCAAATATCTCAAACAGACTGCACGAGCAGATTTTCACCAACTTGACTTAATAAGGTATAGGAAAAGTTTGCTCCAAGCCTGAAAGCTAACTTAACAACTTTAAACTTAAGTTACCAACTTAAGTTAACAACTGGAATCCACCTGCTTATTCATTGAATAATTCAAGAAGCAGTTTCCAAAAACCATGAAATGACTCAGCATACTTTCTGTTAGGAGAGTGAATGTTCGGAATTTTCTCATGCGTTCATGAGCGAAAACTTCAAGCGGATTTCCATCATGTTCATATCATTCGTATGTCAGGATTCGTGAGTCTAAGTCTTCGTACCGAGGTACGGAGCGCCGCAAACCTTTCCCTGCGTGAGATATCAATCGTGTTCGTGAGAAGACAAACATTTTCAAAGTAATCACTACTTCCAGCACCTTCAACATCTATTTACTAAACGATTAATCATAATCAACGCACTACTCTGCGTCCTGACTGCGATTTTTCCAGAAGGAGTACCATGTCAGAAATGCCAAAGAAATACCAATCATAATGAATCGTCGCAGGCTAGTCACACGCTGGTCACCAGCTAGAACATTCTCACCGTTCAAGTTACTACTCGAGAGCACTAAAAACTTTTCAATAGAAAGCTTAGGCCTGCCGACAATGCAAGGACCGAACGGTTTCACACAGTCTGACTCTAGAGGTGCGAACACCGGCTATCGCATTATTGGCTGCGTCACTCGCTCCGAGCCTGGCTAGGGGACGTCGACGAGCCAGACTCCCTGCGTAGGCT
>JACKZZ010014518.1_pt1 | contig 12344 bp, 18 predicted proteins | sample 8027871 | NCBI WGS metagenome assembly JACKZZ01 (sample SAMN15724774, study PRJNA655200) | protist metagenome | isolation source: fluorescence activated cell sorting (FACS) single amplified genomes of... | place: USA: West Boothbay Harbor, Gulf of Maine | collected 2000-07-19
AGAAAACGATGATGGCGGAAGCGGTTTCCCCCGACATTCCGACTTGGATAGCCCAATAACAGTCTACTTTCTCCACATTCTAGGAAAAGCAGCAAAGCTAAACTAAAGAGATGTACCGGAAGACGCGGCAGCACAAATACAACAACGGCAACGGGCGAATTCGGCTCCAGGCGTTGCATCCACGGCGTCAGCGCGAAGACCATGACCATACCGAAGGAAGGCATGAAGGAATGTTCCCAAGAAGTGGCTTGTTCCCACCAAAAAAAAGGTGTGTCCCCAAGAAGTTCCAAAGCGATCTCGGGGTGGGGCCCGGATCGTCTTGGCATGTGGCCATAGAATTCACAGCGAGTGTTTCGTCAAGTCGGCACAACGCGGCGCAACACCACCCCTGCGTATTCGGGGGTCAGCCTGTCCGAGGAGACGCCGAGGCGAAGCACCAAACTGTGGGGGGAAGCGGCAAGCGTTGTCATCCTCACCTGTGATGGTGGAGGCCGCTTCGCAGCGAAGGCGCGCGCAAGGCGGCAAGTCGTCAGCGAGGAGGGTGCGGCGGGTGTCCGCGAAGACCAGGAGGCCGAAAAAGAAGCGGCGAAGTGGGAACGCATTGCCCTCGCAAAGCGCCCGCCTCTCGCGAAGATACTATTACCAGGCATGGCGACTTCCGTTGAAAGGAAACAAGACGCGAGAGAAGCAGCGAGCAACGGCACGCAATACATCTCCAAGAACTTGCTCCTGTATGACAGGTGATCACATCGTCGCTTTTATGGACAAGGAGCTCGGGGTCGCCGTGGAAACTTCGGCCGCGGCGAGCTACGCCGGTGGTGGTACCAACTTGGCGCACAAAAGGGATCCATCAAAGGGAGGACGCCGCCCTCGAAACGGCGAGAAGAGGATCAAGACCCGGTCCTAACCACGCAGATTTGCAAAGGGAAAGACCGTGTATAGACAGCAGAGACCGACGCAGGCAGCGGAGAAGCGGCGGCAAAGACCGGTGCAGGCTTCAGGGTTCAGGGCGACTTGGTTTTCATTTCCACCCTCGCCCCCCCGCTCAGCGAAGAAAAAAGCGAGGATGAACGAAGATGGGCGAAGATGAACGAAGATGAATGAAGCTAGGCAAGACTCGATAATACAGTGAGTGCTCTACAGCTACAGCACTACAGCGCTACGGAGTTCTTACTGCATCCAGTTTACGTTCTAGTACCCTACAGCACTACGGGGTTCTTACTGCATCCAGTTCACGTTTTCCTCTACAAGGTTGAGATCCGCCTCGTCCTGCACTTCGCCGGCCTTCACGTCCTGCATATCGCTGTCTCGCCGCCATTTGTGCACCAGAGACACGAAACGCAGCCCATACGATCCTGTGAACAGACTCGACTTGTCCTTGCGGTCCTGCCCCCACGTCAAACCACCCTGGTAGAACGCTTGGATCGCCTGAAGGGGATTGGATGGAAGATTTTTTTGTCCGAAGAGGCGAAGAAAGGCGGCCCCATTGGCAGGAGCCCTGGACCCGCACCGAGGGCTCCAAATACCGCTTCCTCGCGTCTACTGGAAACTCCTCTCCGTCGGACCTCGTCAAGTTAGACGACGGGCGCGTAGTGTGTGCGGGGCATGTGAAGGTGCTCCGCGCAGTTCGCGACTCCGTGGGCGGCGTCGATGTCTATGACGGAGCACGGCACGCACCACGAGGACGACATTGGTCTGGCGCCACACATGCGGTTACCAGTCTGCGGGGCGCGTGCCGGCCGGCGGTGACGGGCGTGCCGCGGCAGCTGGCGTTCGAGCATGAGACCGGCGCCACTTGGAGCGCCATCAGTGCAGAACTACAAAACGCGAGGCGCGCGCCAAGGCTGAAGAGATACGCGTCGCCCTCGAACAGCAGGCGCGCGAGTGGAAGGCAGCAAGGGAGCGCGGAGTGCGCGAAAGGGCCGAGCAGGAGCGCGCTCGACTGGAGGAGCAAGCTGCTGCAAGACACCGGGCCCAGGTAGAGCGGGCTGCTGCGGAGGCGGCAGAGGCCGCTCGACTGGAGGAGCAGAAGTGCATGTACTGCGGGAAATCAACGCACGAGTAGCCGCGGTAACGCTGGACCTGCGACTAACGTACGGCGAGCTGATCGCGAACCGGTACATCTGCGAGTGCGTGAAGACTTCGCCAGTTTCGACCCCAGCAAGTCTGTGAAGCTGCAGGGTATCGGCTGGCGTGACCCAGCGCCGGATTTTAGGTCACACCGACGTTGAATCGGAAATGAACTCCAAATCGACTGTTAAGGCGTCGTCCGAGTACTATGGAGGCCGTGGACGAAGATACCAAGAATCTAAGAGTCTAAGGCAGTGGAATATATCAATGCTATCTGAGCTTATCTCCTACATCATCCAGGTTCCGAAAGTGCAGCTTGTCCGTAAGCTTGTCCATAAAGATGTCGTTCGACAGGAAATAGCTTCTGTTCTTCAGCAGCACGTACGCCAGCCCCGGCTTCCCACTGTACAAATTGTCCTTGTTGTTCACCTCGGCACCGGGCTGAAAACAATGCTCCAAGAACTGCGCACAGATGCGGTCGCGGGTCTGGAGGGGGGGAAGGGGAGTCAACAATCCGACCTGGAAGCAACGTCTACGGCCGTCTTCTTCATAGCAATAATACGCTGCAGTTCATGAACTGGCCAAATAAAAAAAAGTGGACGCGCACGGTGGACACACAGCAGTGTGATTGGACAGAGGAAAAGACGTTGACGCGCAGAGAAGAAGTTACTGCAGAGAACCACGGTGCACATTGCGTGTGTGGGCGTGCGGCTGTCCGCGCGAAGCAATTGCTGCACAAGATCGAACTGAAATCGGGCGCGGAAAAGACGTTGGAAGGGCTCGCCCGCGAGAGGGCGCGCCCCCACGCGGCATTTCAAACTTGGGAGTTGTTCGCAAAATTGTCTCGAACTCGATGAGCGCATGTGGAAGTGGCATGCCTGTGTTGGGCAGTCATCAGTTGCAGCCGACGCCATGGGCTTAGACGACGCCATGGGCCTGGACGACGCCATGGGCCGATCAATAAGTGATGTTAAGGTCCGAATTGGAGGCGTAGGCGGTGTGAGTATCGGTAGAAAAGGGATATTAAAACCGACAGTTTTAGGAGAGAACCTTGAAGCTGTATACGTAAAAGCGTTGCCGGTCGAAACGCTCTTGAGCGTATCAGCTTTAAAATCTGCAGGTTGGTATACGTATTTTGGAGAAGAAGATAGTTTAGTTCACCGGTCGGGTACGGTGTTGCAGTTGTCTATCGACGGTGGTCTGCCTTCGTTACGCCGAAACGGGTTTAGACGACGCCACGGGCCTGGACGACGCGAGCGGCGTCGACGAGCGCGCGCGGTGCACACACGGGCGAAACGCAATCTGCAATTCTGTCATGGGCGAAACCCATACCTCATATTACTGGGATCGAGGTCGAGCGATGGGGTGATCCGGAGGTATGCGATGTCGAAACTCAAACTGTCGTATCCAACGACGAACGCCAATGTGCGCCCGGATTCGCGTTAATCGCCGATCTGTGGTGGGGCAAACTTCCAAGTGAATAGTACGCTTGGTGGTTCCACGGTTCCGGGCGGCGCGGCACGCTATGAGTCTGGTACCGGGAGCATTATTTTTCTGATGCGCGCGGGCGGCGCCGCGGATGTCCCAGCAGCGCCGGCGGCGGAAACGGCACTGTGACTAATAGTCCCAGCAGCGCCGGCGGCGGAAACAGCACTAATAGTCCCAGGAGCGCCGGCGGCCCCGAGAATACTAATTGCGGCGGCGAGTTGGACTCCGATGGCGAGGACAGCGACTTGGAGGCAGAGGCGCGAACAAAGCGCGCGTTATTTTGTGGCTCCCAAGAGGGCGCACGCCTGGGATACAAGTCCTTCGGCGACGGCAAAGACGCGAGCAGTCCTTCGGCGACGATCGTCTGGCGCGAGCAGCACCGCAGCAGCCGGCGTGGCCCTAGCTTCTCTCTCCGGCGGGGCGTGGTACTACCTAGCCCACGCGGTATATGCGAGCAATTGGGAACTAGTGGGCGACGGAGTGCCTGTCTCTCGCTTTGAGCGTCGACGCGATAGAGCGCCTGGATAGCAGCGCGCGAGAGCGTCGCGTGTGCGTCACCAAAAAGAGCCGCTGAGAGGAGGCCTCCGGCGTCAAGGCGGAGATCACTTTTAGCGAGGTGGCCGCGAAGGATCGGACGGCCTTTGCGACACATACAGTGGTCCAGACCTCTGCCCCCCAGGTCGTGACCCCTCCTCTTATGTCGCCCGAGGAGGGGAAAAGCGCCCACACCGTGGTGAGGGACTTCCTCGGGTCTTTCGAGGTGGCGCCCGGGAAGCAAATCTCGGTCAAGCAGAGACGGTCAGACAGAGACCCTGATCATGCCGAGACTCTACAACATAATACATTGCAACTGCTCCGGGAGAAATGGCGGCAAAAGATTTGTAGCATCACTGAAATTGGAAGAAAGTCACAGTGGGGAAAGCAGCCGTGGAGGAAGCAGCGAAGGCAGACACGGAATCTGCGCTGCGCTATTAGACGCAATCAAGCCTCTTCCTGATCTTGACGAGCGGGGAACGCCGCCAGCGAGTCTTCGGTTCCGCCTCCAGCCGTCCCCATGACCATCGCGGCCGTGGGGAAATTTTTGAAGCGGAAGCTGAATCTCGAAGTGTCTCCCCCGGGCCCTTTCGAGGCGAAGTCGGGCGAGATAGGCAACAGAAGCAGCGAGGGCGTGAGCGGCAATAGCAAAGACAGTGTGGGTTCTAGCAGTGGCCCTAGCAAAGACAGCGTAGACAGTGTGTAAACCTTCCCCGCCTCGGCGCCTCCTGGATAAGGCGGGGAAGATTCATGTTGAAGGCCGCATGCCACACGCTGCGCAGATGGATTCCACCATCATCTGCTCCACACTGTCCGTCCCATGCACGCTGAAGCAAGCTGAAGATAGCATACTACCACGAAGAATGGCGTTAATATCGATGAGATCCCGGAGGAGTTGATCGGCATCGACTATTTTCTCAACGACTCAGAGGTCGAATCCGATGTACTGCTCCTCAAAATCTTCGGCCATGCCATGGAAGTTAATGTGCGCCCGGGACCCAGGGGTTTCCGACGGGATCGTTACTAGTCCGCCAGCCCAAATCAACTATTCCTGTTGGCCGACTTGCTCCACAACGACTCGACGAAGCTGGCCAACCTCTCGGAAAATCGACAATGCACATGTTGGGTCTCGGTGTGCTCCCGATTGACGCAGTCGATGCGGAGAGGCGATACTCGGGGCGATTCGTTACTAACACTTGGCATTGGCAAGAAGAGGGCAAACGAGTCAAGAGCCAGATCTACATTGCGGTCCTGCCATTTGGGTGCCAGCAATCTCACGGACGGGTTTCAGAAGATTTCGGAGCTGGCCGACTGAACGCCTCTCAGACTGCAGCTCCTTGGACGCACTTTGATCTGCGGCGAGTTCGTGGGTTCGCCTGCTCTCAACCCCCTGTTTCACGATTGATTCGGTATTTAGTATCTAGTATTTACACTAGACTCTCGCGGCTCAGGAGTTAGTATCAGCCCGCTCCGGAGCCGCCAGTGGCTCCCATCGATGGGGACAGCGTCGATGTCATCTCAAACGTCAGACACCCCCTCAGGCCATTTGAATCGCGCAAACGCTGCTCCCGGAGCACGCCATTCGCGTCCTCGTAGAATTTCTGCTTGATCACCTGGAAGGGCTCCAGAAGGAACTCCTTGTGGCAACGCGAGCAAGCGGCCAGGCGAAGATAATAACCACTCAACGTCTCCCGACAAGAAAAGATAATAACCACTCAACGTCTCCCGACAAGAAAATACCACTCAACAACTAGGGCGCGCTGCTTCCACTCCGCGAGGACCGTAGTTGGTAACATGTCCACGGAGGGCTCCACAAGCTGCACACAGACGTTCTCAAGCGTTCGCAGGGGTAGAGCTGTTTGTAGAGGACGGGTCGGCCCCTGCCCTCCACGCTGCTATAGATGAAAAACACTTCGTCGGCCCGGACGATTTTCGGCAGAGTTCGTGGGAGTCGTTGGAGCTCTATGAGGCGACTTATGGGGATGGGGCTTTTCGGCTGCTGATGCTGCCCGCTTTCGAAGAAAATGGCACAAAGTCATGTGTCCGCCTCAAGTGCAGGCGGCTCGAACGCTGCCCGTTGTGCGGCAGCGCGGCGCTCGCCTCTTTGCGCTCGAGCAAGTCATGAGCGGCATGGGTGGGCGCGCGACAGTCGGAAGGGAGAAAACGCCTCTTTGCGCTTCCGACGCATTCGCTGGCATTTTCTGTCTTTGGGCTCATCTACTGTACTAACAACAACATGCAAAAGATGGAAACCTCGGCGACTACCCTTGGCGAGAGGAAGGCAGCCTCGGCTTTCGAGGCTGCCTTCTGCTACGCATTTGGGACCATCAGATCCGAGTTTATAATTCAGCCTTCGTACGGTCGCACCGCGACATGGAAAAGACGGTGCCCAGCTGACGAGTTTTCGGGACGCAATGTGCGACCATCCAGTGATCTCAGCGCGACGTGATCATCAACAAGATCGCGGGTAGGAACCATGCAGAGGAAATTGTCACAGCAGCAACACCCTGATGCCGACAGTGCACGATCTTCACTGCATGGAGAGCAGGATGCCACTGCTGACGCTGGCGGCCGACGAGCTGAAGCAAACGGACAGGCGACACACCAACACCGACATCTCACTGTCGCGCTTGCTCAGCGCGCAGTGCTGCGATGTGTCCAATACGAAGTTCTCAAGAGAAATGGCGCCGACTCGATCGGAGAACTCGCGGCGCGGCCAGACGCAAGGGCGGCGCGAAAGGTGGAGGACGCGAGGGCGGCAAGAAAGCAGCGCTGCAGGCAAAAGAGGCGACGGCGCGTGGACTTCGAGTGCATGCGAGTCCCGATTCTGCCGAGGGCTCCCTAGACGACTGCATCGCAGCACCACTGCAAAAATTCAAGCAAATCTCGGACTTGCATTTGCTGGAAAAGGGGCCCTGACGAAGTGGGCGCAGCCCCAACCATCACTCCCCCCCTAGTATGAACGAAGCATCATGACGAACGCCCCGGCCAAGAGCGAGACAGCACAAACCAACAAGGTCAAGGCGCTCGAGGCCAAGGTTCGCAAGCTCGAGCAGCTAAGGATGGACGCGCAGATCGAGGGGCGGCGGCTGCACTTCGCGACGCTCGCCTTTCGCGACGGCAGCGCCGCGGCCATTAAATTCTCCCCTGCGGGGGGAAAGAAGAAGTGGAGTGCCGCGGACGCGGCGCGGACAACGACGACTTCTTGGCGCAGTTTAAAGCCGGCATGGCCTCTCTCAACCTGGACCAGCCGGCCGAGGTCGTCAACCTGGACCACGCTGCTCCCATTACGGAACTGGAATCCACGTTCGTCTTCGCCCAGCTGTGCCTCCTCCTCACGACGTCGCCAAGTCAAGCGCGCCCCCGCCCCGGTTTTCATCGCCAGACACCTCTACTTCCGCGCACTGCGAACAATGTAACATTGCATCCCGAACTATTTTCGCGTCCGCCTCCGCCCTGTCGCCGCACGTCGGCGTCAAGTTTACCAAGTTCAACAAGTTTACCAAGTTTACCACATGCCAGAAGCGGTTGGCGAAGCTGGCGGGTGATGACGACGGGCTCGGTTTCGGCAATTATGCCAAGCTGGAGCCTGTGATCCCGGCGACTGACACCACGTCGTTGCAACTGCGGCTGCTGAGGATCTCCACCCACGGAACAGCTCAAATAATTCTAACAAATCACGGGCCTGCGTTTGCTCATGCAAAAACGGAAGTCTGCCTGATGGGAGTTGGCAGCGGCGTGTTCGGGAACCCGAGTCATGGGTCCCTATATTCCGCCTCCAAAACGCTGAGGGGGGCTAGTACTCGGAGATGATGCTGTGCAACAACGTCAACGGGGTACGGGGAGCACCGTCAGAGTACGAGGTTCACCGGGACAAGCCGGCGGCCGCACAACGAGATGGAAGCAAAGCCGCTGCCGTAGCTGCCCTGGTCGCGCAGCCGGAGCTGGCTTTTGTCAACGATTTCCGGCTCAAGAAGGGCTTTCAATGGGAGGAACATCTGGCGGCGTTCCAGAAGGTCATCATGGAGCTCAAGCAGGGTCCACGGGTAGAAATCTTCGAAGGAAAGTGGTGGCAGCGAGGGCTCCATTGGAAGAAGCAATAAGAATCGGGGGGGAGTCCTGGGACACCGCTCGGAAGACGGAGGGGGAGTGGGGGGATTCTCCGACTAAGAAATCGGTACGTGTGGTGGTCTGTGCCCCCTGTGGGATAGAGCCAAAAATCGTAAAAATCGTCGGACTACTAAAGGTGCGACGCCAGCGGGACCAAGAAAGAGGCCAGGTGCAGAAAGATAAGGTTGCAGCGGCAGAGGGTCCTCTGCCACAGAGAGCAGCAGAGGGAGACCAAGAGGAACGAAGAAGCAGAAAGAGAAAGGACGGAACACAAGTGGGAAGCGTGCCGCTACGTCGACGACAGCAGTGCGTGTAGTACAGTACTCTGCACTAAGTGCCTCAGTGCGCAGGTCAAACGGATGTATGGCTGCATCCCGTTTGAACTGGAACGGAGTAGTACGTGTAGTGCAGAAAGATAAGGTTGCAGCGGCTGCCTCGAGGTCAAGACGGACACGCCGATGCTATGTTGGACCTGGAAGCCGGTTCTATTTTCGTGAACGCGCTCAGATGGGTCGCATACAGGGAGGGCGTAACCCAAGGTGCTGCGCCTGAGGGGCTTGAATATTATTGAGTCCCTCAAGCAAGGTAACGATGAGTACGGCGTGTCCTGCGACAGAAAAGGCAGCATCACAATGCTCTGCTCGGAACGCGGGATTATGAGCGCGTACTTATGCTCATAAGATTTTCAGCTTCCAAGTAATAGAACGGGTGCGTGATTTGTGCGCAGCAGAGCGCTGTGCCGCCTCCGTTCTATTTTGCGCCTGCGCGCGCGCGCCGGCAGTGTGCCCGATCCACTGCAAGCGCTTCTTCCACAAGGACCGTCGGCTTCCGTATCGGTGCTCGGAGGCATTTCGTTCAAATAAAGGCAGATAAAACAAGAAAACAGAACAGCCACGGGTAGTAATTAATAAACGCCGATACTCCAGTGCTCCTAGTACTAGTAGTACCTTCCTAATGAACTCCTCCTGTATCTTGGGCCCCTCCTCCGCTTTCTGGGGCAAGTCGGGAATGCCCGTGTCTTCCTTGGCGGTGCCGAAGCTGGGGTCCAAGAGGCACTGCAGACGCAGACCGGGTACCTCGCCATGCTCGGGGATTGCGTTCAGGAACGCGGTCGGTTCCGGCAACTTGTTGTCGATCTGGTCGGCGGTAATGCCGAGTGTGACGGGCAACATGATGGTCTGCTGCTCGCCGCTGCCTGCAAGATGCCGGCAGCGACAATGTTATGGAAAATTTCTACTGTACGGTGGAGGATGGTAGGCCCCGCCTCGATCGGAGAGGCGGCTACCACATGCTACACGAACGAGTCATACATTTTCGAGCAAGAGAGATTCAGATTTCGTCAGCTGCACGCTTCACTGCACGCTTCACTGCATGCTTCACGCTTCGGCATCCATCGGACAATCAGGATCGGAAAGTCAGCGCTCAGAGTACTGCCAGTTTCTCGATGCGAGCTCTCAGTGCGCAGCACTCCTTTCACTCCCGGAGCCCGTTCGGCCGCCCGACAGCGCGGAACTTTCCCAGTCACTCTCCCATTTGATTCATGGCAAAAAAAAAATCCTGTCCCTCATCCACTCACATGATCGCATTTCAAAGTCCTCAAGTCCGCCAAAACTAGCAAGCCTCTAATATCGAGTCCGCTGGCACCAAAAACGCACCACTTTACCTCACATATGCACTACCGGCGCGGCTGTCGTCCTGTGAATTATTTCCACCAAAGCAGCGGCCGGAAGTTGAGTACCTGACCACTCTCATGGTGCGCCTGACGACCCTTGTGGGAGGAAGGTGGCGGCACGCTACGGGGCAGCGAATGCAATGCTTCGCTTGTTACGGTACGTCCCTAGTGTTCTCTAGTGTTCTGCATTCGAACCGAGACCACAATCGAAAAACTTTGGAAGATTCAAATTTCGCGAGGTCCGGGCTGCCTGTACACTGACCCCATATAAATGCTTGCAAGTATGAATTACGGCCGGAGAAGTGGTTCACCTCGCGGGCCATGCAGTGCCCATAAGCGTGGTGCTCACCTCACCAGCCCACTCTCTCCACTACGAGGCGAGTCCGCGTTAATACTAGTTCGCGGGCCAGGGCACTCCCAAATAATTGCGCCTCGACTTGTGACACGATAGTATTGGCGACGGTGTGGCACCTCTCAGCAGCCTTCCGCCCGCTGCGGCCGCCGACGCCGCTGCGAGTAGAACCGAGGGTCTCAGGCGCCGCCTGACTCTCTGCGCGCGAGCCTGCGTCGTCTCCGAACCTGTTATTAGTACCTTGTTAATACTACTTTGGCCAGGCAAAGAAGCTTCTGGCTGTATTATCGGTGTTACGGTGTCCTTGCTGCTGAGCCGTGCGTCCGAACTAGCCTCGATGCGCCCGCTTTCTACTAGCCTAGTGTGCGGAAGATACTGCGGAGCTGGTGGTTTGTTCCTTTTGTTCCTATGCGTCGCCACTGTGGACGCCGCGCTGGACTCTGCGGTGCGCTGTCGCGAGAATTTAGCGTCGTCCTGCGGTCGGTCGCCGGGCTCCAGCTCCATACTAGTAGCAGAAGAGGAGTTCGGCCAGTCTTCGAGCCCGCCACCATCACTCCAGAGTGGACTCTCCGCTACTATTATCTCGGTTTGAGCCTCGGAACGCTGGTGGTCCACGTCAATGTCCACATCGCTTTCCAGGATACGGCCGGGCGACGACACCCGCGAGGAGGTACGGCTGCTAGTACTAGTAATAGCATCGCCAGCGTGGGACCCGTCTCGCCGCTTGCCTTTCTCCGACTGAGTCGGCGACCCGGACTCACCGGGTTGCCGCCTCCCCTGGGAAACGCTAGTAGAACCGTAAGAACCGTAAGAAAGTAGACTGGCGCGCGCTGCAACAGCCGACACGCCGACAACACGCTCCAGTTTTTGCTGGAGCAGTCGCAACTCGCCGTCAGATACGCCTTTCTCGACAGCATTTCTCGGAGCCACTCTCGACAGCTTTTCTCGGAGGAGCTGCAACTCGCCAACAGATACGGTGGGATGAACCTCCCCGGAGGAGGCGCGACTCGCCGACAGATAGTACAAGGACGGATACGACGGAGGAAGCGGCATGTCTCGAGCCTGTCTCGAGTTCGGGAGCGGGTTCGGCGAAAGCGAAGAACGCGTACTACTAGCCCCCGTGCCACCCGCCAAAGCTGCAGCACTAGCAGTCCTAGTAGAAGCCAGTCTCGAGCTGCTGTCGAGACAACCAGGCTTTTCGCTGTCTGCCGCGGCACTAGTAGTAGGACTCGGTGCGGCACTCTTACTGGCTGCGATAGTACCAGAGACGAGCAGCGCCGCAATGGTGCCCGGCAGGGCCAGGCTCCCCCACACCATCAGAGCGTGATAATTTCCGCAGTCTCTCCTAATACAATACCTCTAGAAGACTAGGACAACAAAATTTCGATACATACTCAACATGACCAAAACACCATCTACACTGCACCCCTGCCCCGGGTCAGGAACGAATGCAACACGGAAAATTCCAAATTTTCAAATTCCATAGTATCACATCATGTTCTTCCGACGACTCACGAGGTACTAATAGTCTCCACAAAACTTCAAAAGGCGACCAGTTCAACGAAAACTTCCAATGCAAGGCACAAATTGAACGAAAGAAACTGTACACGACAAATCGAAAATCGAAGAGCGAAACGGTGCAAGGCACATATTGAACGAAAGAAACTGCGCACGACAAATCAAAATCGAAGAGCGAAAACCGATTGAAAGTCTGACAATGACTGGACGGTACTATCCACCATTCTGGCAGAAATTTTTTCAGGATGCAATTACTTGCATGAAAAGCTCAACGAATGTTCTTTGATGGTCCTCATATTCCTGCATGGAAACCATCATGGCAGGGGATTTCCTGCAAATCGGTTGAAACAATCAGACTAGTAGTACCATTGGGGGGGGGGGCTGAGTAAGTAGTTACGGCGGCAAAACGTCAATGGCCACGTCTCTTTTCGGACGCTTCCGGACCACCCAACTCTCCAAACCTCTAATATATAATACCACTCGGCGTCAGGTGAAACAATGAAAAAAGAGTGTCCTCGTGCATAAAATTGCCATCGATATACGGCTACTGAGTCTTTCGCGCTTAAATTGCGGGCCGCAGAGATTGTAGCCCATGGATAG
>JACKZZ010017878.1_pt1 | contig 12336 bp, 6 predicted proteins | sample 8027871 | NCBI WGS metagenome assembly JACKZZ01 (sample SAMN15724774, study PRJNA655200) | protist metagenome | isolation source: fluorescence activated cell sorting (FACS) single amplified genomes of... | place: USA: West Boothbay Harbor, Gulf of Maine | collected 2000-07-19
ATCCAGAGATGTCCCCAGTAAACTGGGACTCACAGAACATGTATCTCATGTTAGTAACACTGCTGACATACCATCCAGAGATATCCCCATTAAAGGGTGTATTACCGAACATGCATCTCATGTTAGTAACACTGCTGACATTCCATCCAGAGATATCCCCATTAAAGGGTGTCTGTTCGAACATGGCATACATGTTAGTAACACTGCTGACATTCCATCCAGAGATATCCCCATTAAAGGGTGCTCTCCAGAACATGAAACTCATGTTAGTAACACTGCTGACATTCCATCCAGAGATATCCCCATTAAAGGATCCTCTCGATGCATACCCTCCAGAGAACATGTTACTCATGTCAGTGATATTGCTCACATTCCATTTGCTAATATCATCGTTAAAGTCTCTCTTAAATTCAAATAGATTCTTCATATTAGTAACTAGTGATGTGTTCCATTCACTAATATGCCCATACTTCGCCTCAGCTTTGGTTGGATCATTACACCACTCATTAACATCTTGTTGTATGTCATCATCAGTTCTATTGTACTTACTCGGCATCATCTTTCTAAAGGTGACCCAAATAAAGTCTGGCTGGAAGAGACCCATTTGCGGATACTGAGTTCTGATCCTGTACAAGGATAGTACGAACTGGTACCTCTGTTCATTGATTGTTTCATTCATTGTTGATTTAATTGTATTTGTAACTCGCTATCGTGTTGTGAAGTTTTGTCCACAGAGGTTCCCATTCCTGATTCCCACAACGCCACAAACTGTCGACAAACTAAAATCAAAAATTCACCACTAATTTGATTAAGATATTGTAATAATTTTTTGATTTTAATATCATCAAGTAATTATTTTAGAGAAATAATAAATATGAATATGGATGATATGGAATTAACACATGATAATCAAGGTCAACTTAAGAAAGTAAGAAAGACAAGTACAACTCAATTATTAGTAGCTGCAAGTGATTCTGTAATAATTGATCAACATAAAGGTGGTGATGTTGGTCATAGTTTAAATAGTATGTCATATGAAGGTGAAGAAGTTGAAGTAACAATAACAAAATTAGGTGTAAAAAGAAGACCACCAACAAATGCTGCAAATGATGAAGATAATGATTCACAATATACAACTACAAAAGTATCAAGACCAGATAATAAACGTGCTGTTATACGTATTAAAGGTTCTTTACAAAAAACAATGAATAGAGGTTATGAATTATTAAAAAGAATTACATTTGAATCAGGTTCTGGTTTAAGTGGTTCTTCAAATAATTCACAAAATATTGATACTGATAGTGATGATGAAAGTGATGATGAAATGATATCAGATGCACAATATGATGCTGCATTTAATACAATTTTAAAATATATGACACAAACAGATGATGTTACCATGTCTATGAATGGTATGAATAGTATGAATGGCATGAGTATGAATAGTATGAATGGTTTGAATATGAATGGTCGTCGACGTAGAAGTAATTTAGGTATTCCACAACCACATTTTTCATCATATTGTTATGATTCATATTATTTTAAAACTGATGCAATGCATAATAAACCAAAAGAAGATGAACAAAAAAATTTAGTTGGTGAACCACTTATTGATGATGGAAGTGCTAAATTTCACGCATTCATGGATAAAATGTTTGAAGAATATTATGAAAAACGTGCTAGACCATATAGAAAATTAAAAGAAGATGGGAAGTCTGTTGTTATTTCAAGAGTTCAAGCTGTTGTTGGACAAGGTTGCGGAAATACTCATTTTGATAATTTAGGAATGATGAAGAAGTAGGTGAGGTGCGGTGCGTCTCGTTAAGGGCAGTGAAGCGTAGCGAAACTCGGTAACTTTACCGTTTAACCAGAACAATGGTAGTGATAAGCAAATGAAACAAAGAAAAGAAGGAAAAGAAGGAAAAGGAAAGAAAAGAAAAGAAAAGAAATAAGTACGAATCAATAATAAAATAAAAAAATGAAATCTCAAGCAAACAAGTTGCAAATATGTTCATACATACATCAAAAGCAAATTGATTGCAAAGTAAATATAAGATGTAAAAACTAAAATAAATAACGAGTAATATAAAATCTTCATCATTAAGACACTATAATTACTATAATTACTATAATTACATTTTATTCACAACCTATCCATAGTTCCACAAATTTCAATATAAATTCATTCTCAACTTCCACTCTACACAATAACTTCACTAATCATTACCCCTTACTCATTACACAAGCTAAATAAAGCTTCAGCTGTTTGACTAAAAGTTAAATGATTCATATCAATGATATCAATTCTATTATATATTAAATTATTTAAGATATAATCACATTTCTCATCATCAACAGCACCTTGAGTCTTTAATAAAACTATATTACCTAAGGAATTCTTACCATATATATTTTCCATTATTATTGGTGGAATGATATGATAATTTTCGTGTAATAAATTATTTTTAAAAAAATTACTAAATTCTTTTTTACTCATTACACCACTTCCACTTCTATTACTATTACTATTACTGTTACCGTTACTATTACTGTTACTATTACTATTCAATTTATGAAAACTGGTAGCGAATATTTTTAAATAATTATAATGTAAATTAAGTTGATAATCCAATATAAATTTGATGAACTGTCTTGTTGGTATTGTTCTGCTGTTGGTGTTGGTGTTGGTGTTGGTGTTGGTGTTGGTGTTGCTGTTGATGTTGCTGTTGATGTTGCTGTTGCTGTTACTTGAAGTTGTGTCTATTGAGCTAACATTAACACCACTAGCAGTGTTTCCACCATAACTACTTTTTAATACATTATATACATTTTTATCATGAATATTATAACCTAAGTGTCTATTACTAGTAGCACGTCCCATTATTAATGTATTATTATAAAACAATTGATTTTTACCTAATTTACTTATATATTTATTAAAATTTTGTTTATTATTTTGTTTATTAATAAAATGATTTATAATTACTATTATATTACTCATATTTGTATTTGATTCCTCTATAGCTTTTTGGGCTATAATTGCATTACTATGTCTATGTTGGTGTAGTTGATGATCACCATTACCATTACCATTACCATTACCATTACTATCATGATGTAATGTGTAATCATCTTCATATAATGCTCTTACAAGTAATGTCCATTCCTCTTCATCAAGTACACCACTATTAATTTTTTTATTTAACATATTAGTATAATAATAACTTTTATCTTTTGATGGTAAAATTAATTTTGCAGTACCTTTACCAACACTACCACCAGATATACCATCCTTGTTTGTTTGATCCATTTTGACTATAATATTATATATTAAATGTTCTATTGTAAATCTAAAATTTTTACTTATGTTATAGTAATTCTCATCAATTTGATTTTTATATATATAATAAAAAATATCAATATTGCATTTTAAATCAACGATATTAGATTCGTTTGTTTCCATTGGTGAACCTCCAAATGTTTTTGCTGTTGATGATGTTGTAGTTGTGGTTGTTGTTGTTGGTGGTGGTGGTGGTAGTGGTGACTCATAATCGTAGTCATTATCATTGTTGTTGTCGAGGTTAGTATTACCATCACCATCTCTACTAAAAATCTTGTTACGATGATAATCCACACTATTCATAAATACAGCTAATTGTAACATTGCTTTACATACTTTTGTTGTCAAAGATGGAATAACAGTTGATGTTGATGTTGATGTTGATTTTGATTTTGGTTGTGATTCTGTTGCAGCCGCTTTAAGTCTATCAGTTTCTAATTCTGTTTCATGTTTCATTCTATTTTTTACTTTATTTTTAAAGTTGCATGTACCAGTTGTTATACTGGCATGAGCAGTTGCATATTCATCAAATGCATCAATATTCTTCATACTTACATTATGATTATGATAATGATAATGATTATCATCATCATCATCATCATCATTCCTATCTAAATCCATGTCCATGTTCATGTTCATGTTCATGTTCATATCAACATCGGTTTGCTGTTGTTGATACATAAAATGATTTTTTTTTAATTTTATCATCATTTTAGTTTTTTTTGATGTAAATTGATTAAAACTTTTTAAAATATTATTTTTATTAAGTATGTATTTCAGCAAATATGCTTCCATTGTTTGTATAAAATTTTCTTTTGGTGATGATAATCCATCTTTTCCTATTTCTATTCCTATTCCTTTTTGTTTTTGTTTTTTTATATTTATACTATTCCATAATTTATAAATTTTTTCATTTTCCTTTAATTTCATTTCCATAAAATAAATTGACATATCACTTGTTTCCTTCAATGTCATTAATTTTAATGATGATGACTGTGGCTGTGCTGTTGTTGATGATGATGATGATTGTTTATGTTTATATTTCATTTTGTTTAAAAAATATCTTGCGTAATTTAAATCAAAACCAGACGGATCTAGAAGAGGAGTATGAGTATAAGCCGCATTACTACCATCACCATTACCATTACCATTACCAACACTATTATGATGCAAATGATACAATGAATTTTTATGTGAATGTGAATGTGAATGTGAATCATCGTTATTGTCATGTACTCTCTCTCTCTCTCTCTCCCTTTGACTTTGACTTTGATTTCTTCTCCCAGAAGGATCATCAATATTGTCACTATTCATGTAGTTTATGCTTGTATTGTCTATGTATGTTTCTTTAACTTTATTCATATTTCTGTTGTGTTCTGCATTCGCTTTCAAGGCAGTTCTAACTTTTGTAGTTAAAATCTTTGATATCGTATCTTTGTGTTTTTTATTTTTATTTATACCCATTGTTGTTGTTGAATAATCTACAGATGCTGTCTTAGTCTTAGTGTTAGTGTTAGTGTTAGTGTTAGTGTTAGTGTTAGTGTTTGCTATGAAAGATTGTCTCTTTTTTGTTTCAGATTCGCCATCAGCATCAGCATCTGCATCTGCATCAGTATGAGTATGTGAATGTGAATTTGATTCTATATTAGAATTGGATTTGAACACCCTATAAGTATAAGACGAAGTATACATCATATGCTGCATTGGAGATGATGATGATGGTGGTACTAATTTGTTTGCTAAATGATTGTTATTTCTTTTTGTAAGTGATGATAATGAATTTGTCAAATCAATTTGCCTTCTAATATTAGCAGTTGCACTACTAATACTATGATTACCGTACAATTGTGATTCAACATTACCATCATTTGTATTTGTATTTGTATTTGCATTTCCATTTCCATTTGTATCAACGTCAACTTCAACGTCAACCTTATTTTTAGTTGAATATGTTGAAGTATTTATGCTATCATGAGTATGAGTATGAGTATGAGTAGCTTCTCGATCATGTGAGTACTCTTGATGGTTCTGGTGCTGCTCAAATGATCTTTCATTCCTATCTTGCCACTGCTGCCACTGCTTCCATTGCTCATCAATTCCAATGTCAATGCCAATTTCAACTTCATCAACTTCATCAACTTCATCAACTTCATCAACTTCATCAACTTCACTTCTGAGGGACATATAATCTATGAGGTCGATTATATGGTTCTCAACGAAGCCACTACTACTATTACTATCATGCTGATGTTGTTCATACTCCTGCCCATGAATACCATGGAATTTTTGATCAACCTCCACTTGCGCCACTTTTGAGGCAATAGAAGCGTCTTGTCCAGCTTCAATCCTACTCATCACTGATTCCGATTCTGCCTTCACATCGACCACTACTCCCACTACTTGTGTAGGTTTCTTCTTTAATGCTTCTCTTGATGCTCTTGATGCTATCACTGCTGCGGTTGGTGGCAAAGGAAGTGTAGTTGATGTTGCAGTAGACATAGTAGTGCCCTGTTGTTGACGTTGATGTTGATGTTGTTGAGAAGAATCCTTTTCATCCACAAGCACAAGGCCTGATAATAATGCCATGTATGAGCTATGTTTTTCACGAATATGCCCTAAAACCTTGGCTAGTTTAGGGCTTATAGCTTGTGCAGCTAAGATTGCTGTAGTAAATGATAAATCATATAAACCATGTTCTGCAAGTATTAATTCTTTACTCATAGATACCGTATCATTTGAACCTTTTCCATCCTTTTGAGAAGATAATTTTGCAATTAGATGATTTCTTACATGTTTTGCATGATCTTCAAAGTGTGGAACATCATGTTCGTCGTCATTCGATAATCTCTTTAAAAGTAAAGAAATATCTCCTTGCACTTGACGAGCAACTGCAACCTCCAGATCATAGTCTTCCATTTTTTAATTAGTCTTAACTTTTCTTTAATTAGTTTTAAAATGCATAGAAATATCAATTCATAGACAAATTAATCAAAATAGTAGTTTCCTTGGTGATCAATCTATGATTTCAACTTTTCAACCTGGTTCGTAATCCCGTAATCCCTCTTAACCTATGATCCCTTAGATCAATCCTTGATTTAACAAACAATGTCAACAGGTGGTAGCTTGAGCAACTTTGCATTGCGTTTGATCCGTGCCAATACCAAACTTCCAGGAGATGGTACAAAGGCATTGACAGTAGAGGAAAGTGATATGATGGCTCATGTTGCAGGAGTTTTCATCAATCTTGATACAGATAAAGATGGTATGATTACAAGACATCAATTAGTGCAAGGTTTACATTTAATAGGTTTACGTCCAACAGAGTTCTTATTAAAAAAATTTGTGACTGAAACAGCAGCAACAGCAGCAGCAGCAACAACATCAAGTAGTGTTAGAAAAGGTAGTATTGCATCATCTATTACTCCTATTACTACAACAATAAGTGCAGAAGAAAAAAATAAACATAGTAAAATAACATCAGAAATATTTTGTAAAGTTGTTATGGAAGAATGGTTGAGTGTACGTTCATCATCTGCATTCATCAGCATGTAGCATGTAGTGTTTAGTGTGGTGTAGTGTAGTGTATTGTGTGATCTCCCTTGACTGTGTTACTTCTTATCATAACATCATCTTAATCGCTGCAATCACTAACCATTCATTTTCATCTCTCACTTATACATTTTCAAAATCACTACACACTCACATTCACACTCACAGGTGCGTTCAACAATGAGCAATGATTTAAATCAAATGTTTAATTTTGCTAATGATAATAAATTAGATAATATATCTATAAATGATGCTAATATAGACATAATAAGTTTAAAACATTTATTACAAGGTGTAGAAGTTAGTTCCCAATTAAGTGATAAAGAATATAATAATTTTATAAAATTATTACCTATTGATAGTAATGGTAATGTTAGTATTGGTGATGTTAAAAAAGTATTGTATGAGACAGGAGATATTGTCAATTAGGGCTAAGCTAACATTTGCATTCGCCTGTTTGCCCTACTTGTTGTTTGCCCTACTTGTCTTGTTGTTTTAGAAGAAGTACATACATGTGAGGTAGTAGATTGTAGATAATAAAATTAATTTGTATCGTGTTTTGTTTTGTTTTTGTTTTTGTTTTAAATTGTCATGATAAATCATAAATAAAGAATGCTGAAATTTATTTTAATTTATTTATTTTAATTTATTATATACTGTTGTCTAATTTACTTTACTGTTCTGCTTTATCTAGTGTTCTTTCTTGTGTTCTAGTGTTCTTCGTGTGCTATCTACATTCACAAATTGGGGGGTAATGTAAGAATAACCCACGCTTCGAGACGTTCCATTTTAATACCATTATTTTTTTTTTCTTCTAATTTAAGATAATTAGCAATAAATGGTCCTAATACTGGTCCTCTTGCAGAATGTAATCCTTTTCCAACTAATATTCCTATTTTTTTTCCATTTTTTAAATTATTTTTTGTTTTTATATTATGAATATATTTTATCATTGAACTCATTATAGTTAGTGCTTCAGGTATGTGAATATGATGCAAATCAAGACAATAAATATTACTATAAGATCTATTTTCAATTATCATATTTAATGATGGAACATTTCTAAAACCACAAAATTTTAAATGAGTTACTCCAGTTGATCTGGAAATAGTTACTTCAATTACAACACCATAATCCATATTAATCTGATGCTGTGATAAAATTCTTTGTGCTTCTATTTTGCTGAAATCACCTGTTACCAGATGCCTGTTATTCATGAGTATTGGCATTGACTCGTCAACATCATTATCATCATTATCAGCTGCTACTGCTACTGCTACTGCTACTGCTGGGACAGAGGGTGGTGCTGTTGGGTCACTGGGTAGTTGATGCCAGAGGTTTTGATTTTGCTGTGTTTTATCCTTAGCAGCCTTGTTTTTGCCTTTGCCTTTGCCTTTGCCTTTGCCTTTGCCCACTATTTTAAAAACATCTTCTTCTGTAGCTGTAGCTGTAGCTGTAGCTGTAGCTGTAGCAGCAGTTGAATTTGATACTTTTTCGTTTTCTAATAATAATAATGCAAATTTTTCATCTTCCTTAAACTGTTTATTCAATTCAATAGAAGATTTCTTTTTTATTACTTCAAGTTCAAGATTTACTAATATAGTTCTTAAATATTTTACAGTTTCTTCTATATTCATAGAATAAATATTAAGTGCATTTCTAATAGTTTCATCATTTAAGCACATTTCATCTGTAACAAAACCATCTAATTCATCTATAGTTGGAAATATATCTCTAATAAGTTGAAAAGCAACATATTCATCACCATCTAATATTTCTATTTCTCTTTGACGTTTAAATTCATTAAATATATTATTTTCTTCTTTTTGTAATTGTATTGCATATTTTTCATTTTCAATTACTATACGTTGATATTTTTTTTCTTTTTCATATTCAATAATTTTTACTAATTGTTCATCTTTTTTAATTATATCAGCTTTTATTTTCTTTTCTTTTTCATTATCTAAATCAAGTTTTGATTGTAATTCTAATGCAAGAGCAGCATCTTTTTCACCTTCTTGTTGTTCTTGTTCAATCATATTTTTGATTAATTCAGCACTTGCGGCAGCATCTTTTTCATCTTCTTGTTGTTCTTGTTCAATCATATTTTTGATTAATTCAGCACTTGCCAATTCATCTTGTTGTTGCTGTCTCAGCCATTGTAGATGTTGTTCTTGTTGTTCTTGTTGTTCTGATGCAAAAGCACTATCTATTTCATCTTGTTGCTGTTGTTGCTGTTGCTGTTGTTGTTCTTGTTCTTGTTCAATCATATTTTTGATTAATTCAGCACTTGCCAATTCATCTTGTTGTAGCTGTTGTAGATGCTGTTCTTGTAGTTCTTGTTGTTCCTGTTCCCAAAACTTTCTCGCAAATTCTGCATCCTCTTCTGCTTGTTCTTGCTGTTGCTGTTGCTGCAAATGTGTTGTGTTGTTTTCATATAGTGACATGTAGAAGTCTGATTTTCCTTTGAAATTTCTTTGAGTGTATCCTTGGGTGGTGTATCCTTCGGATCCCCCACCAGCAGCGGCGCCAGCTGAAGCGGACGCTGGTGCTGATGCTGATGCTGATGCTGATGCTGATGCTGATGTTGCAGTAAAAGGTCCTTTGGACAGCATGGAATCTGAATCTGAATCTACAGATTCACTACATTTCCCTGTTTCTTTCAACCCACTACCTGATGATGGTCGTGATGGTGATGGTGATGGTGATGGTGATGGTGATGGTGATCCCCGAGCTTCTTTCAACCCAAAACCTGGTGATTGTGATAATGATTGATAGTTCTCTAACTTAGCTAACCTAGCTTCAGCAAGATCTTTACAAACATTCTTGTGGTATTTATAATCTTGCTTTTGACATTGTATTCCGCAGTAATCGACTGCTTTGCAGCCTCCACAACAATTTGTAGCAGCTTCACCGCAAATTGCACAATTATAACTCATCTAAAATTGTTTCTTTGTTTAAAGTTTAGAAATTTGTCAATATTTGTATATCCTGTGTCTATTTTACCATATAGAATGAATGAATAAATTCGATTTCTTGTGAATGAAACAAATTTAAAGTAACCAACTTATCACAGTGGAAGAATTTCCTTGAATCTTCTCTCTTACCCTTACAAGTGGGAATTGGGAACTATTCTATTTTTGCCTTTGTAGAGCTCTATTTGTTGCCTTTTTGCCTTCTGTTTCATTGAATTCTGTTTTTATTTTCATATTTCATTCCTTCAAACAAATTTAACTTATCTATTTGTTGCTTGCAAAACCCAGAAATTAATAATTCCATATTCTGTTGCATAATTGAAGCAAACAAAACATAATGGGTGTAACATTTAGTTCTGAACCATCAAATAAGAATGCAGAAGCATTAGCAGGTATGTGTGATATATCTGATAACTATGCCACATTATTATCATTTAAACAATGTTTACGTGTAAGAAGTGAAGTTGCAGCAAAACTTGTTTCAGCATATATTTCACATGTATATGCACCTATAATAGATGAAGTAAGTTTAAGAAGTATGGTATATACAGCATTAAAACCAAAAGATAATAGAATAGATAATACAAATGAAATTAATAAAATAATTAATTCATCATGGAAAATATTTTCTGATCCATTAACAAATATATTACAAACACAAGAAATGTTATCTGTTATTATATTATTAACAGATGCACCATGGAATGAGAGATTATTTTTATTATTTGAATTATTTAAATGTTTAGGTACTGATGAAATGTTACATGCTGGTAAGTATAAATATAAATATAATATGTATAAATATATATGTTTTTTGTTTCCTTTTGAATATTGTTTGCATTTTACTTTTACTAACCTCATGTTCCTTCTCATCATAGATATACAAATGGCTGCACATACATGTGCAAGTGGTTTATTCAAGTTATGGAATGTAGATAAATGGGAATATGATGAATTTAAAACATTAACAGAAGATATTGCAGATAATGCATACTTAAAGGTTCAAAAAGATATTGAAGAACCTATACTATGGAGTCATTTTTGTATGTGGGCACAAGAAAGATTTAAAGATAGTAGAACTGTTGCAACACAAGAAGCACTATTAAATGTTTTTCAAAGTGCTTATGCATAACTTACTAACTTACTTGAATTGAAGTGAACTGAGTCAATGTAAATTGATGTGATATGTGAATTGACTTGAGTTGAGTTGAGTTAAAGTTGAGACATAGACATTTTATGTTGAGACGACGAAAAGTCAAAAGGCAATGTGACCCGTATACCCTCGCACTATAGTAGGGTTAAGGGTAGTAAGGTTATTGGTATCTTATCTTATTCTTCAATCAATACAATATAAGTATCAGTATCAGTATCAGTATCAATAAATCATTATCTTTGTAAATCTTTGTATAATTTTGTATAATTGAGATAACTCGTTTGATTTCACCAAGGATGTTTAAATTACAACGATACTACTTAAACAATCTTGGGTTGGAATCGATTTTGCCATTAACGTTAGTGACCTTTTGGAATTTTTCAGCTTCAGCCATCAAAATCCTACCACTTTATTCAGCTAATAAATCAAGTTTTTGCCTCTTTTTTACTTCCAAAAGTTTTCTTTTTTCTTCTTTTGCTTTGGCATCAACAACAGAATTAATGGTAGCTTCTAACACTAATAATAATAATTGCTTAAGTGACTAGATTACAAATTAGAAAAAATTAACTGTAAACTAGGTGAAGCCAGACAAGGGACAGCAGACAAGCTGCTACTACTACTTCCAACCCCGCTACTACTAATTCCATCTACGCTATTACTACTTCCAATAGTAGCCTCTAACACTACTGAACATGCCACATGCCAACTTCCTAAAGATTGTCTTATCACTGTCTGAATATTATTGAAGGAAAAGTTGTGATGAAAAATGGTTAAATGGTGAGTGTCATTTCTTATTATCAATAGATATATACGGTAAAGAACATAATAATTTCATAATTCAACAACAAGAACAATGATGAATAAAAATCTAAAATAGATTCTATCAAATAATCTATCAAATAATGAAAAAATCAAATAAAATTGAGTATATTAATAAATAAGGATACAATGTTTATGATTCAATACTTTTTTATATCATATTACATTCAATTTATAGCTATAAAAGGGCTTTGTTTAAACAAATCCTGGCTCACGAAAAAAGGCTATTATATACAACAGAATCTTAAAAACAACTCGAAAAATACTTACAATATATAAATCGATCTTACTTTCAATACTGTACTATTCAATGCTGATATAAATAAGAATTGAAAGAGTAATCGTATTGAATCCCACAGGAAGATGATCCCTTTTCCAAAAATACTTATAAAATTGGATCTGATGACTTTCAAAAGACATACATTACATATATCATGAAGTCGTGATTACTTTAATGATACATCAAATAATAAAGGCTTTTCATTGTTTTGTAATACATT
>JACKZZ010017787.1_pt1 | contig 12332 bp, 11 predicted proteins | sample 8027871 | NCBI WGS metagenome assembly JACKZZ01 (sample SAMN15724774, study PRJNA655200) | protist metagenome | isolation source: fluorescence activated cell sorting (FACS) single amplified genomes of... | place: USA: West Boothbay Harbor, Gulf of Maine | collected 2000-07-19
ACTCTAAACCGGCGCGGAGCAGCAAAACCCCCATTTTGATGTCCTCGTTCATAGCGGCGATGTCGAGGAGGCTGACCCCGTCGTAGTCCTTCTTCAGCAGCACGTCCTCGTAGCCCTCGCTGAGGCAATAGGTGAGCAACACGTCAACCACGTTGCGGTCTCCTTCCTTTTGTCAAAAGGAAAAAAGCTTGAGTGAAGTCGACAAAGTTTGTCATGGTGCTTGCTGATGCTCAGAAAACAACAGCAATTTTTCACGTTATGCTTGTTCATATCACACGCGAAACTTGCAAGTTACAACCCCAGACTTGACTCAAACCCTTTTCCTTCCATACGTCTACCGCGATATGCAGCGCCGTTTCGCCGTACTGGTCCACTGCTCCGACGTCTGCGTCCTCGCCCAACAGCATTTCCACGATATCCGCACGCTTGCTGTCGTGCTGCCGCTGCTTGATCGTGGTTTTCTCGGTCGTCGCGGCGTTGCTTGTAGTTGACGTTCGGGCCTCGGGTGCGAAGACCTTGCGACAGGCGTACATCAACGCGGTCTTGTTGGTGTCGTCGCGGAGATTGACTTGCAGCAGCGGGTCGTCGATCAAGAACATCACTGCGTCGAAGCGTGCAGATTATGGAAACGAAAAAATTCCTCGTAGTGGCATGCGGTTGAGACAGGAGCATTCCAACACGAACAACAATATGCCTTCTCCTGGGCCATGTCACAGAATTCAACAGTTTTATTTTCAATTACTCCGTCAACGAATTACGGCGAGGCGCTTTCAGTGTACATGGAAAAGCCAAGAGCCTGCAGACAATGCGTGCTCTCTCCTGTGTTAGAAAATGAATACGTAACATCAGCCGCATGGTCCTCCCCATTCCTTTCTCTTTCGTACAAACGCTGAGGCGTACATTAGCGGCGTGCGCCATCTCACGTCCTGGACATTCGGGGTGATGAACTCGCGGGCACGGGCGACCTCGTCCTCAATTTGGTCCAAATTGGAAAACTGCTCCGGAGTGCTGAAAATTGTTTTTAAGTACTCAAACGATAAAATCAGAATGTCGCTACTGCACACGCATTTACACCGACGAAAATCAGTTTTCACGAACTAGCGAAGATGAAACAGCAGAGCCAAAGCTTCAATATTTACCCACACAGCTCGGTCAAGACGTCCACATTACCCGCTCTTGCGGCTTCAAGTACTTTCGCGGCGGCGGCGATACCAGGCGCCGCCAGGCTCTTCCGGATCGCCGCATTTCCTCCACCTACGGCTGGTATGACAGCCGCTCCGCTCTTCTTGGCGATGATGTCGCTAATTCGGGTTTCCAGCTCGCTCACATTCAGTGTGACCATACCCTCCTCGAGCTTCGAGTTCGCGCGCACACTGGTCCGCGGCGTCGCGGATTTCCGGCCGCCTGGGCGGGTCCCCGTGAGCTGTGAGTCGTTTTCGTTTTCTTGAATGGCTGCGGAAGGATCACCGGTTGCACATGCAGTTGTTGTACTTGGCTGAAACGAAGCTGACCGGCGTGGGATTGCAGAAGCCTTTGCGCCAGGAGGTGGACCAGCTGCTTTACCAGCTGTACTTCCCCCAGCTTTCGCTTTGGCTCTCGGAGTCTCTCCCCTTGGTCCGGTAGTGGTACTAGGATTCAATGTTGGTCCTCCAGGCATCCGAGGCGTCGCTAGCGGTGCGCGTGGAGTAGTAGCCGGCTTTGCCGCCACCGCGTTCACACCTCGGACCGCAGTGACCGCTTGCTTCAACCCCGGAACGCTTTTTGCCGTGGCCTTTATCGGTCCTTTGCTCGGCACGCCGGCGCTCGCGGCGGCCTTGCCCGCGGGCTTCGCAGCGACCGGACCACCACGAAACATGTTCTGAGTGGACACGCTGCTAAGTTTGGTCCTCAAACAATTAAGTACTTCACACAGCGGAGATAATTAAAGGATAGGTTATTGTATTGAATGTTGCAATCACGTCGGTGTCATGCAACCTCAAAAAAAATGGGAAGTCATGGGATAGCATCAGCAAAAGCGAAGGTCAGCACAATATTTCTGTACGGTTCGAAGACAGGAGATGAAAAAGAACGCCGTAGTAGAGCATGACCACGAGCGGCCATATCACGGAATACCCAAGATCAATCTACGGAAAATATTGTTATTTGCACCGAAAATCAAGCACGCCAGTAGGAAGTTCTTGACCGAGCGAAAACTTACCGACGCCAGCAGATGAATATGCATTCGAACCTTGGACGACAGGCACCGGCGGGCGAGGACATTCTTGACCGATACTGAAATCAGTCGCAAGCACTCGCACAGAGAGCCATCCCGGCAGAAAAAATAAGTATTCTGTGTTGCAGAGAAAGCGCGAGACCGACATGAACATGAAGGTGCAACCGATACAATTTTTTCATCCTTTTGTAAAACCTGCAACCGACCGCGAACAGGCAACAAACCGCGATTTGCATCTGCCGACAAATTAATTATGTCATTCGACATGGAACTCGAACAAGCACCAAGAAGCAGGCCGAAAAACCACAACCTCACCCTGCACTGTGTGTGCTGTTTCCGACAATTCTGATAAAAAGATGAGTATCAAAATGAAATCCCAGCTTCTTGGAAACTGTGTATACTAGGTACCATAATCTCATTCTTATTATATGAAACCACTCTCCTGGTGTCTTTGCTCCTTTTCGAAAGGAGACGAATTCTTTGATCACTTCCTCTAACAACAAATTTATTTCGTAAAATACACCAATCTTTTTATTTTTTTTCTAAACCCCTCGAACAAATCTGAAATCGCGTACCGAACGTAACTATGCATTTGGATTCCACTTTTCAAATGATGACGCTCTCTTGTCGCAATATTAATCTATCCGACATTTCGATCTATACATAACATATTGCTGTGTAAAATCCCAAAGGGTACCTGAGCGAAAAATGGGTACCTGAGCGAAACGTAAAGTCCTGATGAAAGTTTGGTGATGAAACGTCATGTAACTGCAGCAACCCGAATTTATCGATCAAGACTACAGCTCTCGTTTCAACTAGCATCAGTATGTTAAGGGTGGACGGAGACGGAGCAGGAAAAAAATGTTATGTGTCAACAATGGAGCTTCACGTTTTTTTTCTGACTCGCATCAACAACATTTTCCCGGACATAGAAGCAAGCCCTATGCTCCTTGTTCTTCTTGGTGCTATTGATTATTCGTTTCGAAAAATATAAGTTGGATGCCGAGTGGATTGCTTCGCTCTTTGGCAAAGCATTCACTTTCGTTTTTCTCTGCATGCTTCTTGGAAATTCATCCTAAATATTGTAACAAATAATGGCGAGTCTATTACTATGAAGCAGTGAATGAAGTAAAATTCATCCGCTCCATTTGTTTCACTTGAGAAGCAAACGAAAATAGGTACGAGCAATGGTGGATCAACCTGAAGTTGTATTTTTTACAGTGAACAGGGCTAATAAAAAGGAAAAACAAGACGCGGCTATGCAAAAAAACATCTGTTCTCTAGTTTCAAGGCGCAAATGCACCAAACTAGGCCGAAATGTGCGCATGTAGCAAAAAAAAAATCATGCGTCAAATCGTAAAAATTGAGAACGGTGCTGCCACAGTGCGCTCCTGTTGTTGCTTGAGTGCACCGCTTGCTCATGGTCAAGCAGCAGCTGGCGATGCAGGCAGACCATGTGTAGCGGAAGCGTTTCAAGCTACTTATGTGTGGAAAGATAGATGAAAGCATGGAAATTATAAATTGATGTTGATCTAAAAATCAGACGGGACATCGTATCCAAATATATTCCCGGCACTCAAATTATGTGGGAACAAGATGTAAAGCGGACGAAGCAATGCCATCGAGAATCTAACTTTGGTGGCTACTATGGAAATGTGAACAACTACGCTATGCAATGTTGCGGATGCGGCGAAAAGATTTTTTTTTTTAGTTTTTGTTTTTCCCTTCGAAGTCCGCAGACCAAGAATAAGCTTAAGCACAAGCAGAAGTACTATACGTACTCTAGGCTCGCTTGGTCTTCCAAGCGGAGCGATTGAAAAGTGTTAGTCACAGCATTGAGTGGCTGCAAGGTTTCACTTCGAAACCGGGATGAAAAGTCGCTGGATTATTCGGTCTCTTCTCTTAATAATGATAGTCATGCTTTGTGGGGGAGGACATCTCTGCAACGGTACTCAGCTTCTATGCAAACTACTCGTCACGACCTTTGTCTGTCTTAAGCTAACTATGGCCGTGCGCATGCACACCACATTGAGAAGGTCCTCGTGCTGGTCGCGTACTGTAGTACCCCAAATTTATCGAGCAGGACCACAGATTTCGCGCCAAATACGAATAGGATCGACTCGAATCGAAGTTTTACAGTCTTGGTACGCTCGCAGTGGTGCGGCCGTCGCGAGGAATTCAACAAAAAGAATTTCAGGCGAATCGATTTTCCCAAGAGCGAAATTACGAGCGTGTAAAGCCGTCTATCCAAATTTTCGTACGGTGTATACGCGTGTGGACGTGTAGGAAACTTGTGACGGGAGAATCAGAAATGCATCTTAAAGCTGGTGTTAATTGAAACTTGTTAAATTGGGAAGCAAAACTCAAAAACCTATAAATTTTTGGTCGGAATCTGTACACTTACAACCCATGCGTAAGAAGTGCTATGGTGGTCATAAGTATATTCATATTTCTTCTTGATATCTTTGCAAAAATATTCTAGATCGATCGAAAGCTTCTTTCGAAACATCTGCTTTACGCAGATTTCTTTCTGGTCTACCTGTGGCACATGCTCCGTGTTGTCTTCCGATGATCTTAATTTGCGAGTTGCTGAGACTTGAGCTGGCCCTGGCTCCTCGAGTCAGTACTCATCGTAGAAAGCCCCGAAAAGCCAAAGGTGCGTGGGGCTCAGCCAATACATTGCTTTGGGAAATCCCTGCGGGAGCGGGACTGGGTCTGGGAAGTAGAAATAGTTTAAAAAATGCAGCATTTGCTACAACAACTTTCATTTCGCATGGAGCGGGTTACCACGCGCGAGCATGCATCACACACTAGCGACAGCAGTTGTGATGTGAGATACGTTCCTCGTTGGCCAATCTTCCTGTGATTAAGCTTAAGAAAGGCTGCACGAAGACCGGAAAATCAAGGGCAACATACTATGAACTGGAATCGAATACAAATGACGGGAAATTAAAAAGTGAAACAGTAAAAATCTAAAATCCGAAAGGATTGAAAGATCTAGATTCCGTAAAAATCTAAAAGTATGTGAAGTTCCAGTTCGGCCAGAATATCACAAAACCATGGCTCGGTTGAACAGTCAGATCCTCGTATGAAACATTGCTGCCGCTGTGATCCTCTGCGACTCAATATTTGGCAGGGCAATATCTCTCGACAATAGGAATAGGAATTGAAACCACACAACGCAGGGCCAGGGCCTCTTGTCCGAGAAAACTTAAATAATAAGGTTGTAAGTTCAGCTGCAGGGGCGTTTTTCCAATCGAAAGTGAGAAAGACCAGGCTGTGTACTTACGTTCAAGTAGTAGTAGTATTGCACCAGGCAGCAGATGCAAGGGCTGTCACTGAAAGCAGAAACGATAACGAAACGAGACTCCAACTGCTTACAATGATTCGCTGCAGGTGCAGATACAGATACAGCTTTCTGCATAGAGTCGCAGAGCGACCAGACCTCGCTCCTGCTTCTTCAGTATACATCACGTCGAAGAGAAGAGGGAAAACGTGAACTCTTCACGTTCGTCTTATACTTACGAAGAGACAAAAGTACAAGTAGAGCTAGAGAGTGGCGCAATTAATCAAACAGCCGTGTCAAAGTCGCACACATTGTCAAACTTCGAGTTAGATGTCGACGCAACTCCTTTGAGTGAGCAATGTTTTACCTCGACAAAAAAAGTGCGGCGGAAGATGAAAGACAGTCCGCTTATGCTTATCTATCAGCAGACGAGAGAGTAATAAGTAAATTGGAAAAAAAATGGCTCCTGGTGCAGCAATGGGCTTCGACTGGCACAGTGTGCTAGTTCTAATAGAAGACAGTCGTGGTTTTGTTTTGACACGATTCTCGCGCAACTTTCATCCAATCTTGCTACGAGGCCGGGGAAAGCGACAGCCTCAAGAAATATCTAATAGCACCGTGCAAACTCTTCAATCCCTCTTCTTTTTCGCAAGTTGAGTGGACGTCTCGCTGACCGAGAGTCTACTACTTCTGAACCCGGTTGAATACAGAAATATCGTGTAGCAGATCTTTCTATCTTTAGCTCTCTACTTTCCTTAAAAAACAACTCGGCGCGTCGAGCTCCAGGCATGTCTGTTCAAAAACTGCATAAATACTTCCGCACTCCCCTGCAAGTTGTACAAGTTGCGCAACGTGAACTTTGTGCATGCAGTAACGTTTATCTGAATCGCGCGAGAGTGCTTGGGGGAAACGTAACGAGGAAGATCGGAAAATGAAACCACTACTTTCATCTGACTTCAGGGGCGTCGGAACCCCTTCGACATGTCCCGCGTCTTCGGCAGTTTGGTTGTTGGTCCGACGAAACGAAACTCACGTGGATCCATGGTAGGCTGGTGTGCTGGTCGGACATGCGGCACAGACCCGGCAGCAACCTCCGCTTTTCTCCGGGTGGAAGAACTCGGCACGAACAGCTCCGACTTCTTGGTAGCCACTGCTGCGCGCCGGGGCTTCAACAGCTTCTTCGCCACTTTCCGGAAATCGAAGAGCGTTTTCCCTTGGGCCACGATTTTCTTGCGGAGCGGGTCGATGGTGGTCTTCTTGATATGACGTTGCATTCGTCCCGAACGACCAGGGTGGTCAACGCGCTGCATTTTCGCTTGTCTCCACCGTGCCATGAGCTGTAAGTTTATTTTTTATACTTACATTAATCTGTGGTGGTGCACGTACAACACTTGGAGATGGAGTGTCGTGCTCGTGCCACGACCATTACACTCAATTTACCTCTCATCATCTTCCACTGTAGCTCCCCACTATGCCTTCGCTACGGTGGCTACGGTGGGTACTTCCAATATAGCCCCACTCGGATGGATGCTAATGATACACGATTAGGACCACGGTCGTGCCACTGGTACATCAGCTGTTGTTTGACAAAACTTTTTGGATATATGAACTGAATCAAATTGTGGCCGAAATGTGGCGGTATCGGTATCACGCCACAACATTATATTGCGACAACCTTACCTGAATTAATCCGTTTTTGGCAGCTCTGCTCCTACATTTTCGCACCCTCTTCCACTCTTTCCTTGGCTGCTTGGTGTTCCGGTTCACATTGTAAATTCTCAGGATACGCTTTTTCGTGCGTACGAGGCTTCCCGCGATTGATCCTCGCCTGTCAACTCGTTTTGTCTTCGCCGACAACTGGGTAACTCCGACCACGCCGGTGTTGGACTTGTTCGTACGCGCCTGTGGTGCCTTCCCTGGCTGCAATGCTCCAGACACGTTCAGCGCAAGCCGTCGAAACACTGTTGTGTATTTGTGTAAATGGAGTGGCCACGTCGTGAAGGTTTGTTTCCGGAGCACCGAGCCCATTTCTCAGATCATTAATGCACGACAGACTGAACAATCTGCTCCTCCGTTCTCCAACACATGGAACAATAAACACTTCTGCAGAGCAAATTAATACGCTTTGCGTCCTCTAACGCAGCTGCTTTGGCGTCGCGCCGGCTTGGTGCAGGAAGCCCCTTTTCCGAGGCTTCAGCGCGAAGCTTCCGGAACTTCTGTCCGACAAAAAAAAACCTTATGTTTTGTCTCCATTATTCTTGCTTCATCAGGAACACGTAAAGAGCTCAGCACTCACCAAATGCACGCTTCGATCATGTCCATTACGCTCAAGAAAGACTGCGCATGCAAATATCCGGCCCAAATCAAACTCTATTTGTATTTCTCGCCTTGTTCTATTCGTACTTTATACCGCTTCATCCTCCGCGTTGTCTTCTTTCCCAACTCCCTGTGCTTAAACTGCACGCGCCAGCAATCGTATTCTGCCGGATCCGTTGGTGGTACTGAGACTTTACGCGTGCCGAACACTCTCTTCTTCATCACGTAGACATTATCTTGGTCCTCGTAGCTTATCAACCCTCTTTGTGCGTGTTCATCGTCAAGCTTATCCTTCGAGCTCGCCTTCTCCAGCAAGAACAACTTCATGTACTTCCAGCCGGGAACGTAAGTGATTCCCTGTCGGGGAGTAATTGATAATTCTTGGATTTACCTTTAGAATGCGGCCACGAACTTTGCAAATCCAAAACCGCAATAAGAATAAATGTGAAAACAAATCTCTTCGAACCTGGTAAAGTAATTATGACTCAAACTCCTTCAACACATCTACGTACACCAAAGCGCCAAAAATACCCGCATATCTGGACGGATGGGCTTGCCGCGACTGCGAAGATTCGGAATAGCATGGGGTAGGGGTCGCGGCAGCGGTACGCTGGGCGACCACCCGACATCGCTCTTGGAGGATGGAGAAGAATCATTGGCACTGTCCGCACTGGAGGCCGGCGAAGAATCTGGTAATTTGAAAAATTCGTCGACATTGAAAGTCCCATGTATGTATTGAATCAACATGTATTCTTGGTGCTTGTAGTTCTCATACATGAACAGCACCTCATTTACCAGATGAGCACTCCCTGCTCCGCGCGAACCGTTTTCCCAAGTCCTTCTCGAACGCTCTCCGGAGAGCACCAAGTGTTGGCGGGAAGGCCGCTCCAGATCCGCAACCAATAGTATGGAACTTGGAAAATATCCTACCGCGCTTGCCGTCGCGTCGCAACTTGCCAAATGCAGCCCATACTCTCTCTTACTCTTCTCGAGAGGCATTACAACTGCAGCTCACACAGGAATGAGAGCGCAGCGATTCTTCCAAGTGCATCTTCTATCTTTCTACACGATGCGCTCTGACAATACAAGTAGTTCTCTCGTGGAACAGCTGTCGACGCTGGCAATGGCAAACCGCGGATCATTTTCGGTCTGGATATGGTAAGAAGGCCGGTTCGAGCTTGAAAGGCACTGGAAACGCTTCGCTACTTGTTGTCGAGCAGTTATTTGAGTTGGAGTCGGCTAAATGCACGCCGTTCTGCAGTTCGCTACCCCAGTGCTGCTCGTACTCCAATCTCGCCAAAAACTCCTCGTACACGGACAGCTTGGTAGCGGACTGCTTGTCCTGCTCATCTCCTTTAACGCCACTCTGCAGCCGCATCCTCGTGTACTCGGCGTCCAAAAAGTTCTCAGCAGCCTCCACTTCTTCCACATCCAGGAAATTGTAGCAGTGCATACCCTGGGGCATCTTTCCGGAATTTCCGAAGCAGGCACGGTGCAGATCGCCCTGCGCCACAGATTTCGCTTTCGTGCTCCGAAAAAATGCGCAGCAGAGGCAGCAGGAAGCGCCTGTGGTTACTGCCGGTTTAGCGCGATGGAAACGCTTCTGGTACGCGTCTTCGAAAAATCTGCGGCAGCAGGCACCTGGTGAAGATATGCATTTCCGTTTGATTTTGTAAACGATGCGCAGGGCCTTGTCTTAACTATCATCAAGATCAGAAGCACCAAAAAAACGCACAGAAAGTCACTTACTTACCTTGTTTCTTCAGAAACGCTGACAAAAGTCCCTTCGGCATGCCAATCCCTTGAACCGCAGCCGCCGGTGGAATTTCCACTTTTCCTTGATGTCCCGGAGCGATGGCCGTCGGTTTGGGGTGATCAAAAACGCGAAACGTTGAAATGTCGAGAGCAGTGGGAAACGAAACGTCCACGACACATGCGTATTTGTCGGTCACTACCTGCTGGCTGCTCTCTTTTATAGACCAAGTCCACGCCAGTGTGACAAGATGAGCGGGCGACACGGACCCGGCCCGCGCATTACAGCGGCCCTCTAGATTATCCAGGAGACAAACCAACTTATCCAAAAGCGCTAATTATACATAGGTACATCAGCTTGTAGAAGCCTGCGTGGCTCATTTTTTTCCGTCACCTCCACCGCAAAAGGAATCTTTGTCGGCAGGGGCGTGCAACTCTCGGCGCCGGCGCTGACCTTTTTGTTTTTTGTGCTCATCTACATGCTTGTTCTGGTGATTTTGCAACTTCTTGGACGAGAGGTCCTGTCTCTTTGGATACAGCGTCTTCGTGCCGAGTGGCCCACAAATCCCCCACTGCACCAGGTCCACTCCGGCTACGTCGTCGCGTCCGGTTTGCGTCGCGCCGAACGTGAAAACCGGCCTGCCAGTGGAAAGATCCGATTTGTACATCGGGTAGATCAGGCCCCCGACCTGCGTCACGGTATGCGTAAGAAAATACCATCCGCTCACCTCCGGATAGTTCTCGCTTTTCAGCAAGACCTTGGCGGGTGGGTGGGTGGTGTCTTGGATGCAGGAGGTGAGCCGCTGATCGGCTTGTTTTTCTTGGGCCTTATCTGCTGCCGTGGAAAAGTTGCAGGCTCTTGGCTTAGCCATGTTGCTCAGGTGACGGCAAGCTATGATCTTTCTCCCTTCTAGTACCTTCGCTGGAAGAAAAGTTGAAGCGCCACGATCGCTGCTAGCATCTTCATCGTGCTGCTCGGTTTCAGGTGTACGCTCACGCTTAGCTGCGGTCGCGCAGGAGGGAAGCGACGAACTTGATTGCTTTTTTTTTGGTTTTCTCGTCACCACCCACATGCCCGCCTCCGTTTTGTTGTGATACACATGTCGCTTTGTTTGCAGACCTATTGGCGGGAACGGGTGCTGCACTCTCCTCCTTCGCTCGTCGCAGTGGACGACCAAGAAAGCCGATACTTTCTGCCTGCGTGTTAGTTGAGGCGGCTGGCAAATGACTCAAAGAAGTAGGCGATTGCTGCTCCTTCTTGATGCGTACTGTTCCTGCCTTCTCGGGAGTATTGTGGAAGATGAGATTTTCGTTGACGCGAAAGCGTGGTGATTCCGGCGGTGTTGGTGAAGTGAGTTCTTGCTTAATGCGCACAGGACCGCATCTGTTCGTGTACTCAGGCTCGCACTTGACTTGGCTGCGACGGCGATCAGCGGCCTCGGGTGAAGTGGGCTCGCACTTGATTCGGATCGTGTGAGGGTGAGCGCAGTTCTCTCGCTCTTCGGCCGAACTCGTGGCGATCAGCTCTTGTTCCCGCTTGATGGATCTACTTTCACTCGTAACGTATTCAGGGGGAGGCGCTTCTGCCTTGAATTGTACGTCGGGAAAGCCAGAAGAGTCAGCTTGCAACACACGAGCTTCGCCAACGATGGGTGACACTGACGACGTTTCCTCTTGCTTGATGCAGGTTTTTCCGCTCTTGTCAAAATCAGGACCAGAAGACGCTGCTGAATGATGCTGGCTGGACCCGGCCTGCCTGGACAGGGACGCCGATGCGTCGTCACCAGGCTTTTGCTTCTGTTCTCTCTGCAACCTTGAACGGTCATCTAGTAGTCGTGGCGAGTCCGGCTCTTGTTGTTCGATTACTGGCGCAACACCTGGTCCCGCTGGTGGTTCTGGTCCGGCAGCGCAGGCAACTTGTGCATTGTTGTGAAGGTTGCTTCTGGTGCTTCCAGTCTTGATTTCCGAATCCAGATGCTGTTGGGATATCGCCAAAGCAGCGGCGCGTTGCTTCTCCAACCGTTCTGCTCCTTTTTCGCCCAGCAGACGTATGGCCTGCCCGTTCTCGAGCAGCGTCCTTGCACTAGGGCTTGTCGTCTGCTTTGCATTCGCGTTATCCGCAGAAGCGCCACTCTTCCGGACGCTGCCCTGCTCTGCATCCCGAAGTCGTCGCAACAACCACACCAAGACGGCCCGCTCCTTGAAATAGGTAAAAATCTCGTTGAACAAAATATCCTCGCGCGATAGATCGCTCTCCCCTGAATTCGTACGGGCAGCCGCAGCAAGTAGGTCTCGTTCTCGATCGAAGTAGTTGCGTACCTCGGAAAAACTTCTGCACATCCATGGCGATTCTGGCTGGTTGTGTGCTGTTTTGTGAAAAATGACCGACATTTGTTCTTGTTGCTGTTTTCAAAGAAATTACGTATCGGTATCGTAGGTGGGAATATTTTTCGTGCTCGTAGATGGGCTCCAAGAAATTCACACATCATTGAATATTCGGGTGTTCGATTTATTCTCCTACAACAGCATGATCAACGATCAAAAAAAAATCCTCTCAAAAAGCAAGACACACGAAAGTGATACCAGATGGATTGCAGACGTTCGCAAATGTCTGTGTCGCACTGTGACTGCCTCTGTACCACTTCAACGATTTCAGCAATCCCTTGTGGGACCTGTGCGGCTTGTGAAGTTTCGCGACAAATTTAGGAGGCAAGAGGTGGGTTTCTAGATCGATGTCTTGACTATCTTATCCCTGTGCAGTTGTTT
>JACKZZ010012890.1_pt1 | contig 12330 bp, 12 predicted proteins | sample 8027871 | NCBI WGS metagenome assembly JACKZZ01 (sample SAMN15724774, study PRJNA655200) | protist metagenome | isolation source: fluorescence activated cell sorting (FACS) single amplified genomes of... | place: USA: West Boothbay Harbor, Gulf of Maine | collected 2000-07-19
GTAAATCAAAATTAAATTCGTTATTTTCTTCAAAATTATGCTTCTTGTTGTTCACACAAATATAGTTTTTTAATATTTCAAACTTATCTTCAAAATTGTCAGAATCTGCTTTTAATATTGATTCAGTTATTTCTGCTAATCTTATACCATCAGGTGTAAGATTATCTTCTCTAGTGAGAATCACTATTTCATTTTCTATTCTATTTACTAACTCAACCTGCTTTTGGCTTGCAGCTGCAATTGAGGCAATCATAATATCAAGAATTGCTCGTAAACATTAACCTTGAACTCTAAATGTTTTTTTGATCTTGGTAGGTATTTGATCTGCGCATTACCATTTTTAGGTTTTTGCAATTTATTAGCGGCTTCTATATATCTTTTGGCGCCATCTTGTATTTGAGATTTTACTTGCTTGTCTTCTATTAGCGTAGTTGTTTCAACTTCATTATAAATTTTATCATACCATCCGCCTTTGGCATGCATTCCATTATTTACTATCTTTACTAAGTGATTAGTTAGATATTTAATGTGATCATCTTTTTCTTCTTTTAAAGCTGCAATCTGAGATTCTGAAAAAATTTCAAAATATTTGCCAGTATTCTCTATATTTCTAGCTGCGGTCATTATATCTTCCTATTGTTATTATATTAAGGTTCTATAGAAAATTATTGGAAATCATAAGGTAAACTAAAAGAATAATTATAAACGAGCCTGAATCTAATGATCAATAAAAAATTTCAAAGATTAAAAGATAATATCAATCTTGTTAAGCAAATACATCCATAATTTTTAGATACAAGTCATCCACATAATCTCATGTCATCCCCGCGAAGGCGGGGACCCATTTAGATGGCTTCCCGCCTTCGCGGGAATGACAGTGAAGCGCAGGAATGACAGGATTGTTTGAGTTCTACTTTTAAGATGAATACAAAAACCTAAAAAACCAATGCCTAACCCTCTCGCCCTAGCATATAAATTAACAATAAACTTTAGAACCAAGATTATGTTAAATGTTAAATTTACTAGAAGTTAATCTCTCCGATAATTCCCAGAGCTTTTTAGCAGTTTCCGGATCTTTTGAATAGTTAGTTCTTTTAGCTAGACCTGGTGCACCTTTAAAATCTTTATAGCCTTGAGGGCCATAATATTCGCCCCCTTTAACGTTTTTACCAGTTGCTGCTAGCAATATTGGTTGCGCTGCAGATTCAACTGAATGGAAAATAAATGGTTCTAGGATATATTTTATTACAAAATATTTAAAACTTGATATTCCTCTGAATATATCAGTTCCAAAAACTCCGGGGTGTGATGAAACGGATAAAATTTTCTTACCTTTTGACTTAAGGCGTCTATCTAGCTCATCTGCAAACATTAAACAAGCTAATTTTGATTGCGAATATGCTTTACCATCACTAGATTTTTTTACGAAATTAGGATCATCTAAATAAATTTTTCCAGTTTTATGTGCAACACTACTTAAGGACTAACAATGAGATCAGTCAAAATTTTATCAAGATTAAATAACCCTGCAGCGCCTTCTTTATTAAGTCCAACTTTGAATCCTGCTACATCCATCTTGTCCCGCTCCATACATAGCGATACAAATAATATTTCGCCAATCAAGCGCAAAAATATTATTTTGCCACTTGCTTTTGTACCGCAAAATTCAACTACACTGCATGAAAGATTTGGCCAGAAAATTGGTGAACGCGATCCTGGACTTAGCTATTTCATTCCATTTATTGAAAGTACAGTGAATGTCTCAAAAGCAGAGCATGTATATGCAGTAACGACTCAAGAAGCAATTACCAGTGACAATGCTTCAGTTAGAGCTGATGGTGTGTTTTATTATAAGGTTATAGATACCACCAAAGCAGCGTATGAAATAAATAACCTTCCAAGAGCAATTGAAAATTTAGTTGTAACAAATTTACGTGCAGTAATGGGTGGTATGACTTTAGATGAATTGCTAGGTGGTCGTAAAGCAATTAATAATAAACTAGAAACAGTTATTGGGCCTGCAACCAAAAATTGGGGTGTTGAAGTTACCAGAATTGAAATAAGAGACATAAAACCAGAACAAAAATTAGTAGAAGCCATGGATAAACAAATGACAGCGGAACGCGAAAGAAGAGAAATGGTAACCAAGGCTACAGCTGAAAAAGAATCTGCAATCCATAAGGCTCAAGGTGATTTTGAAGCAACAAAATTGCATGCTGAAGCTGCTCTTGTTGCAGCCCGCAGTAAGCTGAAGCCCGAATTGTAAAAGCAACTGCAGAAGCTGAATCGATTAAAATGGTAGGTGAACAAACTAATAAATATCCTGATATACCAGCGTTTTTGATAGAAAAAGAGAGAGTAAAAGCAGCGAAATTACTTGCGTCATCTGCAGGCGTTAAAACTCTTTTCTTACCAAATACTGCGAGTGGGCTTATACCAAGTGTAGCATCTGCGCTAGAAGTATTTAACATGAATTCTGACTCAGAAGTAAGTTCAAAAATTGCGAAAGGTTTAGGTCTTTAAACTGCTAAATTAAAATCTGTAAGGGGTCAAATCTGACCTCTTACTCTTACACTCTATTTGCAGCAATACCTACAGGTCTTAAATAATCATCAATTATATTAACAAGAACTTTTGGAATATTAACCTCAGGACTTGTCTCCTCACTTGGTATTCTTTTCTCAGAGAAGAGCCTAAAAGTATATTCAATTGTTTGTTTTCTTTCTTCGTATGTACGATGTTCTTCTAGCTCATCTTCAATAATTTTAATAACTTTTTTATGGCCACTATTTATAGCGCTGAGCAATGCAGTATCGCCATCGTAATTTGAATGATGGATTGCGGCACCACGATATAATAACAAACGTAAGGTTTTAGGACTTCTACTACTTCTAGCAGCCCTAAGCAACGCAGTATCGCCGTACTCATTTAAATGTTCGATTGCTGCGCCGCGATCTAACAGCAAACGCACTGTTTCCAGACGACCATTAGCAGCAGCATCATAGAGCGGCGTACAATTAGTCTTGTCAGGCTTGTCGATTTGGGCGCCATGATCTAATAAAAAGCGAACTACTTTTAACTGACCTTTGCCTGATGCCCAGCGCAGAGCGGAATACCCATCATGGTCCAATAGATTAACTGATACACCAGAATCTAATAACATGCGGACTTTCTCTAGGTCACCCTTTCCAGCTGCCTCAAAAATATTAGTTTACTCTTCTCTTCTAAACATGTTAACCCTCTAGCAATGGTTTAATGAATATTCATAATTAACATCGAGTAACTCTGCCCATCATTTTTTTCTATTTCATCAAGACCGTCTCTTAGCTTGCACCGAAAGGGGTCAGGTATTCATTTCGCATTTTGCTCTCTAGTAAAACGAATAATGAATACCTGCCCCCTTACTCTTTCTTTGTAAAATGCGAAATGAATACCTGACCCCTTACTCTTCTTAAAATGCGAAATGAATACCTGACCCCTTACACTCCTAAAATGCGAAATGAGTACCTGACCCCTTACACTTTAAAATGCGAAATGAATACCTGACCCCTTACACTTCCAAGGGGCTGTGTCACAAGGGCAAATATGGTATCATTTCGTCTGATTTTAATCATTAATTATACTTGCTTATTAAGGTCACTGCAGGTGAAACAATGAAACCCTATTTCAATGAGCCGATAAAATACGATTGTATTGGTATTGCTAAATATGAAGACGGCATGATGCTGTTTGATAGCAAAAATTGTTCAAGTCGCCCTAACCTTTTACTAAATTTATTTGAATTATTCGCACTACCTTATAGTATTTATTTATTAGATAAAAATGGAGCTACTTTAAAAATCAATGAAGTTGGTGCCAAAGTATGCGGCTTCCAGACACCAGATCAAGCTATAGGAAAAACAATATTTGATGTTTCATCAGGCTTTAGCGCAAGAGATTTATTAAATAACTGCGAGTCCGTATTACAGAAAGAATCAGTTAAATTGTTTGATGAATTTAATACTAGATACGATGGCCATGCGCTGCATTTTTTATCGGTAAAGTTTCCTTGCTACGATACAAAGCATCAATTACAAGGGATCTTGGGCATATCAATTGTGATTGGCGAACATCCCTTGGCCGAAGCTATTATGCATTTAGCTGAATTGGGGCTATTACCAAAGAACACACCGCAAAACCAAGTTTTTTCATTACAATTAGAAAATGTATACTTAACCCCTAGAGAGCAAGAATGTCTTGAACACACAGTCAAAGGGTATACAGCAAAACAAATAGCGAAAAAATTATCTATCTCCCCCCGTACAGTAGAAGATTATCTAAATCAAACTAAATTAAAGCTAGGCGTATCAACCAAACAAGAAATGATACAAAAAGTATTTGGTTAGCATTAGTAATTTTACCCCGTAATCAACACGGAGTGTTTCATGCTAAGAAATTTATTAGAATGATTGAGTAATTTATTTGGGAGTTAATAACATGCCTGTAGCAATAGAACAATCATCGCAAAATTTGTTAAATCATATCATCGCTAAGAAATCTTTTTTAAATAACTATCCAAAAGAAGGAGTTGTGTTCCTTGCTATTGATCCTTTGTTTAAGGATTCTCGAACAAAGAAAATCATTGCAGATTCAGTCTTAGCTGCCACTAATTCATTACCATTTGATTACGTAGCTGGAATTGCTTCAAGGGGGTATGTATTCTCAGGTTTAGTCGCCAATCAATTTAATCACAAAGGTGAGCAATTCATCCAAAAAGTTAAAGTCAAAGGAGATAAACACTTTATTCAACTAGAAACAAAAACTGAATATTCTTCTGATGAATTGCAAGTTTTAAAAGGAACCATAGAAAAAGATAAAACTTATTTAGTGACAGATGATTTAGTCGCAACAGGTGGGTCGCTACTATCGTCCATCCAGCTTATTCGTGATAGTGGCGGTCTAGTTAATACTGCTTTTGTAATGACAGAATTAGTTGATTTTAATGCTAGAGAATTATTAAAAAAAGCTGGGGTTGAATTAGTTAGCTTATTAAAATTTACCAACAAAGATTTACAGAAAGTATTAGAGATTCAGGACACATATGATAAAAGTAAATCTGCAACAATTTCATATAATTTATCTCATCACAAAGGCGAATTATCACCAGAATGTTCAGTGCATGTTGCTTCTAACTCAAAACTCAAAAAAAATGCTGCACAGTTAGCCGTGCAAGAAATATTAAATCCTCTTTGCAATACAATGGTTGGGCATGACGTATCATCAGGGGTATCAAACCAACCTTTCAGCTATGATGAAACCGTAAAAGGATCTTTAAATCGATTAGCAGCAATAGGGAAAGAAATTAAAGATGATAAAAATGTCGTCTTAGTATCGGTCGAAAATGGACTTCGCTACGCAGAAGATGAAGATAAATATTATGATTTTGTACATGTAGTTACTGAAAAGAATAATAAAAGATCAACATACGCAAAGGATTGTTGTGTTGTTCCAAAAGAAATCATTCAAGAAATTGATCCACTTCATCAAACCACTTGGGGCGAAATTGCCAAATCAAAAGGATTAGCTAAATCACATGAAAATCCTCATAAAGAAGCAATTTTTGGTGGTGTATCCAGAGAAGTTCATATACACCAAGCTTTAAATCAATCCCTTAAAAAATTAACTCAACCAAAAAATGAGTTAATGACTATCCAGCGCTTAGCTAAATTAAATAGTCATAGGTCATATAATCATTATGCTAAACGAGGAATTTTATTTGCTAATCCTATAGAGCAAAAACCTCAAAATGCTATAAATTTATATACTCAAGGCTACCCAGAAAAAGCTAAACAAAATAATTTTAAAATCTTTGATACCGGAGATGTATTTGCAGTTATTTCGCCAGAAGTAGAATTCAATAATGCTAATGTAAATATCCATGTTGGGATAGAGCATAAAAAATATTCTCAGCTAGTGCTACTACACGAAGCTTTGCAAATATGTCGTTGCTCTCATGAACATGGAGCAAAAGAAATAGTTATCTCTTTGCCAGAACAATATCACCCAATATTGAACCCTAATGATTTTAATATCCTATTAATTAATTTATTTAAAGTGAGCGGTGCTAGCAGTATTTATTTTCATGATAAAAAATATCAAGATGAATTATCAAAAAACAGCGAACCTTTATCTTGTAACAAAGATCCTGTATTACAATATTTGCAATGGAATCCACAAGGATCATTAGATGAAAAGGTCGCACATCATATGCGTAAACATGCTGTAAAAAGAGTACTTTCACAATGTGAAATGAAACAAACAGTAGTTGATAAACTTTTGAGTGAAGATGCTTCACCAGCAAATATTCGGGTGCCAGCCGAGACAAAACCGCAACATGTATTATTATGTTGTTCATCCAACCAACCTTTTGCAAAAGAAATAGCTAAAAGCTTAAAAGCGCGTGGTGAGTCAGTAAAAGTATATTCGATTGAAGGCAAGGGGAAACAAGCTAAAATTCCTAGTAATGCAAAAATTCATGGAGCAACCGTTACGATTGTTCAATCTACTCGGCCTAATCCGGAAGATATTGATTTAGCACTAGAATATAAAATCAATGGTGCATCAGCTTATCTTTTTGAAGCTATTATGATTGCAAGACAAGCACATATGAGAGGCGCACAACAAGTTAATTTAGTAAACCCTTATCAGTTTGGAGCACGTTCAGATAAAGCAGAAAAAAACATAAAAGGTAAAACAGGTTCTTATGTGCAACTTAATGGCTTATTACTTGAGGCAGCCGGTGTAAATCATGTGATCACAGCAGAATGTCATGATCCACATACACTATCTGGCACATATACCGGCAAGAAAATCCAAGGTTCTGCTGTTCAAGCTTTAACAATAATCACCAAAGGCATTGCAGAAAAATGGTTACAGTCATCTCATGAAGGACAGTTTAGATTAGTCACACCAGATGCCGGGGCTGCAAAAAGGACAAAAGAACTAACGCAAACATTGCAAGCTATATTAAAAAACAAATTATGTGATTCGCGTATTTTAGGAGAGAAAGACAGAGGCTCACATAAAGATGATAGTGCATTGATATCTAATTTAAATGCTGGAAGCATACACGTCAATACACATGATAAATATTTAATTACAGATGATGAAACGGCGACAGGAAGTACTTTATGTCAGGCAGTACAAAGTCTTAAAACACAAGGCGCGAAAGATATTTCGGTAGTCATTGTACATAATAATATGCCGGTAAATTGGTTATTGCGTCAGCTATCCTTAGCACGATTTATATATTTAGGTGTGAATGATTTGCATTTTAGTAATACCCAGGAAATGGGAGCACTTGCCAAAAGTTATGATAATTTAATTAAAACTTATTCGCAAATGACATTATCTAACCCAGCTGAAATAGAGGCCGAAGTATTAAAATGGTTTAAAGGAAAGCTAACGGGTTCATTTGATTCATTCAAGGAAAGCTTTAATCAAATATCAGCACGCGTTACAGTGCATAACCTTTCAGAAGCTTTTGTTGATGAGTTTTCTCCCAAGAAAAAAACACAATTGGAGCATCATCCACAATCTGCATATATAACAAGTAATTTATTTTCTTCGAGTTATAAATCAGGTAAAGAAATTAGTGATAGTACTCAGCAAACTACATTAACGCCAAGAGCTTAATTTTAAGCCTAACTCCTGATAAAGTTCATCTTTGTCAGGAGGCATATAACTTGATAGTTATACCAAAAATTTGTACAAACTTATAAAAGATCAAGTTATTATAATTCTCTAATTGCTTTTTGTATATTTCTACCATAGTATTCTCTAATAATTAAGAATCTCAGCTCAACGTTTATAACAAATAAAAATTAATAATTGAGATTTAATAGAAGGGAATTTAAATTATGTTTGCATGGGGTAATGAAAATGTTACACAGCAGTGTATACAGGAAGTATTTACTATTATGGTGAACTATATGAGACTAAAGAAGACATGCTTTTGGAAAACCAATCTAAGGTAATTTTTTTTAATATATAGTTATAATTTATATGACCCTCGCTCTTAAATCACGGGACAACAACAAATCACTATTTTTTTCAAAATATGTTTAGGAATTACTTAAAATGTTTAAGCGTTTATTCAGCCGCCATTCAGAAAGTGGCAAGCTAAAAAATAATTTAAAAGTGCTTGCCAATGAAATAAATCATAATCTTGAATATATATTATTTGAGAAAGATTAAAATGCGCATCGCGCTTTAATAAAGGCAAGGCAAAATGTAATAATAGCATTAGCTCCATTTGATCGCTAAAAATTCACATCTCAAACGAATAATACGATTAGTATGTTACTAGATTGCTCAGAAAAGTTAATTAATGATGACATAAGTGGTCTTTTGAATGATGCATTGAAAACAGCATCAACTAAAGAAATAGTTGGTCTTCACATGGGTTTAATGGCTACAAAAGAAATCAAACCTAGCACTAGCACTCCATCTTTAAAATAAAAAATATATTTTAAACAAGGTTATATAAAAATGTTTAATCGTCAATCAAGCCCTGCTAGACAGAGCAAAGAAAGTAAACATAATCTTTCTAAACTTCTAGATAAATTCGAACAATTTGATTTGAAAGTTAAAAAGATCGAAACTGACAAATGGCTTTCATGTGGTGATAACGGAGAGCCACCATATTATAATTTTACTCGAACAGAATTGGGAAAAGAAATATATTTATTAACTAAAAATTATTTGGATGAAAACAAAGATATTTTATCGCCGCTAGATAAAGGTGAGATACTCAAAAAATATATTAAGTTATGGTTTAACACAAAATGTATTCTTGATATCAAAAATACTGAATATGCAGAAGAATATAAAAAATCTAGATTTAACAAATATGGTAATTTATATAATGATCGCGCGCCAATGGTAGCAGGGTTTAATTTAGAAAAAGCTACTCTAGGAAAGGTCCATGCTCCATTTTTGATTTTCCTTTCATCTAACCTTAAAGAAGCTGATTTTTCAGATTCAATGCTTGCATATTCACATTTTGAAAACTGTAATTTAGCTAAAATCAAAACTAGTAATACGAATTTTAATCAATGTCGCTTTAAAAAATGTAATCTTCAAGAAGCTGATTTACAAGGTGCTGGCCTATGTGAAGTGAGCTTTACCACATGCAATATAGACACTGCGCCTTTTAAAAAAAATAGAAATATATGGTTTAGCGAATGCTTAAATAATTCTAGCGATCAGAAAACAGTGGCTTCTTCGGCGCTAAAAATATAGGCATTGATATACAAGCTGATTAGTTAAGCCCTGGCATTATAAATCTATCTATAATTTTCAATCAACATTAGACAAAACCAACCAGGGCAATAAATGATATAATTAGCGATTATAAATCAGGCTGAGGTGTAACACGCAAGTACGGGGTTACAGCATCAATGCCTTTTGGAAATAATTTAGTTGCTTCTTCATCATTTAAAGATGGTACTATTATACAATCTTCGCCATGCACCCAATTTACTGGTGTAGCTACTTTGTGATCTTGTGTTAACTGTAAATAATCAATAACTCTTAAAATTTCATCAAAATTGCGGCCAGTTGATGCAGGATAATTTATTATTAATTTTACTTTATTATCTGGACCAATAATAAATACTGAACGTACTGTTAAAGTATCAGAAGCATTCGAGTGTATCATACCATATAAATTTGATACTATTTTTTCAGGGTCTGCAATAATAGGAAAATTAACAGTAGTATTTTGCGTTCTATTAATATCTTTTATCCAAGACGTGTGGCTGTCTAGACCATCTACACTTAAAGCAATTACTTTTACAGATTTAGCTGCAAATTTATCTTTTAATTTTGCCACAGCGCCAAGTTCTGTCGTGCAAACTGGGGTAAAATCTTTGGGATGCGAAAAAAGAACTGCCCAGCTGTCTCCTTTCCAGGTATGAAAATCAATATCACCTTCAGTAGTGGTAGCAATAAAGTTTGGAGCTATATCTCCGATTTGAATATTCATTTAAATTTCCTTGATATTGTTGAAGTTTTTCTGTAGTTCAGCTCATGAATTATATCTCAACTAAGGAGCACATGTAAGTTTAACTATAAACCGGCAGTTTAAGATCAGCCCCAAAAGTCAATTAAATACCCACCTGACCTTAGCTTTTCAGCCTTTTCAAAAAGCACAGTCTCAAATCCATATTTTTTTAACCAGCAAGCAAGAGTGGGTCCTGCAATACCAGCGCCATTAATTGCAATTTTCGTGTTACATACTTATAAATTTCCAAAGATAATCATTTTCTTCTTAGCTGCCGTATACTATATTACTTAGCATTAATAAGTATAGGCTCTACCACAAAGTCTTTATCAATCCTTAATCAAGTTGGCAAGATTTTAAACTATACTATTAATGTACATTTTCTTTTAAGAGACAAAATATGCAAAAAGCACATGATATCCTCCAACAAGTATTTGGATATGATAACTTTCGACCACTACAAAAAACAATAATTGATAGCGTCATTGCTGGCGAAGATAATTTTGTCCTTATGCCCACAGGTGGCGGTAAATCACTATGCTATCAAATACCATCTTTAGTTCGCAAAGGCGTAGGGATAATTGTTTCACCGTTAATATCATTGATGCAAGATCAAGTGCAAGCTTTACAAGCTAACGGGGTTGCTGCTGAATTTTATAACTCAGCTTTAACAGGGCCAGAATCAAAAAAAATTCTTTCTCAGCTTCATAATAATGAATTAAATTTACTGTATGTGGCACCAGAAAGATTATTATCAGGAAGTTTTCTTGATCGTCTTGAAAATATAGATATTAGCCTGTTCGCTATAGATGAAGCGCATTGTGTTTCCCAGTGGGGCCATGATTTCCGCATAGAATATTTAGAACTAGGAAGATTGCGTGGGCTTTTCCCAAACATTCCAATAATTGCATTAACTGCAACAGCAGATAAACAAACACGTCACCACGTTATAGAAAGCTTAAACTTACAAAGTGCACATGTACATATTGCTAGCTTCGATCGTCCTAATATTAGCTATACTATAATTGAAAAACAAAAACCTTTTAATCAGTTGACTAGTTTTTTAGAAGGTAAAAAACAAGAATTTGGTATTGTTTATTGTTTAAGTCGTAAGCGTGTTGAAGAAGTTTCAGCTAAGCTACAACAGAATGGGTTTGATGCCATGCCGTATCACGCAGGATTAAGCACAAAACAACGTCAAACAACCCAAAAAGAATTCCAACAAGATAATATAAATATCATTGTAGCGACTGTCGCTTTTGGCATGGGTATTGATAAACCTAATGTTAGATTTGTTGTGCATTATGATACGCCTAAAAATATTGAAGCATATTACCAAGAAACCGGACGCGCTGGTCGTGATGGTTTACCCTCCGAAGCTTTACTACTTTATGGATTGCAAGATTGTGTAATCATAAGATATTTTATTGAAAGTAGCCAGGACCTAGATCAAAAGAGAGTAGAGCTTCATAAGTTAAATTGTATGATTTCTTTAGCTGAAGCTACTACCTGTCGGCGCCGTGTATTATTAAATTATTTTAATGAATCATTAGAAAATAATTGTGGGAATTGTGATATTTGTTTAAACCCACCAGAAACCTATGATGCTACAGTACATGCGCAGAAGGCTTTATCATGCGTCTATAGAGCAAGTCAACGTTATGGTATAAATCATATAATCGACATATTACGAGAAAGTGATAATGCCCGAATAAAAAACTTAGGCCACAATCAATTATCAACCTACGGCATTGGTAAAGATACAAGCCAAGAAGCTTGGCATAGTATTTTTCGGCAATTAATTCACCTAGGCTATCTAGAGCAAGATATTGCTAACTACTATGTTTTAAAATTAACCCCAAAAGCAAAATCAATATTGAGCGGCAAAGAAACGCTAATGTTAGCTAAAGCTCGGACTAAACTTAATCGCTTTAAGAAATCTGATAAGAAAAAAATGAGTGCGGCAAATAAATTATTAGCAGACAACCAAGATTACGATGAGAATTTGTTTGAAAAATTGCGTAATTTACGCAGATCCTTGGCAAAACAAGCAGAAATCCCACCTTTTATGATTTTTAGTGACGCTTCCTTAATAGAAATGTCAATAACTTTACCTAAAACTGAAGATGAATTTTTAAGAATTAATGGCGTCGGTCAGAAAAAGTTAGTGAGCTATGGTGAAGCATTTATTGAAGCAATTTATGATTATGAAAATGTGGTCGCTTAATATTAAAGTTTATAATATTAATGCGAAACTGGAAACGAACTGCTAATGAATCCTACGA
>JACKZZ010001354.1_pt1 | contig 12325 bp, 5 predicted proteins | sample 8027871 | NCBI WGS metagenome assembly JACKZZ01 (sample SAMN15724774, study PRJNA655200) | protist metagenome | isolation source: fluorescence activated cell sorting (FACS) single amplified genomes of... | place: USA: West Boothbay Harbor, Gulf of Maine | collected 2000-07-19
TAATATTTCAAATAATAATATTATTTATATAGTGCCATTATCTTTTGTTTCATCATCGGTTGTTGCTTCATCGGTTGTTGCTTCATCGGTTGTTGCTTCATCCGTAGTAACATCTTCTATTACTGATAGATGAGGGGTTTGTGATGTTTCTACATCATCTTCATAAGAATTAAATATTTCTCTATCGATAACTGCATTTATTCTATTAATCATTTGTTGAGTATTTATATTATGAATAGGCCGTAGTAATGGCTCACGTAGTGCATTATTTTGATTAGGAGGAGGTGTTCTATTTAATTCACTTCTAGGTGTAAATGGATTTTCCAAATCAAATGATATATCAAAACCAAACTCATTACTAAATTCATCGTCTGTTTCTACTTCTGCCTCAGGAGTTTCTGAAGTAGATTCTGGTATTTGTGGTAAAGTCTCGGGTTCGGAAGTTTCATTTAATACGCCATCTATTTGTTGTAAAAGGTCTCTTGCTCTATTTCTAGAATTTAATAAATTTGAAATATATTCTGGTGTGTATGTTGATGATATATTAACTGATAGTGGTGTCGGATTTGTAGTTGTTGATGATGTTGTTGTATTAGAATCTGCGACATCTCTTGATATATCAGTAGATAAATTATATGTAAAATTATTTAATAATAATGGAGGTAATCTGGTATTTGTTGTTGATGGGAGTGGAGGAGGACGAGATGGAAGAACATAATTTCTAACAATTGTATTCGTTTGCGGTGGTGGTGGTGGTGGTAGAACAAGAGGAATTGCCGGCCTTGTTGTAATGACATTTCTTCTCCTTCTTCTCATTGTATTCGTCAGTGGTGGAGGTGGAGGTGGATGTGGAGGTCTAGGAGATAATCTATTATCTCTTTCTACCCTTCGTTGTTCTGCTCTCTCACTTATTGGAACATATCTTATGACATCACCTCTACCAAAACCAAATAAAGGCTCATCCTCTAATAACTTTTTTAATTTTTCTTTCACTCTCTTATTACTTTCTCCTTTAATCATAGTATTACAAGAAAATTTTGATTCTAAATATAAAAATAAATGATTACTAAAAATTTTTACTGCTCTTTTTTGTACAGTATTTGAACATATTGACGACATAGTATAATAATTAATATCACGTCTATAATCATGCAACATATTTATTATATGCTCATATTTTTCAATATAACTTCCCTCTCTCATAAAAGTTAATATAGCCAATTCTTTTAATTCAGGATAATTTCGTATAGTAAACATTTTAATATCCAATTCATATTGGATATGTGATGTAATAAGACTTGGAATAATAAAACCTGTATCCAATAATTTTAAATAAATATTATATAAAGTACTTTTTGAAAATTCTATATTAGTATACGGATTTTTAACTTTCATAGGTACCACAAATAACTGGTCTGTTTTTTTCAATGATAACATCCAAAAATTTACTATATCACTCAAACGAAATTTATAGATTGTATTTTTTTCTAGTATGGAAATTAAAAACTTATCATTATACGTAGTTAAATTATTCATATATAAATCTTGTTGAATTTCACTATTAATTGCTTTTTTCCATAAATATATTTTTAAAAATGAATGCAATCTATTTTTTAACCTTTTTGCCTCAAAATACACCGCCTCAAATTTCACTTTTAAAACACTATCATATCTAACACTTATATTATCATAAATTTTACAATCCCTTATCACTTCTTCTATATCGAATAAATCATCTATTTCATTCATGGAAATAGAATATTTGTCTTTTAGACATAAAAAAATTTTTTGTAGCAACATATATAATTAATAAATATAATATATTTTATTATATTATATTTTACTTAAAATCCTATATCATAATCGTCTGCTATGATACCACTATTTTCTCCAGTAATAAGTTTGCTATTATCATTAATTTTAATATTATTTTTTGAGCAATAATCATTGTCATCTTCAACCTTTAACATATCATCTATATTTATTTTTTCTTCCAAAGACTTAGACTCCATTTTATTTACTTCATTTATATCTAACATAACTTGAAAGGAACCTGTTCCAAAATATCCATCTTGTCCACACATAATATTAGATGATACACCAGTCATTAAATCCAATTCAGCATGTCGGGCTGCTCTCAAAAACATTTCTGGTGTTTCTTCAAAACTGGCTTTCGCAATAGGACCAATGTCGTCGTTATTAATACCATGTCTAAATACGCTTACCATCTTTTTTGTAGCACATATTCTATCACATAACATTGAAATATGATGATAGTTTATATAGTTACCATTTGCTTCAAATGCTTCACTAATTTCCGTATAGATACATTGCCTTGCTGCTTCTATTCCTAAAGTTTTAAATACCTCTTGTATATCATTACTATATGTTCTTTTTGGGTCTATTGTATCTTTTGATAAAATTTCTTTTAAATTTTTGCCAACAGTATCCAATACCCATATATCAGTTGGTTCATAATTACCATCCTTTTTAATCATTTGATTTGCCACCTTACGAATAATTATTTTTGGAATACCCTTTATTCCTTTAAGAATAATATTATTCAAAATATTATCTTGTAAATTCTTCAACATATAAATTTCATCACTCTGGTCCAAATTCTTCTTCTTGCTAGACAACATTGATTTTGCATTAATTAATCTAATTCTAAATATTAAATTATCAGCATTAAAATCACTAAATACACAATTAATACTATTTTTAAGAGAATTTTTAAGTGCAAAATGAATATCATCCATCGTTATATTTCTATCCATCATATCTTCTCTTGATAATTCAATACGAATTACCCATTTTGAATGTTCATTAATAACTTCTTCTACACCACAATCTTCCATAATCTTTTTAAATTCATTATACTCCTCCAAAAGAATTCTATCTTCATCTACCAATGTTTCTTCAGGATTTGGATCATAACATATACTAATTGAATCAGTTATATCTTTGAGACAAGTATATTCAAGTGAATATTTAATTTCTTGTGCTTTATCAATACTAGTTTGGTCTTCTTCCTTTAAATAAATGGTCGTCGATGGTTGCTTAGGATTTTCTGAAAGAGACAAAATCTCTTCAATTCTAGGAACACCCCTAGTAACATTGGATTTAGACGCTACCCCCGCAAAATGAAACGTATTCAGTGTATTATGTATAATAACACCATTGTCTTCCATAAATGTTTGATTTGCCGGAACCGTTAAATCATATACATATTCACTTTGGTCAGGTGTATAAATCTCAATATGTTTGATTTCATCCCAAATAATTCCGGAATTTGCCGCTTGCTCCAAAATTCTCATTTCCTCTTGCAGAACACGTTTTTCACCAATTTCTTTTTTAAACACTTTAATATATTTTTGTAAGGTTCTTCTTCCAATAGTTGGTTTTTTCTTCCATCGACCATAATTTCTACTCTGCCCCGGCAATTTCAAATCTTTTCCACATTTTGCAATAATTTCACCTAATCCTTCTATTTTATCCACATCATTAGATAAACTATGAGCATTTCTACGTATACCATAGTTGCACAATTCTTGTAATTTATCTGCCTTCAAAACAGAACCGATATGTTGTTGATATAAATTAGCATAACAATGCGCAATTGTGAAATGATAAAATGGTTTATTTTGTATTACATTTTCACGGAATGTTGTGAAAATATCGAAATAATTCAACAATATCCCAATGTCTTTAACTAATTCTTGACTGCGAGAGCAACCGCGAATTTCATGATGCCCCTTATCACAATTAATATTTCCATCCCCATCCATATATCCTTGAATACATGCGGCTTTGCATTCCAATGGTGCAGTAAATATGAATTCAGGAATTTTCTTTTCAAATGAATTTGGACCGCATTCTTTCACAAGAAATTCAGCAAGTTCTTTACAGTTGAAAGATGTTGAAGTACTAGGTCCATATTCCCCATGTTTTTTATTTATATAAACTTTATCACTAAACATTTCACCTACAATAGTTGTCATATCAATATAATGTTGTGAGATATTTGTGATACAAACTCTATTACCATTACAATTACCTTCTGCGATATAGGCACCAATAAACCAACCAAATAATTTATCCAATGCAATTGTATTTTCTCCAATTTCTATTGTTTTATTAACAAATTTGTTATCAATATGCTTACAAACCGGTATCCTCATACCGACTTTTAAATCACTCCCTTTGATAGGTTGTACCTTATGTTCCTTTCTAGTTAAATGACTATGACTTAATGTAGTGGTTACTTTACGACCACTTTTAGTAGTAATCGTCACCATATCACCATTTACAGGATGTCTGCTAAAATGTGAAATTTTACTCCAAGAGGTCTTTTCATTTTCATCTACACCCATGATGTAATATTCTTCGTCCAGTTTATCCAAAATCGTTTCAACACTATCTGGATGACCAGTTGGAAAAGTATACTCTGGATATTTTTCTATAAAACTATCACATAATTCTCCAATTTTATATTTTTTGTGATTGATAATCGTGTTTTTCCCTTGACGATTTATTTTTATGAGAGCATACTTGCTATCATAGTTCATCGACATTTGTGTAGTTGGTTCTCCAATACTCTGTGCAGCAATCATTCCAACCATTTCCCCCGGATGAACAATTGCTTTATTGTAATTTAACACAAGAGTTTCCATCAAATAAACCAATGCTTTTCTATTAAATTTTCTCATCATCAATAATTCTTTGGGTGTTAAATAAAACAACCATGCCAATTTAAATAATTCATTTGGTTTTGTAAGTTCCGTTTGATTAAGAGAATTCAAAGTTTCTTCCACTATCTCCATGGTTTCTAATGGTGTAATATCAACCATAAAATCACCTTGAATATATAATTGCTTTTCAATATTATTCATAATTCTATGAAAATGAACTGGAATATGTAAAACAATATTCTTCTCCCCCTTAAATACATGTTTTACAATCTCATCTCTTTTTGTAATAAACATTTCTAAGTGTTGAACTAATTTTTTATTTAAAGTTTTTTGCTGTTTTCGCAGTCTTTTTGCAGCATCTTTTGTATAAGTAGTATTAAACAATGAATTTGTTTTATCCATCGGAACCTGAAAATGACTATATATTTCTTCTAAGGTCATTACTGTAATAGGAAATTGTTGATTTTCGGTTTTCATTGGATTAATATTATCATCACCATAACAAAACTGAATAATTTTATTTTTATTATTTCTAACTGTCATATCATATTCAACCTTAAGGTCTTCCATTGATTTAATTAATCGTCTCTGAATATATCCTGTTTGACTTGTTTTTACTGCTGTATCAATCAAACCAACACGTCCTCCCATTGCATGGAAATATACTTCTTCAGGTGTTAATCCTTGAATAAAAGAACTTTCAACAAATCCTCTTGCCTCAGGACTATCATCAAATTTTGTATAATGAGGAAGAGTTCTATCTTCAAATCCTAATGGAATACGCTTACCATCTACATTTTGCTGTCCTAAACAAGAAATCATCTGTGCAATATTAATTGTACTACCTTTTGAACCTGCATTTACCATAATAACAAAACGGTTATCTATCGACAAACTCTTTCTTCCTATTTTTCCAGCATTACCTGATGCTTCATTAAGTAATGCATTTACTCTGGTCTCAAACTCTACTTCATTTGATTTTCCAGTTGAATTTTCAAATACTCCTAAATGCAATTGATTAATTAAATCATGCACTTCTTTTTTCTTTTCATTTACAGTTGAAATAATTCTTTGATTTGTTTTATTATCTGCAATCAAATCACTAATCCCAACACTATAAGAACTTAATTTCATATATTCTGTTACAATAGCCTGAATATTATCTATAAAATCAGCAGATTCATTATAATTAAAATCATTAAATATAGTCTGAATTAATCCTTTAGAACCTGAACCCAAAACACTTTTATCAATAGAACCTCTTTTATATTGACCATTTACTATTTCAATAATATTATTTGATGTCTTTTTATTTTCGTCACTATCATACAATTTATTTGAAAATCGTGTTGAAATTGGAGGTAGAATTTGACTCAAAATATCAAAACTGCTAATTTCTGTTTCACTATTTGTAAAAAGTGATTTATCTACATTATTATAATACATGAGTAAATTCATTGCTTGTCTAGACGAAAAGTTTATATTTTCACGAGTAAATCTATGACATCCTAACAAAGAATCTTGGAAAATACCTACAATAGATTGATTATTTTGCGGGGAAATAATTTGTCTAGGAACTGCTGCCAAATACATCAATTCTGCCTGACTCTCCTCATCTTGTGGTCCATGCATATTCATCTCATCACCATCAAAATCTGCATTATATGGTTTGGTATCAGCAACATTCATACGAAATGTTGCACCCTTTTTCATAATCTTACATATATGACACATCATACTCATTCTATGAAGAGTAGGCTGTCTATTAAATAAAACTGGATCTCCATCCAAAAGATGTCTATGCACAATATCACCATCATTTAAAACCATAGTATCTCTATCTACATATTTTAATGATATAGACTCTCCTGTTTTTCTTTCCAAAATATTAGCACCCGGATATGTTTTTGGTCCATTCAATACCAATTTCATCAAGAAACTTTTATTTCTTCCATTAACACATTGTGGAAATGTAATATTCATCGCAATAGCCTGTGGAACACCTAACTCTTTAATTTTAAGATTCGCATCTGGAGTAATAACTGAACGTGCTGAGAAATCTACACGTTTTCCCATAAGATTCCCCCTTACTCGTCCAGTTTTTCCTACTAACCTTTCTTTAATTGATTTAAGAGCCCTTCCACTTCTCTGTGCTACAGCAGCAACTCCTGGAATACGATTGTCTATCATAGTTGCAACATAATATTGTAAAACCGTAGTCCAATCTTCTATAACTTTTTCAGAGTTATTTGTATCTATCTTGGATTGCAATGTTTTATTTGCCTTAATAATATTTACTATAATATGAGATATATCATCCTCACTTCTTTGTTGTGAATCATGTTTAACAGATGGTCTAACCGCTGGTGGAGGAACTGCTAGAGTTTGACAAATAAACCAATCTGGCCTTGACCAAATTGGACTATAACCCATAAATTTTACATCCTCATCACTAATTCTTCTAAAAATTTTTAAAACCATTTCTGGACTCAACTTTATTGTTAATTTATCTTTTACTGTACCATCTTCACTTTCAATACCATCTGTATTTTCCCACTCAGCATAAATATTTGCTAGACCCTCCTTATAAATTTTTCTAGGTTGTTTGCAACCACAACCATCTGATATTTCTTCACCACATCTTTTAACCTTGCTTGCCACTCGAAACACTTTGTCCCATCTATTTTTTGAATCTACATCCAATAAATGTTTAAATTTATCTTTACTTATTTTCAGTTTACTGCATTTAAAACAAATACATCTTAATATTTTAATAGTTGATGTTAAATATTGAATATAATAAACTGGACGTGCTAGATTAATATGTCCAAAATATCCTGGTGTATTCATATAATTTAAACCATCTGTTGGACAAATTAATCCCGGATCCAGAACCCCCATTCTAGGATCAAATAATCCATTTATTACCGGTTTATTATTAATATATGTATCTCTTGAAGTAATTTCCGCAACCGAACTATTTCTAATATCTTCAGGAGACAAAACACTAAACTGTATTCCTATAATTTTTGATGGATTTATCTGTTTTTTAGCCATACTTATATTGTATTAATATTTATTTAGATTGTTTTTCAATTTAATATTCACGAAATATTTATTAAGTTATCAAATTATATAAAAAATATAAATTGATTTGATAATTTAGTTAAAAAAAAATGTTATAATTCTTATATATGCCAAAAAATAAAGGCGACCCTAATTCTCCTAAAAAGAAAAAAAAATCTACAAAAATGGATTCAGATAGCGATTCTTCTAGCGATTATGATCCTCAAAAAGACGAGTTTGATGATATGAGTACAATAGAAATGCAACGGTTTATGCAAAAAATTTTTCCATCCAAAAATGGTAAAGAAAGATTAAAACAACTTGAAAAAATAGATAAACTTATTAGTAAAAAAGGCAAAAAAAAATCTAAAACGCCAAATAAATCTAGTAAAAATAAAACTCCTTCTGCTCCTAAAAAGAAAAGAAAATCCCTTAGCAAATCCACTAAAAAATCAAAGATAAAAGAAGATGAACCAGAAGATACCGAGGAAACAGAGGAAGAGGAGGAAACAGAGGAAGAGGAGGAAACAGAGGAAGATGATGAAGTTGAATATGAATTCGATGAACAAGATGAAGATTATTTAGATGAAGAAGATATGCAAGATTTTATGAAAAATAATATGAAATTTAATATTATATTTTCAGTCCCACAGGGAGGAATGAATCAATACGAAACACAAGATTTTGATGACGACTATATATATGAGGAATCTGAAGAAGAATTTGAAGATAATAATGAAAAACGTGATTCTGAAGAAGAAGATCATGAAGAAGAAAAAGTTGCAAATAAAAAATCTCCTAAATCTAAAAAACAAAAGAGATTGAAAAAATTGAAAGATAAACTCGCGGATGATATTACTGAAGAAGACTGGATGGATATGCTCGAAGAACAAGAAAAAGAAATGAAAAAAGATGGAACATATTACGCTACAAAATATAAGAAAAATGATAAGGTATTGCTTAAAATGAAAGGTTGGGACGATTTTAAACAAGGTAAAATTCAAAGAGTACATAAAAGATCAAGAAGTATGAGAGCAAAATATGATATTATATTGATTAAAAAATATAAAGGAAAAAAAGTTTACAAATCTATTCTTTCAAGAAATATAATATCATTAGACAAACACAAAAGTGATAATAATGATAAAGAAGAAGATGCTCTTTTAAATGAACTCAAACAGTTACTCGATGCTAAAAATGAAGGAGATAGTGTTTTACAAAATAAATTTGATGAACTTGCTAAAGCAAAAGCAAAAAAAGATGAAAAAATACAGAAAAAAAAAGATGAAAAACTTAAAGAAAAAAATTTCTTTAATCTGAGAAAACTTCTTCGAGAAAAAAATGTAATGAATGATTTTAAATATTTTAAAACTCTTGAATTAGATGTTCAAGAAAAAATCTTAACAAAACTAAAAGATATTAATTCATTTTCAAATATAGAAAAACCTTACCGCATTTCATTAATTGAATCAGATATTCCTGTTGAGTTTAAATCTTTTGCTATGAAAAAAGTAAATACACTTGAATATATGGACCCTAGTTCTGGAGAATATTACAAAAATAAACAATGGGTAGATACATTTATGAGAATACCTTTTAATAAGCACGCATCTCTACCTATTTCCATCAAAGATGGTCCAGAAAAATGTCAAGAATTTATTGAAAATGCTAAAAATATTTTAGATAAAGCAGTTTATGGTTTAGAAGATGCTAAGTTACAGATTCTTCAAATGATTGGACAATGGATTTCTAATCCAGACGCTATTGGTACAGCCATTGCTGTAAAAGGTCCACCCGGTACAGGAAAAACAACACTTATTAAAGAAGGTGTCAGTAAAATTTTGAATAGACCTTTTGCATTTTTAGCATTAGGTGGGGCTACTGATAGTAGTTTTCTTGAAGGACATTCTTACACATATGAAGGTAGTCATTGGGGTAAAATTGTAGATATTTTGATAAACTGTAAATGTATGAATCCAGTATTTTATTTTGACGAGTTGGATAAAATTAGCCAAACACCTAAAGGTGAGGAAATTGTTGGTATTTTAACACATATGACCGATACATCTCAAAATGACAAATTTCATGATAAATATTTTGCAAATATAGATTTTGATTTAAGCAAATCAATGTTTATATTTAGTTATAACGAAGAATCAAAGGTTAATCCTATTTTAAAAGATAGAATGTATCGTATTCAAACGGATGGTTACAAAACTGATGATAAATGGGTTATTGCTCGAGATTATTTAATTCCTAAGATTGAAGAAAATGTTAATTTTGAGAAAGGACAAATTATTTTCCCAGAAGAAACAGTAAACCATATCAGTAATAATCTTACTGATAAAGAAAAAGGAGTTAGAAATTTAAAACGTTGTCTTGAAATTATTTATACAAAATTAAATCTTTATAGACTCATGAAAAAGGGTTCTGTTTTGTTTGATAAAAAAGAAATTATTACTGTTGAATTTCCATTTACTGTTACAATCGAAACTGTACAAAAACTAATTAAAAAAACAAAAGAAACATCAGCACCATTTGGAATGTATATTTAACTACATATTATCTAAAATATATTTAATAAACTTTTTATAAAACGGTCTAAAAATTTTCATATTTTTTTTTAATTCATCGTATGAAACCCATCTAAGCATATCTTTTTCATATAAACCATTTTTTGCAACTAATTCTGGTTTCTTTTTTTTTATATCTAAAAAATCATCGCGGAATTTTTTAGGCAATGATTTATCATATCTAATCACTACTATATATGTTTTATATCCGTCTAATGTAATACTATCTATTGCATGTTTTACTAATTTTGTTATTTTGTTTTTAGTTCCTAAAATACCATTTGCCTCTTCATGACATTCTCGTATAGCCGTTTGCTTATAGTTTTCCTTTTTGTCTTTTCTACCTCCAAAATCACTCCACAATCCACCATCCCTTGCGTTTTTTTCTTCTCTTGAAAAAAGAAAATAAATATTGCCACCATGTATTGCTATTGGTAAAACACCTGCACCCATTGTTATATTGATATAATATAAAATTTACATATTATATTATATTTATATTAATATATATGTCAACACAATGGTCAACACAATGTCAAATCATGGTTAACTATCTATCTAACAAATATTGGGAAATATTATTTTGGATTGGTATTAATGGTGGAGAAAGAAGTTTAGGTGAAATTGTAAATAAAATGTTTATTTACGATGGTGATAACCAAATTACTCAACATAATCCTATTTTTGCCAGAATTAGAGACGCACCCGGTGATAAAGAAAAAAATGAACATTTACTTGATTTTTTAAAAAAAATAATTAGGGATAGATTAACTTATAATGATTTAGGATTGTCTGAATACAATAGATGTAATTTTTTAGGTGATGACCCAGACGATATTTCCAATTGGGGAAAGGAGGGTGGTCCACATTATGATGGTGATCATATAGATGATTTTTTAAAACATCATTATCCATTTTTAAACCCATTGCATTCACGTCTTCCACCCAGAACTATTTCATTTCCTAGTGAAGAACCAAATTCTCTTCCATCTCCACCACCTCAATTTACATTTGGCACATTTGACGCACCGGTTGATCTCACTACCATCTCCTCTTCTGAATCTGAAGGAACAACATCAACTGAAACTAAAGAAGGAGGATACAAAAAATATAAACGCAAATCTCGTAGAAAAAGAAAAAGACCTTTTTCAAAAAAAAACTTTTTTAAGAAAAAGTTTACAAAAAGAAGAAAAAAAAAGAAAAAAAGAAAATTAAACAAAAAATCTAGAAGAAAACGTTAAATTATAAACTATCCAACAAGTCTCTCCCTATTTGTATTGCCTCATCTTGCAATGTATAGTGATTACCTAATTTATGTTTCATTGCTCCCTCAACTGTTATACCGGTAGTAAATTCATCCAATGTATTTGCCAAAGTTTGGTCATGACCATTTTTAATATAATAATTTTCTAATTGAAAATTCTTATTTTTCTGATTGATTCGTTTATTTATTTCATCATGATTTGGATGTATTCTCTTAGGACTATGTGCTAGAAAATGTTTCTTCGCACCTTCATCTCCGTGTAAATCTATTACTAAATCAAACCCATATTTTAAAAACTGACGCTTAATCGCTTTTGTTTCTTTCGATTTAAAATCACCCCAATCTCTATTTAAATTCACACCTTTTGCATTTGTATACCAATGTCCCATAACTTTACCGTCCGGATTCAAACAAGGAACAATAAAAAATGTATATTCTTTAAATAATCTTTTTCTCTCCATAAGTCGCTTCATAAATCCTTCCAATATCCACATATTTATTGTTTCACCCGGATGTTGGCCAGAAATAACCCAGAGTTTTGTGTCCCCAGAACCCATTTTTTTCATTAAAATAGGACGACCCCTTTCAGAACGACCAACAGTCTTATAACCCTTATAAACCTGTTTCACCTTAGAAAAAGGATACGGAGGATAATATGCAAACCAAACCCTATCTTTTTTTGATTTAAATTTCCACGAAATATTTGCTTTATTTTTTTGTGTTTTTACAAC
>JACKZZ010004109.1_pt1 | contig 12322 bp, 4 predicted proteins | sample 8027871 | NCBI WGS metagenome assembly JACKZZ01 (sample SAMN15724774, study PRJNA655200) | protist metagenome | isolation source: fluorescence activated cell sorting (FACS) single amplified genomes of... | place: USA: West Boothbay Harbor, Gulf of Maine | collected 2000-07-19
GAAGCTAACAGCAGAGCTGGCCATTCTAGGAGGTCTCAAGCCACCTCTAAGAAATCGGTCTCTGCATGCCAATTCCGCTGTGTTTTATCAATCCCGGCAGTTGGGACAGTGCGCCCACGGCAGTGGAAATGTGGCTACTGGCACTGGGGCACAAGCAATCAGTTCACAGATCATTTCCTTTCAAAGCAAGCAGAACACGGCTTTCAAGCACCTCTGGTCAGCGAGTGCGCACATGTGCAATGAAGCCTTTTGTGTTGTGTTCGACAAAACCGGCCGCTATATCTTGTCAGGAGCGGATGACTACAATGTCAAGATATGGGACGCCCATCGCGGACTTCTTACTCGCACTTGTCGTGGCCACAAGGGCTATATCACATTCATTGCAATATCTCCCGACAACAGCTTATTCGCCTCTGCATGCACACAGGGTGATGTCCGCATTTGGAACCTGCAAAACGGGCACTGTCTACGTTGCTTGCGGCACGCTGAAAATGTGCACGAAGTAGTGTGGCTGCAATTCGAAGGCAAAGGTGCTCTGGCCAGTGCTGGGAGTGATGGCCAGTGCATCATATGGGATCTTACTAAACTTTTACCTCTGCAAACGGCAGTCAGAAGCCCTATACTCAGTGCAGCTCTGGGGGAGCAGGGTGTTATCGTCGAGGAAGAAGTGGTTGTCAAAGACGATCGAGGGGAAGTAGAGGAATGCAAGGTGAGGGAGAAGGAAGACGTCGATAGATCAGGCAGCGATCAGAGCGAAATGGATATACCTATTGACGAAGAGGAGGAAAGCAACAAGGGCGAAGGAAGAAAAGACGAAGAAAACGAGGAAGAGGAGTGTAAAGATATGGACATATCAGGGAGAGAAGAAATGCCAACCGCTGTGTGTAACAGTGAGGGCGATTCTGAGTCTAGGGCATCTGCATCCGTATCTATAGTAATAGCAAATCCCGAAAACAGCACCCGTGGGGGCGTGTTCAACTGGAGTAGCAATGGGGGTAAATCACATTTGAACCTTCCACACATGGCCGATGTCATGGGTCACGGCTCAAGTAGCAGCCAGTCACAGGGACATGGCTCTCAGTTTATTGATGATCCATTAGACGAAGAAAAGCTGCTTGTGACTTGTCTTGATATCTGCCCAGCGGGTGGTCTCATTGTGACGGGGTGTGGTGATGGAGTAGCTCGACTTTGGAGTTACGACACGGACACTTTCTCCACCAGTGAAATATCTCACGAGGGCAGTAGCAGTAGCAGTAGCAGTAGCAGTAGCAGTAGCAGTAGCAGTAGCAGTAGCAGTGTAGCAGATCTGGGTGCACTCACAACCCGCCGCTCTTCTCGCGCTACTGAAGCTGCTGGAACAGCATCCAAGACAAACAATACCATTGAGAAAAGGCTGCAAGAAATGCGTGACATCCTGCCTGAGTGGGAGGTAACCAGGCTAGAACCTGTTGTGCGGCACTTACTCTTGCGTTTGGAAGGACACACGCAGAGTGTGACAGATGTGACTTACAGCCACCTCGGTGATCGCATTGCTACAGCTTCGCTAGGCGATGGAACAGTGCGTGTGTGGACGATGAAAGGCGACTTCTCTACATGTGAGCAAGTAGTTTTATCCATGGCAGAGACAGACAGCCCCAGGTTAGCTACAGCACGAGCTGGCCGCCGGAGAATGTCTCGCGGACAGGACAACCCTCAGACGTACAACATTTGCTGGGTTAGAGACGACAGCCGTGTGGTGACCTTACAGGGGTTGCCTGGTGCATCCACACGTTTGAAAGTGTGGGATTCACACACTGGGGACTTATTGCGTATGATCGCGGCTATTGGCGACGGCCCCTGCAAGCAGTTGCGTGCTCATCCAATAGAACCACATCTTGTTGCAAGTGGAGGTGATGATGGAAAGGTTGTGCTTTGGGATATTGATTGCGAGAAGGAAGTATTCAGTCACCGTATTCAGTGCCGACCAGAATTATCAGAGATTCATGTGAACGACTTGTCGTTTTCTGCTGATGGACTTTTCCTTGCTGTATGCGACAGTGACGGCTGCTTGACCGTGCTAGGGGTTGACAATGTCGCACGTTATAGTGATAGTATTCAGTACCCCGAGCAATACTTCTCGCGTGATCACGCTGAAATGCTCCACGATAATGAAGGTATGGCGATCGACGCAGGAACACAGCTATTAGTGCATGAGGCGCCGCTGGGAGCGCTATGTAACATGCATTTGCATGCATATGATATCCAACCACAACTTTCACCAATGCCACCTGCGCTAGATGTCCCCTTCTACACAGCTGATAACTTATCTCATCGCCGTGCTACTGCAGCAAGCACGCGAAAGGCCATGCAAGCGTCGTATCAACGATTGCTGCGTCATAAGCGCCTGGGCCGCGCACCGAAGCAGTATATGTCTGCACGTCGCCGGATGGAGGAAGAAGCCACTGCGGCTACCGCTGCAGCAGCGAAGAGAGCTGCAGAGGTGGCTGAAAGTAATGCTGCTGGCACTAATAATCGTACAGGGCGTGCTCACAGTACACGACGAGTATGGAACCTTCGCAACCCCGACTCAGACGATTCAGATGCTGAGGGAAGCGACTCCAGCGACGACCAGTACAACCCCGGACAAGGTCTCGATGATGCGGACAACGCAGAGCTGACTGGTATGTGGGATGCGTCGCGCCGTCGCAGAAACAGGGAACAGGTGGCGCAGCGTGGTAATGCGCCAGCGAGGTCGTCGGCTACTACTTCTACTCGAACAGGCAGAGGGCGTGCCGGTGCGCAGACGCAACGGAGGAGCCTTGCCGATGCGGACAGTGATGAAGAAGACGACGAGCTGGAGCACTTCACTGTTAGGCGCCCGTCAACGCGCACCACACGCGGCACAGGAAACACTGATCGCCGTGTCGGCGGTGGTGGTGGAAACAGAAGAGGTGCCCGTGCATCACGTGGAACTGGAACTCGCCGCCGTTTACAGCGCAATCGTAGCAGGAGCACCTCACTTGATGACGATGCCGAAGAAGAGTTGTACCAAGAAATGCTGGATTTACAAGATAGCAATAGCAATAGAGACGAAGACAGCGAAAGCCCAGAAAGTTCGGTTGCGGATTTGTATGATTCCGACCAGGAACAGCAAAGAGCCATACGCCGTCGAAAGAAAGAGAAAGAGGTTAGAGCTGCGAGCCGTGCAGCGAACTCAAAGCGCTCTGGAGCTGCTGGCGGTGTTGGTGGTGTTTGCAGTAGCAATAGCAGTAAGGGCGGGGGATACAGCCGCGCATTGTGGACTCGAGATGCCATCCCACTGGGCATAGAAGTGCAAAGGCGCTGGCTTGAGATCGACAGACAGGCTGATTCCCAGTACTCCCCCCAGGTGGGAGACCACGTCGTCTATTTCCCACAAGGTCACGTTGGATCTTTGCAGTTATTTGCCGAAGATTCTGCTCCCCCGTGGATGTCGTTTCCTGTGCGCTGGCCACTCGTCATGTGCGAGGTGTTGAAAGTGCAGTATAGCTTTCCAATCGCCTCTGAGCACAATCGCTGCAGCAGTGTGTTGTCTATCGTAACTTTGCGAGTTATAGGCACTCCGAATCGTCCTCGCATCTCTCCCGTAGGAATGTATAATGTGGAGTTCGTCGAGCCTCGACAGTCGCGTCAACGCAGCCAACAACAGAGTACAGATTTCACAGTCACTTTGCGTGATTGCGAAACTCCTGATTTCCTCGTCTTATCTCATAAGTTTATGCGTTCTATAAAACTCCCGTGGCATGATGGAATTCGCATCAGATGCTGCTGGCAAGAGCACAACGAAATGGGTGAATTGGCTCTCAAGGTGTACTCAGGAAAGGTGCATGGCCTGGTGAACAAATCGAACGAATGGCCGCACTCGCCTTGGGATGCTCTGCAGGTTGAGTGGGACAAGGATGACGACAATGCAAATACGGGCAATAACAGCCAAGCAGGGAGTAGCAGTAGCGGCAGCGCAAATCCTGCTGTAGTCGACACTCCTGCAGACATCGACTGTATTGGTCCGTGGGAAGCAACACACGCCTTCATGCCACCAGATGCGCCGCACTCGCGGGCCATCAAAGCGATCATCGAGCCGAAAGTAGACCAAGAGCTGTCGGAGTCGCTGCATGGTGCAATAAACGCTTTGTTACTCGAGTCAGGTGAGAATTACACACCATTCGAATGGGCAGTCGACATGAAGGTTTTTCCGGACTACTATTGCATAGTGCCGCTGCCTATGTTCGTAGACCTCATCAGGCGCAGGTTGCGATCAGGGTATTATCGCCAAGTTGCGGCTATCGAAGCAGATATGCGTGCCATTTACACGAACTGTCTCCTTTACAATGAGGAAGGGGCCGAGATCAATAACTACGCTAAGGAGCTCTCCGAGCGGTTGGTCAACTTGCTCTGTCAAGATGTAGATACCTTGGCCAGCATGGCTATTAGCAGCGAAGCTCTCAGAAACAAAGATGGCGTTGACACCACTGGCGCGCGTGCCAGTAGAAGCAGGAGCCGCAAGAGTGCGAGCGAAGGAGCAGCACGTGAAGGGGTGTGGTACGTTTGCTGTGATACGTGTGGGAAGTGGAGAGCCGGGTCCCCCAATGTTGACCAGCATTCCCTACCAGAAGTGTTCTATTGCTCGCTTAATGACTGGGACCCACTCCACAACAGTTGTGACAAGCCGGAGGAAAAACTCCCGGAAGATATACATCTACCAGAAGAGAAGGAAGAAAAGTCGCAGTTGAAGAAGCGCAGAGGCAGACCTCCCTCTTCCTCTTCCTCCTCCTCCTCTTCGTCCTCCTCCTCCTCCTCTGCTGCCATGGCGGAGTCAGCCGAAGCAACGGGAGGGGACCGCAAGCGGAGAAAGACATATGCAACTTCCAGCAGTAGCAGTAGCCAAAGAGCCAGCAGTCAGGGTAGTGGGCCCAATGGAGAGCTGTTTTCGTACGTTCAACGCGCCGCAGCTGCCAAAGCTTCCAAGAGACGAACAATCGTTGACGAAGATGAAGACGACGAGGATGAGGATGAGGATGATGAGGAGGACGAGGATGAGGTCGGAGATGGCAACGGAGAGGCGGCCATTGCTGGTGATGTTGCAGTGGAAGAAGAAGAGGAAGAAGAAGAGGAAGAAGAAGAGGAAGAAGAAGAGGAAGAAGAAGAGGAAGAGGAAGAAGAAGAGGAAGAAGAAGAGGAAGAGGAGGACTTTGATGAGGCGCCTCAGGTGTTGTGGAGGAGGGGCGCAGTCAGTCGAAACCAAGCACAGGTGCAGCAGCCAAAGAAGAGGCCCCCCGCGCGGAAAGCAGCAAAAACCAACAAAAAGAGTCCCAGCACCAGCAGTAGCAGTAGCAGTGCTAGTAGAGCTGCCACTCGACCGGCGCGGCCGAAGTACGCAGATCTGTCGAATTCTGAGGAGGAAGAGGAGGAGGAGGAGGAAGATGGGGAAGTAGAAGAGGAAGAAGTAGCCGTACCTGCGAAAGCGTCCCGCAAGAGAGGGAAGAAAATAGAAAAGCAAGTGAAAGCAGCCCCTAAGCGGAAGCTGGCTGTGGAGCAGGAGTTCGTGCATGCAGTGAATTCGCCTAGCTTTTTCAGCCAGCGAGGCAAGATTCGCTTGGACGCACAGACGCAAGAAGACCTGAAGCTGCTCTTGAAATCTGCTGATGATGCAGATCGAGATACTTTTTTCTTCAGCGTACCTGTCAGTGACGAAGTGGCACCAGGCTACTCGCAAGTTGTCAAATATCCTATTTCATTGAAAGAGATCCGCCAGCGATTCAAGAACAAACTATATGCTGAGATGGACGAGATGGCGGACGATCTGCGTTTGATGTACGGCAATTGCTTGTTTTACAATGACGCGGAAAGTGCTGTTGCACACTCTGCGCGGGAGCAGCGCATGTTTGTTCTCGGGGAGTGAGAGAGGGAAACAGTTAATGTAACAATATGTCTTAAGTGATTAAATGATGAACTATGTATCCTACAAATGCACATAGCGCTCTATCTCTCTAATCATTATCCAACCTACGCACTTTTACTTCCCAGAGCTGCGATAGTTTCCGGGTCAACGCGCTGATGAAACTCACCCAGATTCGTTTTGACAAAGTCGTGAGGTGACAACCCACTGAGTCCAGCCCCTCCTTCATCTAAAGTGTGTGTTTGCATAGAGAGAATAAAGAACACCCAAAGGTGTATCACTATCAAATAAAGAACAGCGCCGATGCGTATGAGTGGGTGAGTTCTCAGTACCCGCCCCACATCTAAAGACCAGGAGTCCAAAGCGTCTATGGTGCGAGTCACTCCTGGCCCGGCATTCACACCAAACTTCTCCATTTCTTGCACGATCCTCGGTCCGCCTTTGCCTTTGGAAGCCGTGCCGGGACTCACGCCGCCACGGCGACTCATACCGACATTAATACTACGGCCGTAGGTGGTGTAGCCACCTTCGAGATCCTCCACATCACCCCCCCGCAGCTCAAGCACTTGACGCTCTGCTGCTTGGGCGTTAGCTTGCGCGTCGTCAAGGCGGCTGCGCAGCGTGCTGCGCTCTGCTTGCAGCTCCAAGACATGTTGCTGCTTTCGTAACAGCTGCTGCGACAAGTTGGCTACTTGCGCCTGCACACCACGTATTTCATCAGAAGCGTCATTGCCATTAGGTCCGACGCCAGAAGCTGCACCACTTGTGCCTAACTTGGCAGCTGAGGCCTGTGCTTGCAGGGCCCTCTCCTCCAGAACTGCCAATTGGCGCGCGTGATTGGCAGCGGTAGCCTTCGCCTTCTCCCTCTCGTCTTCCAGCTGACTAGACACCTGATGGGCTGATTCTTGCATGGATAATAAATTTGTCTGCAGTAGGGACATTTCTTTCTCTCTTTCTGACAACTCCTCTCGGAGGCGACGCTGGTGCTGCTTTTGCTCTTCCAAATCGTCTTGCAAGCTTTCAGCGGCCGAGCCTGCTGCAGCAGGCTTCATTTGTTTACTTTGCATTTGACTATCTCTCCTTGCTTCAGCAAGCGATGCAGACAGTTGTGTATTCGTCGCTTCCAGTGCTGCTTGCCTCCTTTGCGCTTGAGAGGTGAGTGTGGCATGCTCGAGACGAAGACGCTCAGAACTCTCGATAGCCTTTCGCAAGTCTACACGTAGAGTCTCTTCACTGCCTGACGAGTTGGCCTTGAGACGGTTGACCTCCTCCTGCTGCTGCTTGTTAGCTTCCTCTAATGATGCAATAATGCTTTCTGCATTTTCTATTTGTGCTTCGGCTGCCTTCTGTGCTTTGAGGGCATCGTCTATTTCCTGTTGCATGCTCTCCAGCTCAGCCTCTGCAGCATCCTTCTCCTTCTTAATCTTACTTTCATTGACATTGGCCGTTTCTTGGACCCTCTTGTAGGCTGCCCAAGCTGAACTCGCCTCGGCTTTCAGTCCAGTGATTTCATCTTCCAGTTCAAGACACTCTGCGTTGAGGCGTTCAATCTCTCCCGACTCAGTTTGATGTTCCGAAAACTCGCTGTTGTTATGAGTAGTAGCTTCTGGCTTGATGGCTTTGAGTACTGCTGCACCTGTAGCAGCACTCACTCCGTGCTCAATAACAGCAAGAGCCGTTCTAGAGTTGACTGGCATGGGTACTGGCATAGGCGCTTGGCTGGGTGCTACAGCGGGAGCAGTAGTGGTAGCTGCTTCAAGTGCAGCACCAGAAGAATGTGTTGCTTCTTCTGTAGTATTACTGGTACTAGAAGTAGTAGCTGCGTGATCTCTCTCTCTCTCGCCGCTTTGCTCCTGTGCATATGCATCCGCATTGTGCACTGCATTGTGCGCATGTGCATGCGCGCCCATCTCTGCCTCTACTTCTGTCTGGCGATGTGGAGTCACGTCGTCGCGAGCAGCTATTGTGCCTGTACTTGCACTTATACTTGCACTTGTGTTCGAGTTAGTAGTGAGTGCGGTACCGCCGTACGCGATGGCATTGGAGTTGATGCTCACAGGGCTAGAGCCCTTGGCGTATGGGGTGGCTGACACTTCATCGTCTGTTGCGATGGCGGACAATGCGTGTACTTCGTGGGCCTCCATGGGAAGGGAGGCCGAGGGCAGCCTCCCAATGCCCCCTTGATGAGAGGCCCCTAGAGATGGTGCGTTTACAGGTACAGGAAAGCCCTCATCATCCACAGCACCTGCAACGTTGCTGGAGCTACCTCCTTTTCGCTGCGAGCGAATCCAAGTGGCAGACGGACCCTTGTCGGTCTCCTCCTCTAGCGTCTCCTTAGCCGCCGTGTCCAGGCTATCTAGAAAACCACCAATACTAAACATGGCGCGCTCTTAGATGAAGCTACTTTCAGGCCTTTCTAATTTGCACCCTTGTCGAGAAAACGAATGATTGAAGTGCCACTCCACTAACCAAACGATGAGGCCAGAGAAAAGGCTCACGAAAGTCTGATTCTGGACCCGTCTGTTCCTCAGAACTGGATAAATCTGAAGGATGTTTCAAGAGAGCTCTAGCGTCTTTCATACGTATCCTAACATTACACAAACATGTCTCAAGACAATATTGCACTAGTGACTGCCGCTGATTTAAGTATCAGCGGACAGGAGTACTTTTCCAGCGTGCCAGGTGGTCCCTTTAACACGATCTCTGCCTACATGGACTTGGACGACTACGAGCAGCTTCACATTGCCATACACAAAAACAAGCAGTGCGAGGCGCACTGGGAGAATAATCTGCGCAAGTACGCACACTGTGCAAAGCCACTCTTTGATGTTTTCACGTCAGTAGCGTCCTTGCGCTTTGTCTTTGAAAGGAAGATCGATGTGCCGAGGGACTGGGAGCTGCGTTTGATCTTCAAGGATTACTTCGGCAAAGGCAAACACAAGTCTCTAACCCACAATGAAAGCTTTGTCAAAGTATGCCAATACGGAGATTTGCGTATTGTTAGGGGCATGGTGGAGAGGACGCAGATGAACCTTGAGGCGAGGGGTGAGTTTGACAGTTATGACGAATTTGACACACCACTGCTCAGGGCTGCACGCTATGGCCACCTCCGTGTGGTGCAGTACTTGTGTGAGCAGGGGGCTGACAAGGAAGCGAAGGATAGGTATGGCCACACACCTCTGCACTTGGCAGCAGCCAAGGGTCACCTTCCTGTGGTGCAATACCTTTGTAAGCAGGGAGCTGACGACGGCTCGAGGAGTGCAGGTGGCTACACACCACTAGAATTGTCGCGAGATTCTCGTGCTGTCTTTTACCTCTGCCACCCAGAGAACTGGAAATGAATGTTATGTAGAACAGCTCGACGGGGATGGTGTATGGAGAGCAGTGGATACCTGCCAAACAACAACAACAACAACAACAACAACAACAACAACAGTACCTCTAGGGGCCCGAGGCGAGCGTTCCAATCGGGGATACACATCTTCAGGCAGGAGAGACTTGAGGATGTAAGAAAATAACACGAAACTCTCAAATACTCTATGGTAATGAGAAATTATTATTGTAACGTATAGTGTTATGTGTACAACTTAGATATAAATACAAATTCACCAGTCGTCAGTAAGGCTCACATCTTCAAGTGAGTCTCTCCTTGCCACCTCTCGTCGAGCAGAAAGAGAGTTCAAGCTGGGGCTGAAAGTACGATCAGCTGCTGCTGCAGTGGCAGCGTTTACAGCGGATGGCCCTGTGCCTGACTCTACAGACGGGCGACGCGCGAGCTGCAGGGGAACGTTACGTCGCTTCGATGGCACAGTGGGTGCAGCTGGCGGTGCCATACGTTTCAAGCTGCCGCTACTAACGCTGCTAGTACCATTATTATGACCATGACCGTTTCCGTTAGCATAACCATTACCATCGCCGTTGCTATAACCACTACCCTGGCTGCTGCTGTCATCGACACTTCTCCTCGGCCTTGGCCTCGGCCTCATGAGCGCTGCAGACTCGAGCACAGTCTTGCCTGAGCCGACTCCCACGAAATACACATCGTCTTCATCGTTGTTATCGTCATCACTAGCACCTGCTTTGTCTTGAGCCATTGGTGATGCATCCTCAACTTCTTCTTCTTCTTCAATATCAGTGTGCTCTTGTGATGGTATTAGCGACTCGACTCCACCAAACTCCTCTTCCACCTCTTCTTCTTGATTATCCATATCGATCTCCTCTTGTCGGTGCTTCCGCTGTGTACTTCGAAATTCATCGCTTTTTCTGCGTCTGTTTTTTTTATCGTTCACAGCCTTTTTATGATCTCCACCATTTCCATTTCCATCCCCATTACCGTGCCCAGCCGCCATTGCTACTTTATTTGCACTTTCGGCAGCTTTTCTCTTTTGCTTTTCCATTAGACGCTTGTAAAGACGCTTTGTCTGCGGGAGACCATGGTTTGCAGCGCCTCGAAATCCAAACCTGAGCTGCGGAGATCTTTGCGATAATTGTGACTGAAACTGGGATTGCAACGGCTCACTGTCAGCATCTGAACCCCCCATGCCTGCCATGGGAGACATTTGGGACTCTAGGCCTCGATTGACTTGGTAGTACAGTGCCATACCACCGCCATGATCATGTCGGACTGAAGGGCTGTGCTGCGTGTAGTCTCCATCATTGATGAAGTTGCCACTCAATTGCTCTGATTCTTCGGACCCATCACCGACATGCCCATGCTTGTGTCGGCCGGCTCTTTCTTCGTTTTCGTCACTGCTGTCACTTCCGCTCACTTCTGCTTCCAATTCAAAGAGCTTGGCAACTGCCAAAGGCATGCCAGCCTTCCTTTTCTTCTTCTTCTTTCGACGAATTTCTCGACGCCGTTCTCTTTCTGCATCGCCTTCTTCGTCGTCATTGCCACCTCCATTCATTCGCTGTGGTTGCAGACGCTTGAAACGCTTGCGCTCTGGCTTCTCAGATGTGTCAAGAAGGGCGCCTGCATCGTCGTCGTCTTCATCGCAATCTAGATCGATAATAGGGGTTTTATTAGGAGTGCTGTGCAGAGCAATCTTTCCACTAGCACCACCACCAGAACCACCAGCACCAGCACCAACACCAGCACCCGCACCCGCAGTACCGACAGAGTTTTGTAATGGTGGTTTCCCACGAATACGAAGCGGCAACAAGGGAAGTGAGGAATATAGGTCTGGCCCAGGCTGCACAGCAAACTTGTGACACGGGCAGAACATTTCGTACGCACGGCCATGTTCATCAACCCGTACAGTCATGAGCATACCCCCCCCCCGCTCCGCGTTATCATTGGCATATGAGTAGTTGTAGTATGATTCGGATTGCACGCCTGGTACCGCAGTGCTAGTATACGCACAATGTGGGTGAAAGGCTTCCAGGCACTGCCCGAACGCACATTGCCCGACCGCTCCGCCTCGTTTCTTGCAAATGCCGCACTTGAGTTCTTTCCTCTCTGGATCCAACTCGTTAACATCAAGTGCGCACCCTGCCTCGTCTACCCGTAACTCCCGCATCCAGTACACACAAACAGGGTGAGTGTAGCACATCTTCTTGCTTCTAGTCATATATCCATCACTTCGATGACATAACACACACTTCGGTTTAGGGAATGCATTCTGATGCTTGGGGAGACAAGCTTGGCAGAAATACTCCCCAGATGGTATTTCCGAGAGACCGCAGCATCCTATATGAACACACTGGCCACATGGTCCATCGCAGTAGATCATGGGGTCGTCGGCCGACGGCTCATAGCTCAGACAAACACAGCACGGGGAATCATCCTCGTCCGCATCGAATGCTATATTATCTCTTGTCGTATCTATCGGTAATGCTGCAGAGGAGGCTGCATTACTAGTGCTACTGCTCGTGGACAGCTTTGTAACGGGAGGAGTTCTCTTTCTGCTGACAAGCTCTAATGCCAGCTGCGCAGCTTTCACTGGTGTGTTTTTCAACTTCGATTTCTTGCTGCTTTTACTACTTTTAGTCGGACTACTGATACTTTTGATAGCTGGGGGCTTATCGAAGGAGTCCGGCACAGGAGAGATGGAGTGGGAGCTATCATCCCACATTTCATTCTCTTTTTCGTCCCCACGTTGTCTGCTAGCCTCATCTTCTTTTCTACCCTTACGACCACCACTACTACCACCACTAGCACACAAGCTATGAGAAACCCTAGAGCCGCCGCCACCACTCGTAGGTACGGCGAAGTTGAACCTGACTGTCGGTGGGGAGTCCTGTTGAGTGAGGTCCAAAAAGTCTGCTGCCTCAGTCTCTTGTTGTGCTAGTGGTTTCTGCGGTGACTTAAACTGCATTTCTTGCTCTTGCGACCTTGGTAGCATATTGTCAACGCTGTTGACATACAATGGCATGCTAGCTTCAACATCACTTTCACTTTCTTCTGCT
>JACKZZ010005500.1_pt1 | contig 12309 bp, 7 predicted proteins | sample 8027871 | NCBI WGS metagenome assembly JACKZZ01 (sample SAMN15724774, study PRJNA655200) | protist metagenome | isolation source: fluorescence activated cell sorting (FACS) single amplified genomes of... | place: USA: West Boothbay Harbor, Gulf of Maine | collected 2000-07-19
TGGACATCAGCGCCACGTCGTATGGACATGCTTGTCCGACGACGCTCGGCAAAGGAGTGCACTATGTCGACAATAAAGAAACGGCAGACGCTGTTCAAGATGCAATTGAATTGTATATTCTAGACACGTCCATGCCACTACTCGAACGGAGTGACCGAGTAGCTCTCATAGCCAATCAGGAGTCAGAGGCCCTGTCAGAACTAGAACTCCGCCGCACACTGCAGCGTGGGGACAAGATCGGACATGGACATTTCACGAAGTGGCGGCTAGCCATCGAACAAGCCTGCGCCAAACACGGCAAGGAGGCGTTCTGGGTCCGCAGCATGGGCGGTGGAGAGAAGAAAAAGAAACAGTGGAATCAAGCACTGCGTAACGATCAAAGTTTTCCAGTGGGCGACGACGACAAGGACACTCCTCAGAAGGTCCAGTTCGCCGACGTCGATCGCATGGAATGCTACGAATCTAGCCGCGACCACAGAAAATACTCGCACCCCGACCGGGTAGAGGCGGCCACCAACGGGCGCCGGAAGAGATACATGAGACTAGATATTGACAGGTCAAAAGACTATCGCAGAGGAGGCGGTGGCCTGGCAACGAAGGTCCAACACAAAATAAAGGAGGTTCGGGAAGGCGCGCCACGAGGAGAACGGCCGTACGGACCGGAGGAGGGCTTCTACGCGACAGCTGCCGAAGTGAACCAAGTATCATCGTCGAAGCCGGTGGACTTTGGCGAACTGGCAGAGAATGACCAAATTTCGGCGGTCGCCGCTGGCGGCGACTGCGAAGACAGTCAGAAAGCGTTGGAAGACGAGAACCTGTTACGAACAGTGAAGGTGGAGGACTGTTTGTTTGAGATGGGCGACTGCCAGAAGATAGCCGAGCGCTACCCTCTGAAGGAGGGGGCAGTGATGATCGCCGACACAGGGCGATACGCTGGACTAGTCATGCAAATGCACGAGGACGGTGTGGGCGCCAACTTCTGGGTGGACAAACGAGTAAATCAATGGTCTACACGACGCAGGGCGCGCCAGAAACATATAAATAATGAACTAAACGAGTTAGAGTCGAGCGACGGAGTGCCAAAGGTTCGGTCTAGCGAAGATGGTGCGACCATCACGGGGGCAAAATTTCAAACGCCCGGGGAGGGGGAGGAGAGCAAAATGCTTGGTACTCCGTCTCCTACGCACCATCCCGAATTCATGACTGCGGCAATGCGAGCAGGAATATCGAAGCCAGTGATGCGTGAGAAGCACATACAGGAGATCAAAGAACTGTTGGCTGCGTCTGAGACCGCTTGCGACGACACACACAAATATAACCCGAGTGACTACGATATGAGAAACGCGATGCGAATCAATCTGAAGCCCGGGAAGGAACCACCGGCACCTGAGTTCAGGAAGCAGGGCCATCACATGCTTGAGATTATCGCGGCGCAGATCAAAGAGATGGAGGATGCTGGGTGGATCTTTAGAGGAGAGTCGGTTACTGCGTGCCCAATTCACTGCGTACGGAAGAAGACTGCTCCTGGAGAACCAGCGAAGTGGCGAATCACATCTGACTTTCGAGCCCTCAATGCAGTGATCCAGAATCATGGGTACCCACTGCCTGAGGTGAACGAGACGATCAGGGCCGTGCGGGAACAGGCCTGTGAGTCACATCGTCAAGACTTGTTGAACGGAGTGTCCAATCCAGACATCCCTGCAGGCGTCGACCCCAAGGGGCATGACCCTGGTCTTTCATACATAAGCGTTGGAGATCTAGCGAAGGCGTTCTATCACATGCCTATTCACGAGGATGATCGATACCTGACGGCGATGAACGTGCCGGGCCTAGGCACGTGGCTCTACGCCGCCGCGCCGATGGGAATCAAGTCGACTCCGAGCAACTGGATGGCATTCCTGTCCAAGAAGTTGCGTCGACATGGCGCACTCTTCGAGCCAGGCATGTACGATCCAAAGAACGTGCTGGATGTCGAGGAAACGAGAATGAATGACGGCAAAGCACGGCCACATAGCTATTTGCAGGTCTATATAGACGACGTCATCATAGTTACAGCATCACAGGAGACGCATGTGAGGTGTTGGGAACACTTTATAAAGGTTTTGGAGTACGAGCGACTCGCAATGACAGAGCCTAAAATAGAATTAGGGGTGAAATACCTTCGATACCTGGGACACATCATCTCACACACAGAAGTGTTTTCGGACCCCAAAAAGGTGGAAGCAATCCACGAGATGCCCGCACCTCAGACGAAGAAGGACGTCAGGTGCTGGCTGGGAATGTGCAACTACTACAGACCGTACATCTGCAACTATGGAAAGATGGCGAAGCCACTGACAGAGTTGACGACAGATAAGTTTGGTCGAGACATATCAGAAGCATGGGAATCGGACCCGAAGTACCAACAAGCGTTCAACGCGTTGAAAGAAAAGCTATGCGAGTATCCAGTGCTACGATTGCCTGATCTGAGCAAGCCATATGTGTGCTGCTCGGACGCATCGGACTACGCACTGGGGGCTGCGCTGTGCCAAGAGGTCGACAGGAAACTGGTTGTCATCGAGTATGCATCACGCACGCTCACACCAGCCGAATGTCGATACACTGCCTCAGAGAAGGAGTGCTTGGCGATCAAATGGGCGGCCGAGCGGTGGCGTTTGTACCTGCTGGCCGCGCCAGTGAAATTTAGATTTAATGTCAGGACCGACAAGCTGGATGAGGTCGGGCAGATTCCGAGGAAGGTCAAGAAGTCAGTACGACGGACAGTTGCCACCGCCAACGGCGGCAGGAAGACGGTGCAGGGACCGCCCGGAGGCGATCACCTGAGCGATGCAGAGCGGGCTCGACAGGATCCGTACAGAGCCTCACCCGCCGAAGTTCGACTGTCTCATGGTCTCAGCGCCTCGCCCGCCCAATGGAATGGTCAAGACGGCGCGAAGAACAACTGGAAGGAAGTGTTCCAAGCGAGTCAACACCCATATAATGACGCGCCTACCGACGCACCGGTCGAGCAACTCAATCCAAAACAACGGACGGACGTTCGCCAGCAGACCTGGAGTGACGTCGTCAGAGATGACGCACGGGGCGACACCGTGGTTGACGATGATGCAGCGAGCACGACTGCACAAGCTGGCTGGGAGGCAGAAAGCACTACTGCCAACGCCGGCGGTACACGACATCAGACTCCGGACCGACCGATTGTGCTGCCGCCCGGCGCGGAGCCGATCAATGAGCCGACGATGACGTTCAAGACCGATCACACGGCGCTGACACACCTGCAGAACAAGAAGCAGATCAACAACTCACGACTGGCTCACTGGGTCACGACTATGGCAGAATACGAGTACACATGCGAGTATGTGCCCGGCGACTCGAAGACGCTCGACGTGCCGGACTGTCTGAGCAGGCTCATCACGAGGAGCAGTCCGCCAGACGAGAACGAATTAGAAAGATTGAAGGTCGCTCTACAGACCGACAACGTAAAGACCAAGACGTGGATGCCACCGCTGAGGTCGCCACCTCTGGACAACCAGGCTCGAACCGAGCTGGAGGCCAGTGTGGAGAAGAAGACGGCAGAGATGGCTGCCTGGAAAAAGAAACAATCGCAGAGTGCAGAGTGGCAATATGCCAACTGCTGGACTTCGGTCTACGCGAAGCTGTTCGATCGCCTGACGCCTGAAGAGGTGCTCACGGTCGGCGGCGCATGCGACGAAGGCGTTTACACAGTTGAGATGGCGGACTCAACGGGCCCGGGCCAATGCGAGCCCGGTACGTATTACGTTGAAGGAGGGGGCGGCGCTGGATGCACCGCCCAAGCCGGAGACGGCTGGAGCCAGTCCGATGAGGTGCCCGGATGGCAAGACTTTAGTTACGAGATCGACTGGCAGACCGACGTGGTCGGCCACATTGCGGACTACACCGACATCACAGAAGAAGTTGTTTCACAACTTGAGATGGTGGAGGGGGAGAGCTGCAGTGGATCTGCTCTGTGTGCCGGATTTAAAGGCGCATACTATGATGAATTTTCTGCTCACGCCTGCGAGGCGATGGGGATGTCAGAGAACGAACGAGCACTCACGATGAACAATATGGTGCAGACAGTACAGATGGCTAGGCCACTGGACATAGATCTGCTAGCAGACGAGGCCATGCGGCCAGTCGGCGCATGGGCGGAATGCCACAACGCCCTTGCGGAAGCGCACTGCAACATGGTCGGAGACTGCAACGTGTGGGGACACGAGGTCAACGCACTGGGCGACGATTCATTTCGGCCATTCCGGACTCACAAGACGGGCGAATGGAGTGAGATGGGACAGATCGTGGGCGATTGGTTCCAACAGAAAGAAACAGACGAAAGCGCACGAGTTCCATCCTATGCAGGAATGTACAGACGGGCTGAGGGAAGCAGCAAGTGTGCAGCTCCAAGGGTGAATGCGCCGGAGTTCAGAATTAGAAACGACCTGCTGGAGAAGAGAGATCGGGTCGGCCATGACTGGAGGATCGTGCTGCCTACGGAGAAGGCGCAGCACGCCGTGCTTCATTCCGCGCACCACGCGCTGGGTGGACACGCCAGTCACAACACCATGCTGCGCGACATCAGTAAGCGGTACTGGTGGCACGGGGTACGAGACGCATGCACAGAGTTCGTCAACAACTGCGAACACTGCCAACGGTTCAAGAGCCGGACGCAGCGGTCATTTGGGACGATGGCAGAGGTGGAAGAGCCAGAGTCAATGGGCATCGCCTACAGTATCGACTTCTTGACGTCCCTTGCACCGTCTACGGCGGGCAAGTTCGACTGTCTCATGGTCATTGTGGACCGCTGGAGTAGGCGTGTATTCGCCATTCCATGCCACTCGACTACGACGGCACAGAAAGCGGCGGAGCTGTTCTACGAGGAGATCTGCTTGCACGCGTGTCGTGGAATACCAATTTGGCTACAGATGGACCGAGACCCGCGCTTCACGAGTGCGTGGTTCAAGGAGTTCTTCAGGCTGACTGGCGTTCACTTGCACTTCACGACCGGATACAAGAGCCAAAGCAACGGGCTCAGCGAAGCAGCGAACAAGCAATTGTCAGTGCTGCTGCGCTCGGGGAGTGCATATCAGAAAGACTGGTGGAAACGACGGAAGATGGCCGTTATGAAATTAAATAGTACCAAGCAGGAGCGGCTTGGCATGTCACCGATCGAGGCAGAGCGCGGAGTCAGACCGAGAGGCGTAATGGACTTCGATCCGAGCCTGCTACATGAGGTGAACGGCAAGACTGTGATCAACCCAGCCGCGACCGCCGGGAGACATCAGGCGGCTGTGAAAGCTCACCTGGACGATTTGATTGGTGTCTGGAAGGACATGGAAGAGAATCGGAATTCAGTGCAGGACAAAATGATGAAAAGATATGACAAGAACTACAGAGAATTGAAAGGGATGAAGAAAGGACAACTGGTGATGGTAGAGGCGAAACACATCAGTGTGCCGGCGAAGAAAGTGAAGGGGGTGATGGACAGCGAGAAGCTGCAGCCCAGATATTTTGGACCGTACGCGATAGTGGCGTGGCACAATGGCTGCGACATTGAGATTCAACGGGGGGGGGAAGAACGGATTGCATCCGCGTTCGCGCGTGCACCCTGTGTTCCACATTTCAAAAGTGAAGATATTCAAAGGTGAACCGAGGAGGACGCGGGCAGACGAGCTGCGCGACGGTAAATTAGATAAGTTCGAAGGTGAAGGCGGAGGCTATAAGTACTGGCCTCTGGATCCAGACGAGTGGGAAGTGAGCGAAATCATTGACCACCGCGGCGAGAAGGCATCTGGTACAGGCAGAAGTAGGAAGAAATCGACACTCGAGTACTTCGTGCATTGGGCAGGGTTCAATGTCGAGGACTACACGTGGGAAAAAGAGTCCGACGTGGTCGCAGAGGGCGACGGGGCAGGAGCCAATGAGCTCGTCGAAGAATATTGGAAGCGGCGCGAGTTTTTGGACTCGAGGGCGCAGGCTTCACAACGAACCGGCGCAGAGTTGAGTGAGGATGATCTCGACGCTGCACGCATCAGCTATCTGGAGGAGCAGTGGCACATCACACGAAATCAGTTCAGATGTCAGGATGTGAACAAATGGGATGAACGAGTTGGAGACTGTCATGTCAAGTCGGCGGGATATGAGAAGAATGAGAAATGAGAGTAGAAGCGCGAAGTGATGGGATCACGCAGTGCAGGTTGAGTAGTGGGAGCGAAGTCAAGGTTAAAATGCGCTTCTACAACTCATCCGACCTGGGTGGATCTGGGGAAGGGGGAGTGACGTTGTATAAAATTGACAACAATTCGATTAGAGAGGTAGCGGTGGCGAACTCTGACGAGTGCGGGAAATTTACACTTTCCAAGTGATTGGAGCATAGGATCACGAAAGACGGGATATTGCAGACGTAGATGATGTGTGAAGTGACTGAGTTGAGAGGACAGTTTTGATCCTCCATGGGCCTGGTTTAAGCTGAGTTTGTCTCGAAACTTCAGTTCACTACATGCTGATTCGTTAACATGCTGATTTGGGCATGCACTACAACATGACAACACGGATACTATGACTAGAAGTTCGGCGCGGGCGGCGAAAGGTGTCGTCCGGGGTCGGCCGACAGTGAAGGAGTGGGCTGTTGCGGTCCGACGTAGATAGATCCGCTTGAGGATTAGATCCGAGGGGCAATAGTTAGAGAGATATAGAGAGTCAGTTGTGTGAGTCGGAGTCTTCGGACCCCCGGCTCTTTTGTGGGTTTTGGTATAGAATGGACGCGATGTCTTGTGCATCCGCCCTACGTAGAAAGCCTTCCCTCTAGACTAGCGCGCACCTGTCGGATCCTTTCGGATCATACGACCGTAGCATACGCGATGCCGTGGTCATGATGCTGCCGCCCGATCTGCGCAGAAGCCAAGCTGGCACATAGCGACCACGATCAAGGAGGGCAAAACCCTCGGTTTCGCCAGCTAAGTCAGGTTATCTTCTCTTCTAAGCGGCGTCGTCGTGCCACAGCCGCTGTCGACTCTTTTTCGCCGCTGAGCGATGGAGGCGCAGCTTTTTCAGGCGAAAATGACCGAAATAGATCCCCCGCCCGATCGTGCTACCCTTCAGCCGCGACCTCCGCAAGCTCCGATCGGTCATCGGCATACCGTGCGGCTTGGTGCCTCCGCGCGACGTGCCTGACTACATGCCACCTCGGCGCAGCACAGTGCAGGACTCTCCCGCCGGCGACGCCCCGAACGAGCCGCGCTCTGGTCTCAAGACGCGCGGCAGCGGCTCCGCAAGCCCTGCGAACCAGCACCGACCGCTGAGTCCTTCCTCTCCGAAGCCCGGCACCGTGAAGGGCGCGGTGGATGCTTTCCAAGCTGCTGAGCGCGAGCAGGCAGTGCAGCTGAACGTGATGGAGGAGTACGCGCGGCGAACCAAGGCAAGCCCGAGCAACATTGCTGCGGCTCGTGCAAACGTGACGCCGCCGATGTCGCCCGCCGCGGATGCGACAAAGACGAAGCTGACGAAGGGTCAGAGGCGAAAGGCGCTGCGTAAAAAGGCAAAGATGAGACAGCAGCAGACGGAAGGATTGGCCGCAGAGGCTGCGCACGACGTGCAGAGCCACGAGGTGACTGCCGCTCCGATCACGGAGGTCACTGAATGCCACGATGAGGAACATGCGGGGCAGGAGGCGCACGACGAGGAGCCGGAGCAGGAGCTGGAGCAGAAAAAGGAAGATGCCGACGTTGGCGCCACAGTTCAGCAGGAGGAGAGCCAGCAGGCGGGAAAACTCAGCGTGCGCGCAGGCGCGGATGCGTCGCCCATCTGCCTCAGTCCAGAGACCTTTCAGGCGCGGCGCAGCACGTCGCTTCACGAGCAAAAGGCTCAGCTCGTTGCAGCGATGGAGCAAGCCATCGCAGACCACACCACAACCGCCGAGGAAGAGCAGCATAAGGAGCTTGCTGCCTTACGCGCCGCGCTGATTGCGGAGGGAGAAGCATCGTTGGCAGTGCAGAAACGTGCGCACGAGCAAGAGCTAGCGAAGCACCGGAAACAGCTGACGGAAGAGCTGACAGAGGAGCACGACCAAGTGCTCGCGGACTGGTACTCGCAGCATATGGGAGACAAACTGCTGCTTGAGGAGGAGTCACACATGCGCATCCTCAAATCCACCGCTCACAAGATGCAGCAGCGATCCGTTCACAAGGTCATGAACGCATGGTGCGTACACCACAGTACATCCGCCAGCCTCCCCCAGTGTGCGTGTGTGTGCGTGTGTGTGTGTGTGTGTGTGTGATCGATGAATCGTTCGTTTGATGCCGGCCGATACGCTGCTGCATTAATACGTACTTACCTACTTACCATCACTGTGCGTGTGGGCGTTCTATCGTATAATATTATAGGAGGGAGTTTTGGCAGATGAGATTAGGGATGAAGTTCAAGATGAACAAGGTGATTTCGCGTATGCAGAAGATGGCTGTGGCGAAGGCTTTTGCTCAGCTCTGGCACGTGAGGTGCAAGATCAGGCAGATCCGTACGATGATGGGCCGGTGGAAGTACCGTTGGGGAGGGGCAGTGTTTCAGAAGTGGGCTGAGCAGGTGGCATATGAATTGGCGGAGCGCCAGCGGCTGAGCGAACAGGCGCAGCATGAGCTGCAGGTGCGTCTGTTCCAGATCGTTCCCTCGCTCTCTCACTCGCTCACGAGCACAGCCAGCAGCTGAGTCAATCAATCCATCGCCGCTGCTCAACTGCTCAAGATCGTTTTTCCTGTTGGTGCACAATACTGTTACCGTGTGTAGGTGGAGAAACTACGAAACGCTGCAGAGGCTAAGCGCCAGGCCGACTTGCGAGATCGCCTCTGGATTGAGAACGAAAAGGCACTGTCCGCGAAAGAGAAGCAGCTAGAGGCAGCCCACGCCCTTGCAGTGCAGGAACGCGACGCACATCGTATCCGTGTCATCACGACAAAGGCGGTGCTGCGGATCGAGAAGCTTGCGCTCGCGAAATGCTTCGACGCGTTGTACGCAGGGCTTTGCAAGCAGCGGCGCATCAGGGCGATGCTCTGCCGTTGGCGCCAACGCACTGTCTCACAGGTCTTCGGCGCGTGGGCAACGAAGGTGGCGGAGGCGGTCGAGAGCAGGAAGTACAGCGCAGCTGAGCAGGCCCGCATGTACGTCAACACCCTCACGCCATCCACCCTCCGTGAAGAAACACAACTCCTGCTGCTGCTGCTGCTGCTGCTGCTGCTGCTGCTGCTGCTGCTGCTGCTGCTGCTGCTGCTGCTGCACATCCAGCTGCTGCTGAGGAAGGGAGGGAGGAAGGGCGCCATTGCTGACTCAGACCTGACCTTCCTGCATCCTGCAATACAATGTGATCCGATGATGGTATTCGCAGGAAGTGGCTCGACGAGAAGCGTTCTCAGGATATCGAGGAGCAGAAGCAAATCCTGCAGGCGGCGGTGGAGACAGGCCTCAAGGCGTTGGATGTGTCGCACAGAACGATGGTGGGGGACAAGACAGCAGCCACACCTCGGTGGTGACGATGACGGTGACCGCCACTCACCAGCCAGATGAGGCACTGAGGCACAGCAGCAGCAGCAGCAGCAGCAGCAGCAGCAGCAGCAGCAGCAGCCAGCCAGCCAGCCAGCCAGCCAGAGGAGTGTGCAGCAGCAGACAGTAGTAGTCGTCGTCGTAGTCGTAATTGTACGTGTAGACTATCAGTTTATTGCATTAAGCGTCGATTTCAGCGAGCCAACAGATTCATTAGAAGTGCACAGCAGCCTTATTCATCACATCGTGCAGTTCGCGGAGCTCCCGGGTTAGCTAGACCTAGCCAGTCAGCCTAGCAAGCACGTACACACTACAGGCCCCCGTCACGAAATAGCTTGTCGCAAACTCAAATCCTTTCGGCGTCAGCCCCGAGAATAGAGCCCAGCCATCCTTTCGGACAAGCGCAGTCACTGAGCCTACGAGTGATGCGACCGGCCTCTGTGGCGGGACGGCCATGCTGCGCTTCGTTGCAACGTCAACCGCATAGTCGCTAACAACTGCGGAGGTCGCGGCGAGTGCGTAGCATCCACCAGGTCCAAGTCCGTGCGACTCACGCTGCTCCATCAGCAGGTGAGACACCCCGAAGAAGGTCACGTCAAACACCGCGTTGCGGCACCCCGCGTTGTGCACACGCTGGCCGACCGAGCGGAGCTGCCCTGCCTCTGATGCAGCGCGGAGCAGCGCCACATTGCCGCCGCCGCCGCCGCCGCCGCCGCCACCTCCCTGCCAGCGGCCAACGGTCTCTCCGCTGCCGAGGACCTTGCGCCACTCTGCTAGAGCGGCGAAACTACCTGTGAGGTATCCCGAGCCCATGCTCCCGCAGAATACCGCCGGTGTTCGCTGCATCCCCAGCGTCAGCTCGCACAGCTGTGTGCAGGCCTCAGAGGCCAAGAACATTGGGCCTCTCGTCAGCACCTTCTGCTGGACGCCTGCGGCTAACCCACGGTAAAATCCACGCAGACCGTGGGAAGCAAACACGCCTCTGGCCGCCAACGCCACGCTGGGTGCGGTCGCGGGGCTCGTCTGCATCCGGATCTTGAGCACATCGAATGGGTGGGCCAGCACAGTGCCAGGCACGGCGCCCACGGCACCTATGGCACCGCGTCTCAGGCACTCGTGCGCGTCCATGGACTAGACTCTAGGGCGTTACATGCCAGATAACTCTGCAGACAGGGAGAGTCAGCGAGCGGCTTCAGCGCCACAACCCGTGCGCAAACCGCGGCCGCTCTGTCAGCACCACTGGCTGGCAGAGCACCATTTCTCGGTCGGGCGCGGACCTCATCCATCGCGAAAAGAAGCCTTGCCCCCCGGATTTAGTCTTATATATACATGTAGGGAGGCTCCACGTATATCCGATATCCATCGCGGTGCCGTACCCAGGTACCGTACAGTACTTGTACTCCAGCCAGCCAGCCAGCCGCGCTGTTGCGAGCAGTCAGCAGTGGTGGGCCCCGTATGCCGGGCGTCACCTTCTCGTCCAAGCAGGGCGGCACGGTTGACGCGACCATGTGTTATTTGACGTACTTTGCGGCGCTGCAGTCTGCAGTGCTTGTCACGACCACCGCCACCCGGTGGCGCCTTCTGCTGCCCGCTGCGCTCGGCGGCGGCGGTGGCCTGATCGCGCAGGGGCTCTACGCGAGCGTGTGTGCGACGCTGGTGGTCTTCGCGTTCTCGTACGTGCTGGACAACACGTCCCTGTACGACCCCTATTGGTCGATTGCACCGTGCGCCCTCACCGCGTTCTGGGCGCGCCACGCGGCGGCAACGGCACCCGGAGCGCTCGCCCCGCGCCAGTGGCTAGCAGTGGCGCTGGTCTGGTGCTGGGCGCTGCGGTTGCTGATCGGGGTCCCGTGGCGCGGATGGCGCGAGGGCCTCCCAGAGGAGGACTGGCGGCATGTCGAGGTTCGAGCCAGGACCGGCGGAGGGCTGCGGTACTGGGCAGTGTCGCTGTTCTCTCTCCACCTAGCACCAACGCTGCTTGTCTTCGCTTGTCTACGGCCCTTCGGCCTAGCAATCATCGCCAGCCCACTTCCGCTCCAGGTTGGCAAACCAACCGTGCTATCCAGTGCGGAAATCTGTGCGGCGCTTGTGTGCGTTGTCGCAATTGCGATCGAGAGTGTCGCGGACGAGCAGCTGCGGCGGTACCGTCAGAGCGATGCCTACCGACGCGGTGGCTGCTGCGAGATTGGCTTGTGGAAATACTCCCGCCACCCAAAGTGAGCCTGCGTTCATACCTGCCTGCCTGCCTGCCTGCCTGCCTGCCTGCCTCCATGCCTCCATCCATGCCTGCCTGCCAATTTATCTAACAACTGTCCCGTCTCTACCCGCCTGACTGCATGTGATCACGACTGTCTGCATATGGTGTTGTCTGCCTGGCTGTGCTGCACGGTACGGTACGGACGGTACGCTTCGGTACGATTCGCTATACAATAATGCATACGGTAGCTACTTCGGGGAGGTTCTCTTCCATGTTGGCGCCCTCTGCTATGGGCTTGCCGCTGGCGTGGTGCCGCTACCGTCCACTGTTATCATTAGTACTATGATGCCGGCACCCTTGGTCGTCGTCGCATTGATTGAGTACATGCCTGCGTGCGCAATGGCTCTCTTCTTTCGCTATGTGTCTGTCCCAAGGATGGAGCAGAGGAGTGTTGCGAAACGCCCTGGCTACACCAAGCTGGTGGAGCGTGTGCCGAGCCCGTTGCTGCCCTGGCCACCCATAGCGCAGCAACAGCGCAACCCTCGGCCAGGTAGTGCTTCTGCTGCTGC
>JACKZZ010010133.1_pt1 | contig 12304 bp, 8 predicted proteins | sample 8027871 | NCBI WGS metagenome assembly JACKZZ01 (sample SAMN15724774, study PRJNA655200) | protist metagenome | isolation source: fluorescence activated cell sorting (FACS) single amplified genomes of... | place: USA: West Boothbay Harbor, Gulf of Maine | collected 2000-07-19
TGATAAATTAATCGAGTTCTCTTCTCAGTATCATGGAATTAACTTAAGAGAAAATTCATTCAAGCTTTGTCCAGCTGACTATAATATTTGAGAAATAACTTTATTTGATTTAATCCATGATCACTGTGTTTTGATCCAATCAGGTGAAGGGTGAATCGTGGGAAGAATGAGTTGCTTTTACAGGAATTGCGATGGGAATGGACAAATTTAAACAACTTTACAGTATTTTATTATCAATAAATACATCTCTTTTCTTTTGTGCCAGTGCTCTGATAAGTCTCATCGGTATTTGTGATAGTGTCTCAAACCATGACTGCTGCGACTCTTCGGCTGCATCATGTTCTTGACACAGGTTTCTGAAGAACTTTTCCTGCAGGAGCTCAACTGTCGTAGTCGCTTCAGTTCCTGTGATTACAGTGGAGAGCAGTTGCTGATACTTTGGCATCTCTTCCTGTATAATTTGATGAATCAGTACTTTCCATATTTCAGAAATGTTTGGTTCTGTACTGCTATCACTCTTTCGTGTGAGCTCCTGTCGCAGTCTGCGCTGCACACCAGCTATGAGTGGTTCTATGACAACATTTTCACCAGAGTCTAGACTAGTTCCACTCCCATCAGAAATAAGAACCACTAACACAACGTCACTTTCTTTTTCTTCAGGCTGAGTACGAGTACAGACTGTCCCCTTGTCAGTCATCTCCGTATCACTTGTTCCTCCGTCCGCAATTTGATCCTCACCGTGTGTAAACGCTGGCTCATTTTCTGTCGACGAGCTCAAGCTTATGGGAATTTCTTGAAAGTGTAGAAACACCCCACCAAACTTCAGCCAATGTAATCTTCCTGTCAAGTCCATTGCTTTCGAAGCAGCACCTGCACCAGTACCACCAAAAAAGAGCTTGCTCGATGCGTCGGTCGAGTCATGTAACTCTTCTAAACGAGCACCTTCCTTTTCTATAGCATTCATCGCCATGTGCCAGAACGTGAAGAGAGTGGACGACAGTTGCAGGTGATTCGATCCTGTAGCCCCCAAACCAAAGTCTGCGCCCTTGTAGGAGCGCGAGCAAAGCAAGAATCCGCCCTCCATCGATAGAACTAGGAAACCATTCATGTACAATATAATGCGGAATAAATACGTCTTCCCTTACAAACGAAACTTTTTCACCACAGTATTCTTTCTATCTGCTATAATTATGCTGCTGAATTCAACTTACCTACCCTCTCGATACCTTGAGTTACTGTGGAAATATTAATGCATGAATTCTTTCAAATACACATTGCATTGCATTTTGTATTATATATAATTGATATCTTTTCTCCTAAGTATAGTTTTATTCAAATAAATTAGGTGTCCTCATTAAAGAAAATGTTGACGTCGCTTCGCTTAACAAAAGGAGAGAGAAATGCTTTTTCACGTATAAACGTGAGATCCAATTGATTTATTGGATATATTGTTACCAATGAATTGATCTAATTCGAAATTTGTTATTGTAAATCGTCTTGGAGGTCCAGCCTTCGACAAGTTTAATCAGGGGATATGTCCATGCCAAATCTGCACCTGTTCACCAGTCATGCAGAAGGAACGCGGTTGAATTTCAAGTCTCTACGTGAATACATTAGCAATTCATTTCATGTTCCATTCAGATCATTGCCTCGTATTCTTTTTCATGCTGTTTTACTGAGTTTGATCATTGCCGGGTTTTGGCTCATGGACTCTCTCAAGGATCCAGTTTTAGCGCGAATTGTGGGTATTGAATATCAACCGATAGCTAAAGTTATCTCTGTGTTAACCACGCTGGTGATAACGTGTGTCTATGATTTCCTGACTTCGCAACTCTCGAAGGCAAACCTGTTTCACCTCGTCAGTGTAGTCTTCGGGGTCGTGTTCATGATAATTTCCGCTCTGTTAGCTGATCCAGATGGTGGATTGCGTAGTTCAGATGCACCAGGACCTCATCGTCTACTAGGTTGGGTTGCATATGTGTCCATCGAGTGCTACGGCTCCCTCATGGTAGCGCTGTTCTGGTCCTTCACCAACTCCGTCATGAACCTCGAGGAGGCCATGGGCGCCTACGGCCTCATCATCAGCATCGCGCAGTTCGGTGCCATTGCTGGCTCCACCCTTGCCACAAACTCGAAGAGCATAGGTATATCTGTGTTATTTCTTGCAGGAGCTTTGAGCATCTTCTCGGTCAGCTTGGTAGTCAAGGTGTACCACGTGGTATTCCGTCGGAAGTTGCGCAGCGCATATGCAGCCTTGCAAACTGAAAGTGAATTTTCGCGAGAGCGGGAACGTGCGACATCCATTGACGAAGGAGTCCCGCATATTGTCCATGTGGGCACCAGCAATCAGAGTAGCGGAGGGGTAGCACCGGGCATGCTGAACTCCTTCTGGGAGGGCATTTTCCTGATTTGGCGCGACCGCTACTTAATGATCATCTTCGGAGTAAGTTGTGCGTACGAAGTTGTTGTCACTATTATGGATTACCAATTTAAGATACTGGCTGCCCAAGAAAGCTCGAGTAATGAGTCGTCCAGTTGGACACCGGGAAGCGGGGCCAGCGTGGCGGAGGATCAATTTGCCAACTTGCTCGGGCATTTCGGCCAAGCCACCAATATATGTTCCTTTTTTGTGTCCTTTTTTGGATTTTCATTTTTAGTGCATCGCTTCGGAGTCCGGAATTCGCTGATGATTTTTCCCGCGGTGCTTTTCATAACTGTGGTGGTCACTAATCTGGAGCCCAGTTTGCCTGTCCTGTTCATAGCAGTGAGCATTGTCAAAGCTCTGGTATTTAGCTTGCACGACCCTGTTAAAGAGCTGCTTTATATCCCCACATCTGTGGCTGTGAAGTTCAAGGCAAAAGCATGGATAGATGTTTTCGGGAGTCGAGTGGCGAAGGCCACCGGCGCGCTGGTGTCCTACATGGCTGGAGGAAACGTGTCTACCCTGAGAAGAATCTCCGAAGTGCCCTGTCTTTTGCTCTCTGCAGGGGTAGTCATTCTAGCGTATACAGCAGGAAATGAGTTCGAGCGGCGAAATCCGAAATCAGCGCTACCAAAAAATTCAGGAAGTTGACACCTGACACAGATAGGGGCAGCAGGAGCCATTATGTTGTAGATAATGTACACGTTGTACTCGTGAGCGGTGTAAAGAATGACATAGGTAACTAAAGTAGTACACATATTATTTATTGATCTACACACAAACTTCAGCAGCCGTCCGTGGTCAGTCCAGCACTGCCACGCACCTCCGTCGACTCATATTAACAAACTATACACAGTGTTTACTTTCTCCGAGGCAGAACAGGCACACAGATATCTGCTCGAATATCACCAGTGGTGTGGAAGTCCGCTCGTGCCACATCGTACTCACCGACTCCGGGGGCTTGAGCTATCAGATCCAACCGGCCATACATGGAGTCTTTGAACCGATCCTTGTCCGCTCCGAACGTGTGAGGCTTCACACCCATCTCGTTTTGCTTTCCCAGGAAACGCTTGCCATTACCAGCTAGTTTGTATAGCTTCTGTCCTTCTTGTTCAGGGAGAAGCTGTCGAGTGCGCTGAAATGAATGGTCTAACTTGTACATACCTGGCCCAGGTATAGCAGCTGCAACTGACATGTCCCCTTGGAAACAGTTAGAATCGGCGAATCTGTCTTTAATCGGGCCAAAAGTATGGAGCTTTGGGTTGGTATTCTTTGGTATAGACCATTTGTTTACCGTCTGTAGCACGTAGCGTCCGATACCCGGCCCAACGCCCATCTTGCTGAACTCACTGTCTCGTCGAGTGGCGCTGCGCATACTCGCTGAGCGCAAGTTACGCATACGCTTGGGCTGTCCTGGCAGCTGTATAATGTAGCTATTTGGCCCAGGGGTGTTTCTTGGTTTATCGAAAGGTGTGCGCTCTTGTTTCGATGTGACGAAGCGCGTGCCTCGGCAGCGCTTGGACACGTCTACTTCGAGATCGTAGCTGTTCGGTCCAGGTGTACCAGTCCGCTTGTCGAAGATGGATTTCAGCTTCACTGAGCTGAATCCCAACCCTTTTGGTTTTTGTGGTCCATAAATGTCGTAGCTGTTCACGCCAGGTGTGTCTATCAGCTCCTGCTTCAGCTTGGTGTCTCTTCCAAACATGATGTCTATCGAATGGGGTCTTTTACCAATAGTATGCTAAATATGTAGACTGTATCAGCGATTCAACAGTGCCTTCTTGCAATTAAGCCTGAGAATAGAAACTAGTTCTTTGCCGCAATTCTCAGATCCAAGGTAAATTGAGAGACAGATCCAAGGGAGATTTCACTCACTTTTTGTTCCTTTAATTACGTCACACAGTTATATTAGTGAATTTTATTGGGAATTGGTACAAATAACTTCAAGTACTCTCCAGAAATCGTATAATTGTTAATTAAACATGTTGGTCAGCACGTCCGGGCCAAAACGTCGGACTTCGTACGACGAGTAAGGCGAGTGTTGGAGAAATGCCTCTCACTCGTTGTGAAGATGATTGGAAGATTCGCAAGTAGTGTTGCACGAACAACAGCCCGCAGGGCGGTCGCCATGCCCAAGTCTAGCTTCAGACTTATGTCTTCTCTTGAGAAGAAGGAGAGAGGAGACGAAGCCAGGTACTTTGCTCAACAGGAGGCTGATAGACTTAATGAGATGAAGGCAAAGGTCGAGGCTATCATGGCTTCTGATGACCACAGTGTCAAGGAGCATTTGGAGGAGGTACTTGGTAAGTATTATACATCCTTATCATGTAGTTGCATTTTTTTCTATGTTTCCATTTCAGCATAATATTCTTCTTTTTTTCTACTTCTAGTTATGCACTTTTATCTTTATTTTAGTATATGTCATGTCATCAACATGATATTACAATTTATGTGACGCCTCATTTTCTTCTGAAATAGTATTCTAACCCGTCTTTCTCTTTCGTTCCATTCTCAACTTGAACTACCCGCCCGCTCCACAGCTGCCAAGGAGGACAAAGGCATGCTTGCTGAATACGGTCTTAATGACTGGAAGTTCGCCCTTCCCGTTGGTATGGTCCTTGCCATCCCAACATTGGGTAACGAATGGTTGGTGCTAGGGGCTGAGACTCAGCTTGTGGCTGTCTTCATCCTTTTCTGCTCCACTGCCTACACACAGGTCGGTGGTATGGTCGCCAAGGAACTCGACGATTATGCCGAAACTGTCCGCAGCACTCTTCGCAAAGTTGACGAGAGCATGCTTGTGGATATTAAGCACTCCATTGCCCAAAACGAGAAAGTTTTGGACATGGAAAACGATATTGCTTCCGTCCACGCCCTCATCGACGATCTCTCTGTCGTCAAGGCCGAGGCGCTCAACTACGAGGCTGAACATCAGTATCGTGACGATGTCATCAGAAAGTTAGAGAATTTGGTGGCCATTGAGGGTGCTGCTGTGAATTCCCTTAGAAACAGAATGCTTGACAGTGTGCGTGCTGATGTCGTGAGCAAGTTCTCCACTGATGCCAAGTTGAAGTCCGCTGCGTTGGATTCAGCCATGGCTGTTCTTGCCGGTGGTAAGAGTGGAAAGATTGGTAAGGATATTGTTGGTGATGCATATGCATTATCCCTTAAGAAGTACAGAGCTGATTACGCCAAGCAGGCTCCAGGATCTGATGAAATCCTTAACCAACTGGAGAAGGATGTGGCTGCTGCATGCGCGGCCCCGGCCGTTTCTGCCACTGGTGGCAACGTTTACGAGACTCACAGCGTTACTGCATAAATACTTGATCAATCAATGTTATGAGGGGGGAATAGTTGTAGGACATTCATATTAATTTAAATAAGGAAGTTCTTGAAAACAAAATTGAATTCCGTACAATCTAAACACACAAAAACACCAGACACCACCGGATCACAACCAACACGCACCCTCACTACTAAAATCATGCGTTACATAAGTGCACGAATTTGTCTCGCTTGAAACATTGTTCTACATACTGGACATTTGCTTTGTGCTAAAGCACTTCGTGTGTGTGAACCAACACTGAGCTCGGCACGGGCACAGAGCCCATGTATGCAGTCCCAGCAGTAAATGTGGCCACAAGGTGTCACCGCAGGGTTTTGCAGCACTTCCATACATAGTGGACATGCTCTGTCCTCCATACCTGCGACCTTAAGTGTGCGTGAGGGTGCATCTTCCTCTTGCTGCGCTGCATTTTGGGCATGGTTTCGAGTATTTCTGCGGGAGGCCTCCTTTATCGATCCATTCTCTGCACCACACCGACGCCAGTGTTTTACGTACAAGGCAGCACCATGTCCTGCCAATAGGACAAGGCGAAGTCCAAGTACCCATCGTAGTACCTTAAGTGATACTTCTCGTACTCCATAACTCCTTGAAGCATTTTTCTGCATGAGTTTGACGCCTGTGACCCGCAAAGCGAGGTGGAAGTACAGTCCTGTCACTATGAACCAGAAGTTGTTGACGTCTTGAACCATGGCCGCAGCGTGGCGCATACCCGCTGCCACACCTTCACCATCAGGTGCATCCTCTGTGTTGAGCTGTGAGCAGATCTCCAAGGACGTCTCTCTTGCAGCCCGCACCAGACGATGTGTCTGTGCAAGCAGAATTCTTCGGAGCCAATCCAGCGTTGTCACTTCAGTGTTCGTCACATCGTCGTCCTCACTAACATTCGCGTCTGAATGATTATTAGGAATCTCATCACCATCGTCTGAAGCAACAACGTCCATCAACTGGCTTATATGAGTCACACATCGAGTGCCGTATAAGCTCCACAATTCACCCATACGTGGCAACACTGCCATTAACATCGCAGACACAAAATATCGCCCTTCTGTCAATTTAGAAAATAATATAGTGGGTCCAGAACTTCCATTATTAATATCATCACCGCTCAACTCTCGGACCATATCCAAGTCGCAGAAGTCTTGGCCTGGCGTTCTGTGGCCATCTGATAGCAAAGAGAGTGAATAGTACAAGAGAGAACTGGTAATACCAATAACAGGCTGAAATTTGGCAACATGTCGGGGGTGTATTATCGTTTCCAGCGCTACAGTTATATCGTCACGCAAACGATTTGCTTCTCGCGTATCCTGCTCAGACATGAGTGCGATTGGCACTTGATTGGCAAGCCTCGCATTCATCGTACGTATTTGTTTTGAAAAAATAAACCAAGTATTCTATTCATGTAATTAATGTATGTATTGAGTTAATGTACCCAATTTATCCAAGATTTAAAGTGACGCCGTGACGCCGTCACTCGGCAGGGCAATGGGAGAGATTTAGCTTCAAAGTCTATTTAATTAAGTTTTAAAGCTTATTATAATCACTGTTCTTGCATTATGTCTGGTTTCAAAGAAAATGCTGGTATTTTAGCCATGGAAATGTACGTTCCGACCAGATTCGTGGCTCAGGAGGACATGGAAGCTGCTGATGACTGCAAGGGAAAATATACCATTGGTCTTGGTCAAAAGAACCTCGCATTCGTAGATGATCGTGAGGATGTGAATTCTATCTTCCTGACAGTGGTGCAAAACCTTTTGGAGAAGTACGGTGTGTCACCTAGCGAAGTCGGTCGACTCGAAGTTGGCACGGAGACTCTCATCGACAAATCTAAAAGTGTAAAGACAACCCTTATGCGGTTGTTTGCTGATAACACAGATATGGAAGGTGTAACAAATGTCAATGCATGTTACGGTGGCACAGCTGCTTTGTTCAATTCACTCAACTGGCTTGAATCCTCCGAATGGAATGGCAAATACGCATTAGTTGTATGTGGGGATATCGCTGTTTACGAGGCTGGACCAGCTCGACCAACTGGTGGCTGTGGAGCCATTGCTATGCTTTTAGGCTTTGACGCTCCTATTGTAATGGAGTCTGGTCTGCGTTCGACGCACGTCCTGGATGTGTATGACTTCTACAAACCTCACCATTCGGAGTACGCTGCCGTCGACGGCAAGCTCTCCCAGTGGGCATACCTCAACAGTGTGGACATGACTTACCAGCGTTACAAGGAAAAATGGGCCTCTCGCAATAATGGTGAAGTTATCAATGCCGAGCATTTTGATTATTTCGCATTTCATACACCGTACAACAAACTGGTGCAGAAGGGTTTTGGCCGTATCGTGTTCCAGGACGCGCGTGCTGCCGGTGATGCCACTGCAGAGTCCCTTAAGCCATTTACAGCATTGCCGCTAGAGGATACATACGAAAGTCGTGATTTAGAAGTAGCAGTCCGAGGAGTTGCGGACCCTCTGTTCAAGTCGCGAGTCATGCCGTGCTGCACCATCAATCAGAACATCGGCAATTGCTACACAGGTTCCGTATATTCCTCATTGCTTTCTGGTTTATGTGAGGGTAATGATTTACCTGGCAAGCGCATGTTAATGTTCTCCTATGGTAGTGGCAGTATTGCTAGTTTATGGAGCTTCAAATTCCGACGGGCAGGTGCTGAGCGCTTTAGCCTCGCCTCAATGCAGGAGAAGACCTCCATGCGCTCGCGCCTGGAAGCACGCACTCGCTGCTCCGTGGAAGACTTCTCCAAAGCACTTGACTTGCGAGCAGCCAAATATGGCCAGGCACCTATGAGTCCAGATGGCGGTGTGGAGCACATCTCTGCAGGCACGTACTACCTCACGGACATCAATGACAAGCACCACCGCACATACGCAAGAAAGTGAGGAGCTTGAGGCAATAAATAGACTTATTGGAGTAATAAATGTTTACAGTTATAAACAGCAAAAGATATGTATATGGTCGACGTCCACATCCTCCGCATGTCCTTCCACCCCACACACTCCCGAATTTAATCTTCAACAAATATATAGTATTTTTACCTTAGTTTTTCTAATTTTTCATGTGCGCGATGGACATCTTTATTTGGTAGCAGCAGCACTAGAACACCGCGAAAAGTTGTCAATGGCTTCTGTACATTGTACGGTTTGTACAGCATTTTTCAAACAAGCTATGACAGCAGAGGATTCAGATTGGCAAATACTAGGGCTGCTACCACTAGCTGCGATGACAGGCTCCATACGCCTTCTCACATCCTTAGCCAATTCCGCAGTCTTTTCTAACTGTGCAACTTGCAATTCTCCTAATTGTGCATGCACATTATCGTAAACTTGGGCAGCCACGGCATTCAATGCCTTGTTCATGTCCATAGATCCATCTGCAGCATCATTGCTACTTCCAACAGTTTGTGGGTGTGAAAACTGAGTTGAATCACTAGCCTTGGACGAATTACCTCCCATTCTATTATTTAGTGATACTTATATTTATTATATGAGTTTTTATATAAAATGTTTTCTATAGTACGACCGTGCGTCAAGGGGTCGGGCAGTCAGCGAGATTGGGTTGCTTGTTAAACTACATACGTCACAGTTATATATATACAATGCCAAAGAACGTCAACGACATCAAGAGCTTCCTTAAGTTGGCACGAAGGTAAGTAGCGTAATTATCTTTTTATTTCATAGAGTAAATTTGCATGGGAAACCGGGATTGCAGAGTGCCTCAAAGATGTCTCTTAAGATGATCTTTGTCCTGAATCAGAAGATGCTATTGTTGTCATTGTAGTCGTGCCTTTCTTGAGAGGCATGATCACATGAACTTCAAATGGTTATTAATATCTACTGCGCCAATATACTTGCAAGAGACCATCTCCAGATGAATTTGTGTGTTTATACTGTTTTTTCCAAGAACTTTTTACTAACTGTTAAATTCTTCATCACTCCATTTCTATCTTTAGTGCCGAGGCCAAGTCTATCAAGATCAAGAAGACTGCCGGTGTTACCAAGTTCAAGATCAGACTTCCCAAGTACCTTTACACTCTTCGTGTTACTGAGAGCTACAAGGCAGACAAATTGACCGAGGTTCTTCCCCCCAAGCTTACCAAAACGGATCTATAATTTAATTTCCCATTAGTTTAGTTTAGTTTTATAGCTGTATCGTTAACTCGTCTCTTTGTACAATCAAGTCTCAGTCGCCGCCCGCCCGCTCTCCTTTCGCAAGTGTTTCTGCTGTTCTCTCGCGCGCATGTGTGGAAGGTTAGGCTTATGAATACAATGATCAATAAGTAGTAAATTATAGAATTACAAAAGAATGAATGAAGTACATATGACGTACTTACGCCTGTTGTTCGAACTCGAACTCCGTGTAGTTCTCACACATGATCTTGAGTTTCTCCATGACGACTGTGAGCGGCAGAGTCTGCTGTTTCTCCATGTCGCGAACGCGCACACACACAGATTCAGATTCCTTCTCTTTCTCTCCCACAACGAATATCAGGTTGAATTGTGCTACCTGTGCCTCCCTCACCTTCTTGTTCAGGGTACGGGCGCTGTCGTCTACCTCGACGTAGTAGCCAGCAGCGTGTACTTTTTTCTGTACCTCGTAGGCGTAGTCATTGAACTTAGGATCAACTGGAACAATACAGCATTGTCTCGGTGATAACCAGTAAGGCCATTTACCAGCCCAATGCTCAGCTAACACTGCGGACATGCGCTCGACAGACCCCAGCATCGCACGGTGCACCATAACTGGCCTTGCGAAGGCATCCTCCCCTGTGACGTTGGTACGATAAGAAAGATCGAAGCGAATGGGAAGTTGGAAGTCTAATTGAATGGTAGCACATTGATGCACTCTCTGCATAGCATCGAATACTTTGATATCAATTTTAGGCCCATAAAATGCACCATCAGCGGCGTTGATCCTCCAGTTGCCAGCACCAGCGAAGGTGTTCAGAGCAGCTTCAAGGGAAGCCTCGGCTTTGTTCCATGTTTCAATCGCACCTAATGCCTTCTTAGGTCTGGTAGATAACTCTAACTTATATGTCATACCAAGTTTTGTGTATACAAATCTCATAAAATCGAGACACCCGAGCACCTCTTGTTCAATCTGGTCTTCTGTGCAGAAGATGTGGGCGTCATCTTGACAAAACTTGCGAACTCGTGTGAGACCTGATAGAGCACCTGATATCTCATTACGATGTAACACACCAAATTCCGCCACACGCAATGGAAGTTCTTTGTAAGAACGAACACGATGTGCGAATAAAACGCAATGTCCAGGACAGTTCATGGGCTTCATACCCCACTCTTGGCCCTCGACGTCCATGATGAACATGTTGTCCTTGTAGTGCTGGGCATGACCCGACTGTTCCCAGAGTTTCAAATTGAACACATTGGGTGTATTGACTTCTTGATACCCACGAATCCAATATTGCGCACGAATGAAGTCACACAGTTTGTTATAAATTCTGGAACCATGTGGTAACCAAAAGCAACTTCCAGGCGATAATTGATGAAAGAAGAACAACTCCTGGTTGGTGCCGAGAACACGATGGTCACGCTTCTTGGCTTGCTCTTGGAACACCTTCCATTCTTTTAACATACCTTTATCAGGGAAAGCAATACCATACACACGCTGTAAAGGGTCATTTGTGACTTGGCCCAGCCAGTTGGTGGACGAAGTCTTGACTGTCGCAAAGGCTTTAATTCGTCCAGTGTTAGGAATGTGGGGCCCCATGCAAAGGTCGATCAAAGGGCCACAGCGGTATACAGTGGTAAGAGAGCCTTCAGGTACCTTGTTTTTGATCAAATTTGTCTTGAAAGGATTGCTAGCAAACATTTCCAATGCTTGGGCTTTGCTGAGCACTAGACGCTGGAACTCATACTTCTTCTTGCACACAGCACTTGCTTCAGCTTCCACCTTTTTGCTGTCGTCTTCTCCAATAGTAGTGTTGCCCATATACGCATCATAATAAAAGCCATCTTGTAGAGCTGGACCAATTGTGAGATGACACCCATAGGTGTTCTCGATGGCGGCGCCGAGCACGTGCGCAGACGAGTGCCAGAACACCGTTTTGGCCTCGGGATCATCGAATTTGAGTAGCTGTAATTTACAATCACCCACTAATGGTCTATTCATATCCCATAGTTCTCCATCGCTAGCCACTGGTTCATTCTCATCATCAGAGTCTTCGTCATCATCACAGGCTACAATGGTCTCTGTGTCCAGCTTGTTGCTGTAGTGGACCTTGGCGATTACAGTGGAGTCTGCTAAGCCCTTAGCGATACCAAGTGCAATATCCATGGGGGAAGTTTTGAAGGCAATACCCTCTTTAACATCTCCATTAGGTAATGTGACTGTAATGGCAGTCTGGGGCATGCTATTCAACTCTTCTTGCTTTACTTTGTATAGTCTCTCAAAGATATCAGTACGTTGGCTGAAACGTGAACCATCTTTACTTGGTGTGAAATCACCGCCAATCAAACCAGTACTTTCCATGCGTTCACCAACACCAGCAGTGGCACGCTGCATGT
>JACKZZ010004474.1_pt1 | contig 12303 bp, 15 predicted proteins | sample 8027871 | NCBI WGS metagenome assembly JACKZZ01 (sample SAMN15724774, study PRJNA655200) | protist metagenome | isolation source: fluorescence activated cell sorting (FACS) single amplified genomes of... | place: USA: West Boothbay Harbor, Gulf of Maine | collected 2000-07-19
CAGATGGTCAACGTAAATTTTTATCCTATACTCTTGAAGATGAATATAGGAAAGAAAAAATAATGGCTGAAACTCGTGTTCCAGCAGGAACTTATAGTATTACTCTTCGTACGGAAGGGGGGTTTAACCAAAAATATGATGAAAGATTTGGTACAGACTTTAATAAGGGAATGCTTTGGGTAAGAAATGTCCCTGGGTTTGAATATATTCTTATCCATATTGGAAACACTGATGAGGATACAGCAGGATGTTTATTAGTAGGAGATACTCAAAATAATAATCAAATTACAAAAGATGGATTTATTGGTTCTTCAACTAATAATTATAAAAGAATTTATCCACCAATTGCTGAAGTAATTGAGAATGGAGGACTTGTTACAATCACCTATACTGACTTTGATAGTATAGACTAAATAAAAGAGAAGGGGGGCCAAAAAGCCCCCCTTTGTTATGTTAAACCAAAAATAATTTTTTAAACAAAAACCAAAAAACATGAGACAAATTTTACAATTTGCCTTAGTGGGGATTTTCTGTATGATTTCCTCACTAACCTTTGCCCAAATTACAACAGACGCTTCTACAGGCAATGAACTTGTAGGAGCAAGTATTTATTTAGAAGGTAATTCTAGAGGAACCTCAACTAACCTTGATGGAACCTTTGAATTATCCAATACACCAAGTGGAAACTTGGTGGTTAGTTTTATAGGATACGAATCCTTAACCTTACCAGCTGCTGCAGATATGGGCATAATTGCTCTTGTCTCTACTGCTTTAGGTTTAGAAGAAGTATCTGTTATTGCTAACGTTGCTGTAGATAGGAAAACTCCTGTTGCGGTATCAACTATTAGTGCAACAGAAGTTGCCGAATACATTGGTACACAGGAATTTCCAGAATTATTAAAAGTCACCCCTGGCGTTTACGCTACTAAACAAGGTGGTGGAGTAGGTGATGCTCGTATTAACATTCGAGGATTTGACCAACGCAACATTGCAGTATTGATTAACGGTATCCCTGTTAACGATATGGAATCAGGTTGGGTATACTGGTCTAACTGGAATGGTTTGGGCGATGCTGTTTCACAAGTACAAGTTCAAAGAGGTCTAGGTGCTTCTAAACTTGCTATTAACTCTATTGGAGGTACTATGAATATTGTTACTAAAACAACTGATGCTCAGAAAGGCGGAAGTTTCCAGTCACAATATTCTAGCTACGGACAATTAAAAAATACCTTATCTTATTCAACAGGTAAAATGAAAGACGGAGCAGCAGTTACTGCTGTTGTTTCTAACACTAATGGTGATGGGTATGTAGATGGTACTTATGTAAGAGCCAATTCATACTTCCTTTCATATGCTAAGGATTTAAATGAAGATCACATGCTTACTTTTACTGCTATTGGAGCACCTCAAGAACACGGGCAACGTGATCGAATGTTAACTCCTGGAGAAGTAGAAGAATATGGTAGCACATACAACAAAGACTGGGGATATTATAATGGTGAGATGCTTAATCAGCGTAATAACTATTATCATAAACCACAATTTGCTTTAAACCATTATTGGGATGTTAATGAGAAAACCCAAGTAGCAACCTCAGCTTACGTTTCTGTAGGTAAAGGTGGAGGTAGTGGTCCTTTAGGAGAATACGCTCCAACTGATGAAAATGGTCAAATTGATTGGGATGCTGCTGCAGCCGCTAATGATACCTCAACTGTAGGATCATATACAATCCTCAGAAACTCAGTTAATAACCATAACTGGGTAGGTGTGCTATCTACTGTAAGACATCAACCTAATGAAAATCTAGATTTCACATTTGGTATTGATGGACGTAAGTATAAAGGTGAACACTTCCGTGAAGTTAGAGACTTGATGGGTGGTGATTACTGGTTTGAAGAGTACAAATATGCAGTTGATGGAGTAGCAGGACGTAACCAACAAATTGGAATTGATGAAAATTCAACTTCACTTTGGGCTGGACGTTCAGACTTTGCTAACAGAATTGCTTATGATAACGATGGTAAAGTAGGATATACAGGAGTATTCGGTCAAGACGAATATTCTAAGGATAACTTAAGTGCGTTCCTTGCAGGTAGTGTTTCTAATACTTGGAATACTCGTATTGATAGATACAATTATGCTAACGAAGCAGACCAAACATCTGAAACCGTTGCTATTTTAGGATACAATGTTAAAGCAGGTGCTAACTATAACATCAATGAGAAAAACAATGTATTTTTCAATACAGGTTTCTACTCACGTGCTCCATTCTTTGGATTTTTATTCCAAAACTACCAAAATGTTATTTCTGATAACGTAGTAAATGAGAAAGCTCTTGCATTCGAAGGTGGTTATGGTTATAGTGGTAGAAAAGTATCTACTAAAGTAAATGCTTATTACACTCAATGGAAAGACAAAACATTACTTTCAGGCCGTATCCCTACCGCTGACGGTGGTACTACACGTGCTTTGATTAATGGTCAGGGTGCTTTACATAAAGGTATTGAAGTTGAATTTAATACAAAACCCACTGATAAGTTAGATTTGGGTGGTATAGTGTCATTAGGCGATTGGAAATGGGAAGGTGATGTATTTGCTACATTACAATCTGACATTGATCAATCAATTGATACTGTGCAGGTATTTACAGATGGTTTGTATGTGGGTAACGCACCTCAAACACAATTAGGATTTAAAGCTCGATACCAAATTAACAGAACATTTGACTTTGGTGGTCAGTTTGTTTACAATGATAAATTGTATGCTAACTATGACCCAACAAGTAATGAAACTGTTGAAGATAAAATCCAACCTTATGAAATGGATGCTTATGGATTACTCGACTTAAGAGTAGGTGCTAAATTTAAAGTATTAGGCTTAGACTCATACGCACAAGTTCAGTGTTATAATGTTCTTGATACTTTCTATTGGGCTGAAGGCCGTAATAACAGTGATGGAACAGGCTTAAGAGACGGATTCCCAGGATGGGGTCGTACATTTAATGCTAGTTTAAAACTTAATTTCTAAAGAAATTAAAAAATAAATTTTGGAAGGCTGTTCCCTTAATTGGGAGCAGCCCTCTAATTTTTTTATATTTACATTATGGAAAAAGCAATAAGTGAAAAAGAGCTAGATATTCAAATTAAAATTCTAGCTAAAAAAATCAACGATGAACATCGAGATGATTCTACACCTATAGTATTAGTTTGCATCTTAAATGGTGGATTCATGTTTTTTAGCGATTTAGTAAAACAAATCAACGTACCTATTGAAATTGATTTTATCCGTTGTAAATCATACTATGGAAAAAAACAAGGTGATTTAGTAGTTACTAAAGACTTAGAAACTAAAATTAAAAATAAACACGTCTATCTTGTAGACGATATTTTAGATTCAGGTAATATTATGAAAGCTGTTTCTAAATTTCTTCAAGTAAAAGAACCAAGATCAATTACTCCTGTTGCAGCAATTTATAAAGAAAGCTTGGACTTTGATAAAGTACTTCATATCTTGAAGCAAGAAACTGATTCTGTATTTGACCCTTGGTATATTGGGTATGGTATGGATGATGAACATGGACACAATAGAAATTTAAGTACAATATACACAGTATAAATGGAGAATAAACGACGTAAAATCCACGAAGAATTAGAAGTGGTACAAGTAGGATTTGCTAATGGCGTTGCTGAAGGCTTCCCCTTCTCAGACAAGCAAAAAGAAAAAATGATAATGGAAGCCGAAAAGGCATATGGTAAATTTCTAGATGCTTTAAAATGTGATTGGAGAAACGATCCTAATTCAATGGAAACACCCCGTCGTGTAGCCAAGGCATATGTAAATGATCTATGGGCAGGACGTTATACAGCAATGTCTCCTATTACTTCATTCCCAAGTGATGGTTATGATGGTATTATTATTGAAAGAAATATTCCTTTAACATCAATGTGTTCTCATCACCACCAAACAATTGGGGGTGTAGTTCATATTGGTTACATTGCTGGAGATGAAGGTCAAGTAATTGGGTTATCTAAACTAAACCGAATTGTAGAATTATTTGGTCGTAGAGGAGCAATTCAAGAACAACTAACATCTGCTATTCACAATGCTGTAGATAAAATTACTGAAGGTAATAAAGGTGTTATTGTTACTATTGTAGGGACTCACAACTGTGTTTCATGCCGTGGTGTTAAACACCAAGGAGTAGCAATGGTTACTACTAAAGCATCAGGTGTGTTTAGAGAAAATAATAATTTAGCTCGTAAAGAGTTTTTTGATAGTTTAAAAATTAATAACGGAGGACATAACATTTAATAATTATGGGAAAACAATTAGTATTATTTAAAGACGTTCCATTTGTGGATGAAGTTGAAGAGTTTAATAAGTTAATGAATAAACCTAACAACTATGAGCCAACAATACCGGAACAAAAAGAATGGGAATTTGTATACAACTTCGTACTGGAAGAACTTGAGGAGTATAGAGAAGCATGTGAGCGGGGTGACATCGTTGAGGTTTTGGATGCTTTGTGTGATATTACTTATGTTTCCTTGGGGAACGGGGCTATGCTACACGGCCTTAAAGATAAAATTTGGCCAGCCTATCAAGAAGTACAAGCATCAAATCTATCAAAAGCTTGTTCAACTGAAGAAGAAGCCCAAAAAACTGTCGAACAGCGCTCCAAAGAACAAGGTACGGCCTGTCACTATGAAAAAGTTGGTGATAAGTATATTGTTTATAGATCGTCGGACCGTAAAGTTATGAAAAACATTAATTACTTTAGACCTGATCTTAAGCAGTTTTTTACAAAAGAAGAATTAGAACAATGAGTGATGGATTAACTGAAGCCCTTAGAGGCACTTACTCTAGTAAAAATAAAATGAAAAATTTAGACCAAATGCCAGATCAAAAATGGCACCGTAGAATCTCATTCCTTAAGTCTGGAATTCGAATTGTGGGATATTGTTTTATCCCTTTTAACTTAATAATTGCTACTGCTCTACTTATAGTAAGTGAAGTTGTAGGTATAATCGAAGAATTAGTATGAAAAAATTTCTATACTTTAGTGCAGACTGGTGTGGGCCTTGTCGTCAATTAGGACCTACTATGGACGAAGTAGCCAAAGAAGGTATTACAGTCCAAAAAATTGACGTAGATAGAAGCCCAGAAATATCACAACATTATGGAGTTCGTAATATCCCAACTGTTATTTTACTTAATGAAATAGGTGAAGAACAAGGGAGGAAAGTAGGGGCTAACCCTAAGCTAGCTTATCTCAATATGTATAATCAAAACTAATGTTTAAGAAGCTACAAGAAAGAATATTTCCTTTTATTATAGCATTAAGCGCCTTATCAGTTTCGGCATCTGCAGCATTTTACTCAGTCACAGGACTAAGTAAATTGTTTGCGGGTGCCTCAACTGAGGTGTTCATAATGGCCGGTTCTCTAGAAATTTCGAAACTTGTAATAGCTTCCTTACTCTATCAATACTGGGATACGATTAATAAAGGACTTAGAACTTACTTAACTGTAGCTTGCTTGATTCTTATATTAATTACCTCAGCAGGCATCTATGGATTCTTATCTGCGGCTTATCAGGAAACAGCAGCATTAGCAGGTAGTATCGATTCCCAAATTGCTCTTATAGAAACAAAAAGAGATAATGTGGAAGGTCAATTAACGGTTTATAACGAAGAAAAATCTTCTATTAACAATGCCGTGTCCTCACTGCGTAATGGCTTATCTAACAATATAGTACAATATACTGACACGTTAGGTAATATCGTAACAACAACCTCAGGCGCTACTCGCCGAGCTCTTGAACGTCAATTAGATCAAGCTATAGATAGACAAACCCAAATAAATACCCGAGTAGATGATTTAAACCAACAACTATTTGAGTACGAAACTGAAATAGTGGAAATTCGGACTAGTAGTGAAATTGGGAGTGAGTTAGGCCCCCTTAAATACCTTTCAGGTTTAACAGGCCTAGCGATGGATAAAATAATAAATTACTTACTTTTAATAATAATTTTTGTTTTCGACCCTTTGGCCATATCTTTAGTGGTGGCTGCAAACTTTGCTTTTTCAAATTTAAAGCCTAAGGTTAAAGAAGAAATAAAAATAGTAGAAAAAATAATAGAGGTAGAAAAACCTTTAGAAGTATATGGAGAAAAACAAATCCAACCTGTTCCCCCTCCAAAAAAAAAACGGAAATGGGGGATGCGTCCACAGACCTAACAATAGAATACAATTAAGTTATGTTTACTAAATGTCATGCTGAATATGCTGGAAAGAATCAGTATAAAATGCACTTATGGACCGAAAAAGGATACTCAGTAGAACCTTACCGTGTTCCTGCTTATATAGAATGTTCTGAACGTGAAGCAGAATATCAGGGGCTGAAGGGTGAATGGTTAAAGAAAACTTACAATTGGGATAAAGATAACCCACGACTCCACTTTCACGATATGCCCGCTTATCAAAAATTCCTTATTGAAAAATATGGAACGGATGATAGTATATCTAAGGGACATAGAGAGGTATTTTTCGATATTGAGATTGAAATGGGAGGGGCGCTTACTGAAGAATATATTCAATCCGCTCCAAAACCTGTAACTTCAATTGCTTGGTATGATAAAACACCTGATGAATGGGTTATTCTTATTTTAGATAAAAAGGGTCAAATCAACCATACTAAAGGACATAAAGAAATCATCCCTGTAGCTACTGAAGAAGAATTATTAGCTACGTTTATTGAAAAATTTAGTGAAATTCAACCTGATATCCTTGTAGGATGGAATAGTGATTATTTCGATATTCCTTACTTATACTACAGAATTTGTAATGTATTAGGGGAAGATTTTGCTAATGCTTTGTCTCCTATAGGTGTAGTAAAAGACGAAAGCCAGTGGAACCGTAACGGATGGCTTAACATTGCAGGGGTTGAATCACTAGACTATATGAAACTGCATAAAAAGTTTAGCTTCAGAGATGAACCATCAATGCGTTTAGATGCTATTGGGGAAAAGTATGTGGGTTTAGGTAAAATCGAATATGAAGGTAATCTAGACAGATTATTTGAAGATGACATCCAGAAATTTATTAAATATAATTTTCGAGATGTAGAAATACTTAAGGAATTAGATGAAAAGTTCGAATATATAGCTTTAGTAAAAAATCTATCCCATAAAGGTAAACACAACTATGGAGAAGTTTATGCTAACACTAAAACCCAAGACGGAGCTATCTCAGCTTACCTATTAGGACAAAATATCGTTCCCCCCTCTAGAGATAGGAATCCTATCTTTAAAAAGGGATATGCTGGAGGATATTTATTTTGCCCCCAAGCAGGACTTTACAAGTATATGTTTGATGAAGATTTAACTTCACTATACCCTTCTATTATTATGTCTTTAAACATAGGTAAAGAAACACTTATGGCCCGTATCGTAGATGCTGATGATAGAAATAATCGTTTAGGATTAAATGATTTAAAAACTAGAGATGCAGACGAGGAACTTTTAATTGAAAACCCTGATAGAAAACAAACCTATATTAAAGTAGGTAAACTTATAAAACTTATAGAAGACAATAACTTTGCTATCTCAGCAAATGGTGTTATCTTCCGTACTGATAAACGTTCTGTATTAGCCACTATCCTTGATAAATGGTTTGATGAACGAGTAAAATATAAAGGTTATATGAAAAAATCATACAAATCAGGTGATAAAGAAAAAGGAGCATTTTGGCACCAACGCCAACATACTATGAAAATTTTGCTTAATTCACTTTATGGTGCTACTGCTTTAGGTTCATTTAGATATGGTAATGTAATCTTAAGTGAGGCAATTACACTTTCAGGGCAACGTATTATCCAAGAATCAGCTTTGTGTGCTAATAGACATATGAACCGTGTAATAAAGAACGAAATAACATTATGAGCGAAGTATTAAAACCCCAATCAATAAGGAATAACGTAAAAATTACTTGGAATGGAGACACTATCTCTAAACAAGAAATTATAGATATGAGTGTTCTTTGGAGTGATAAACAAATTCTATTCTTTAAAAAGATGCTTAAACAAGGAGGTACTGTTAAAATAGATAATAACAAATTTAAAATTGTTATTACAGAACCTATTTTAACTTCTAGGGGACTTAAAGATGGAGGAGTACAACAGGTAGACCCTATGGCTAGATTTTAATGTCTAAAAAATATCCTGATAACGTTGCTTGGGATGAAGGTGAGCAAAGGTGGGTAGCTAATATTTTACCTTATGCCTCTAATGTAGGGGCACCTGTTATTAAACCTGAAAATATAGATAGTTGGAGACAACGAGGGGTAAATAAAGTAAACCACCACCTAGAAACAAAATTTTTAGAATTAAAAGAAGAGTATTTAAATTTAGTTGAAGAGTTTAAATGGAATGATTTAATATATAATGCTACCTTTAATTTTGAACCTATAGTAGGAGAAATTTACCACCTTTACATTGGGAGTAATAATAAAAATTTTTTATCTTTAATCCCCCCAAATCAATGGGATAAGGAATGTTTAGGCTCATTCCAATTAACTGTAGAACAAAAATGGATTAAAATATGAAACATATACAAGATACACCTTGGTGGATTTGTGATGAGGGTGATTACAACTTCTGTGCTTATGTAGACACAGATTCTAATTACTTTAATGCTGAACCCCTACTTAAACATTTATACCCTAATTTCGAAGAAATGGGTGATACAGAGAAGGATGATCTACTAGAAGAAATTGCCCTCAAATATCAAGATATTATTACAAATGACTATGATAGACTAGCTCGAGATTGTTTTAATGTTACAGAACACAGGCTTGAAATGAAAACTGAAGCCGTTATCCGTTCTGCCTATTTTAGAGCAACCCGAAGATACGCTCAATGGATTACAAAACAGGAGGGTATTGCTAAGGAATCACTTGATATTAAAGGACTTGAATTTAAAAAAGCAAATTTCCCCCCTATTTTTGGGAAGTTTTTTAATGATATTCTACAACAAATTCTAAAGGGCGCAGAGCAGAAACATATTGATAAATTAATTTTAGACTTTAGAACTACAATCCTATCTAACAATACAGACATTGCACTTTTAGGTAACCCCACATCAGTAAAAACTTTAAACGGGTATGTAACTCGAAAACCAAGAGCAGGGGAAGTATTAACTGAAATAGCAAAAGGAGCTCCTGTAGGAGTAAAAGCAGCAGTTAGATATAACGATTTACTTCATTTTTGGCAACTAGATAAACACCACAGCACTATAGTTCAAGGTGATAAAATTAAATGGATTTACCTAATTGACAATCCTTATAAAATTGAAGCAATTGGTTTCCTAAGCTTTGATGTCCCAGATAGAATGCGTAAATTCCTAAATGATTATGCTGATAGAAAAAAATCATTCGAAACAATTCTTCAATCTAAACTAGAAAATTTTTACACCGATTTAGGTTGGACTCTTAGCTTAAACCCCAACATTAATAAATTCTTCCAATTTCAATGATAACAAAAAATAAATTACAATCGATTATTTCTAAGTATTACCTTGGAGGTAAAGTAGAATCTGTTAAATGGAAAGTCAAGGATAGTAAACTTGATATTGATTTTATGGCTCCTACTAAGGATATGATTGGTAAACTATCATGTAGTAACTTTTCTATGGTTAATGAGGGGGAAATGGCTATTTTTAATACTACCCAACTTAATAGGTTGTTAAACGTACTGGCTGGTGATTTGATGCTTGATGCTTCTAAAACAAATAAAGTATTAACTAAACTTACCATTCAAGACGCTAAAGCTTCAATTAATTACTCATTAGCTGATCCTCTTATGATACATAAAGTAGGTGAGGTAGATGAAAATATCGAATGGAAAGTAGAAACAACACTTGAAAATGATGACTTTACTACGTTTGTGCGAGCTGCCGCTTCAATCCAAGGAAATGAAATAGTTACATTAAGTGCTACTAGGGATACAATTGATACTCCTATTTTAAAGTTTACATTTGGTGAACGTATGGAATTTTCTAATAAAGTAGAATTTCACGTTAATGCCAATTTTACTGAGGGTACCCGGGAGGATAATAAAATTCCATTTAACAGTGAAATGTTAAGGGAAATATTTAGTGCTAATAAAAACTCTGATGAATGTAAGTTAAGCTTTGCAGATGATGGATTACTTCGTTTAATTTTCACATCAGAAGATGAAAACACAGATACTACTTATTTCGTTGTACGGAAAGCAGATTATTAATATTTATCAGTATGGCACAAATTAGTTCAACATACAATGATATAGGATACGCTACAGATCGTACTATGGAAATCATTAATGACACCTTTAGAAACAGTCTATCAGGAGTTGATTTTTTGGAGAAACACATTGAAGGGGGATTAAGTAAATGGGTTCAAGATATAGATGCTTTTAAAGAAAAATATGAATTCCAAACTGAGTTTAATCAAATTAACCCTGCGGGAGTATTAGAGCTCCAACCTGAACTTTATGTTCGGTTAGCTATAGGATTAATGAATCATGCTCGATTACAAGGTGAATTTGAACAGCTTACTGATGAAGAATTTACTTCTCTAAAACAGGAATTTGCAGATAATCCTGATAATTTTAAACCTGCTAAACGAAGAGAAATTTCAATCAAATACGATAAAGAAATGAATGAAAGGTTAGAAACTGAAAATTGGACTAAACGCCAATGGCAATACAGAGCAGGAATTATAAAATAATTTTTTATCAAAAAATAAGTTTCGTATATTTATAGAAAATTCGGGTGAACCTTCAGGACGCCTAAGTTATGAGAATTGATTATTAACCGCTACCTTAGGGAGCACAAAAACGTAAAAAAATGACACACGTAGATTTATTCAATCCGAGGTTTACTTCACCTCTAGACGTTCTAGTAAAGAACTTTTTCGACAAAGAAGCAATTTTTGACAAACCATCACGAACAAGCGTTACACATCCTATTGATGTGTATGAAGATGAAAATGGTTTAAATTTTGAGATCGCATGTACTGGACTAAGTAAAGACGATGTAGACATCTCAATTGAAGGTGATATCCTTAAAGTATCCTATGATAAAGGATCCGAACAACAATCCACAAAAGAAAAACGCTACTACCATTCAGGGGTAAAAAAAAGTAGCTTTGATTTAGGCTGGAAAGTAGCACGTCGATTTGATCTTGTAAAATCATCTGCCGAAATGGTAAATGGTTTACTTCAAATTCAAATCCCACTTGCTAACGAAGCAAAGCCAAAATACCTTAAAATTAAGTAATTAAAAATTTGGAGTCCTGAAGATTCGTTCGTATATTTACGGAGTAAGGTTGCGACCGCAATCAAACGTAATTTAATTAATTTTTAAAAGGTTATGCAGTATATTAAAGATGCTATTTTAGGAGATTATTATATCGTTTTAGACGAATATAATTTCTCAGCTTACAAAGTTATCACTCCTGATAGCGGAATTCCTTACGACACATATGGACATCAACGCATCGTGGGTAGATATACGGTACGCCGTACGCACGCACGGACATAGTTGGTAAGACGGGAGCACCGTCAACGTTATGACCGTACCCCCATCACCCAATTAATATTTATTCAGCGTTTGCTGCTGCTTCATACATCCAATTCACTTGATTTTTGGTATTCAAATTGAAATAAAATTTATTCATGCTACCACCACGACGGTTTTTACTAAATGCTAGGTAACGACCACCGTCGCTATCGAATTTTAAATGACCCATCGCCGTCGTCATATGCTTAATGCGATTTGAACCAGCGAACGAACCTGATTTGGTTACTTGCTGGATGAGCAACGTCGCCGTATTAATACCACGCATATTCTCACCCATATTCTGTTCTTCAAGCAACGTCAGTAGCTTCGTCGTCGCACCCTTATAAGTGCCACCGTAATAATCTTGAATCATGACTGCTACCTCCGCAATCGAATCAACCAACACACAATCATAACCAACATTAAATGCACCACGCAATACTTCAAGCGGATCCTCATCATCGCTATCGCCTAAAAACAAAATCGGCACATCACCAAACTTGGGGAAACGCTTAACGTAACCAACCATGTCAATCTGATTCATCTCACCCGACACAAACAGCACTTTCTTGCCCTTATTATTCATGTCAGCAAGGATATCTAACAACACTGTTGTTTTACCCACACCTGGATCACCCGTAACAACGGTATTCGTTCCTGGCATTACACCACCTTCACTACTGAAATAACTATCAATGGCACGG
>JACKZZ010005345.1_pt1 | contig 12303 bp, 11 predicted proteins | sample 8027871 | NCBI WGS metagenome assembly JACKZZ01 (sample SAMN15724774, study PRJNA655200) | protist metagenome | isolation source: fluorescence activated cell sorting (FACS) single amplified genomes of... | place: USA: West Boothbay Harbor, Gulf of Maine | collected 2000-07-19
TTTAATAATATAAGAAGAAAAATTTAATCCTGTTTATTTATGCACCTGGCTATTTTTAGCACGTTTTGTTTTGTTATAATCATGTTGAAATAAACTCAGCCTTGCCTTTTCGTGTTCTGTATGAGCACAAATTTTATAACTACATATTGGACATGTACGACGTCGCATTTTTTTTATTTCACTTATTGCTTTAGTTCTTCTTATTATTATTTTTAACTTTATTATTTCTTAATGTTTCTTTTTACTTTCTTTTTTTTAATTAGAAAGTAATTTCACTGAAAGTATTTTCTTACTGTTTACGTCAAAAAAAAACTTTAATATTAAGGATTAATTATTGTACTATAAAATGTGTTTGTATCAATAAATATTGAATAAATTTATGTAAAAATAAATATTATATTATTTAAATATATATATATATAAATAAAAACAACTTATAAAAATGATTTTAAAGCTAAAGCTGATGCAACACCAAGAACTCCATACATAGCATTCGTTTTTAATTTTTGTGAAATTAATTCACCATAAAAAAATTTTCTCATTATTTCAAATTTCTCTACATCATATGGTGGATATTTCACTGCTGGATCAATCCATGTTGGACGATCCATAACACTACGATGATGACTAAATTCATCAAAACCATATTTCCCATGATATTTACCTAACCCACTTTCACCAATACCTATAGAAATTTTTTACATCATTAAAAAATATAAATAGATATTATATACTTACCACCAAATGGTATTTCTGGATTTCCATGATGCATTAATGTATCATTAATACATACAGCACCAGAAGTAGTATTTGAACGTATATATTCTTTAATACTTTCATTTTCAGCAAAGATATATAAAGCTAATGGATGTTCACGTTTATTTACAAATTGCACTGCTTCCTCTAAATTAGTATATGTTAAAATTGCTAATACAGGTCCAAAAATTTCCTCTTGCATTAAATTAGAATTTGGATCTGGATTTAAAATCATTGTTGGTGGTATATATTTATCTGAACGATCAGCTTTATCTAAACCACCAAGAATTACTTCACCACCATGATTTGATTTTAATAAATTAGTAATTCTTACCCAATGTCTTTCATTAATAATACGACCATAATCTTTTGATTGTTGTGGATTTGTACCATACCATTCTTTTAATATTTCAATACATGTTTGAATAAATTCTTTTTCAATACTTTTATCTAATAAAAGATAATCTGGTGCTAATATATATTATTATTATTATTATTATTAAGTTTTTGAAGTTATTTTAAAATAAATATTTTTATGAAACTTACACATACAAATTTGACCATTATTTACATATTTACCAAATAACATTCGTCTTGCAGCAACTTTGATATTACATGATTTATCAATGAATGCTGGTGATTTACCACCTAATTCTAATGTTACTGGTGTTAAATGTTCAGCTGCAGCTTTCATTACAATTCTACCAACAGCACCATTACCAGTATATAAAATATGATCAAATTTTAAAGATAATAATGCTGTAGTTTCTGAAATCGCACCTAAGATTACTTGATAACAATCAGTATCTAAATATTCATGAACTATTTTTTGAATGATTAAAGCTGATTCTGGAGCAACTTCACTTGGTTTAATAATTGCACAATTTCCAGAAGCTATCACATCACCAAGTGCAATCATTGCTAATGAAATTGGAAAATTCCATGGAGTAATTACAAGCATAGTACCTTTTGGTTGCTTATAAACAGTAGATTTACCTGGTTGTAATGTTAATGGATGAGGTTTGGATTCTATATATATATATATATTAAATGAAATAAAATAAAATGAAATGAAATGAGAGTTGTTTTTAGAGTATAAACTTTACCTGGTTTTGCCCATTCTTCTAAATTTTTTAAACTATGTTCCATAATAGGATAAATTAATGTTTGTGTAATTGTTCCTTCAGCAATTGGTCTACCAATATCCTTTAATAAAGCTTGATTGATTTCATTACTATATGCACTAATACCTTCTAATAAACGATGTACTTGTTGTTTTCTCCAATTTAAATCTAATGTTTTTTTACTATGAAATGTATGATTTAATTTATCTAATTTTTCTTGAAATTGTACTTTTAACATTGGAATATCATCCTTATGTTCATCCTTTTCAGAGATAAAGTTTCTATGTGTTACAGTAGACATTCTTTATTCACAACTTTAGTATATCTAGTTTTTTTTTTTTTATTAATGTAAGAAAAGCAATCATAGTAATCAAAAAACAAAGACACTTCCGGCGAAATTGGCCGTTTTTATACTTATTATCGTTAAACTTTTCTTGGTTCTTTTCGAACTCTTATTAATCATAAATAGAATAATAAAAAAAAATATTTAAATGAATACGAACGATAGTATCAACAAATCAATAAGGTGTAGCATCGTTAATCAGCTGTTATTACTAGCACTTTAATATTAATAATGATGAAATCAGTATTTTTTACATTGTTATTATATTTTTTAAAATTTTATATAAATGATGCTTTATATGTTGTTGAAAGTCCTAAAAGATTTCAAAATATTTCATTTTATTGTTATAAGTTTGTGGAATATGGAAAACAAGACTTTGATTTACATGATCTTGAACTTATTCCTATAAACACGAAAGATGTATTATGTCAATTAAAAGAAGGAATGTTACAAGGAAAAGATATGAGTTATTTTAAGAACAAGGCTATTTTAACTCCAATTGAAGGCTATGACACTAATAAAGAGTATTGTAGCTTGAGTAAGGTTTTCAAGAATTTTGAAGAGGAACATTGTGCCTTAGCTTCACTTGGACTAGCTGCAATAGTTGGTGTTAGTGCGCAGATTCATGGTGGTTATCGAGTAACCGAATACTCGTCCGGCTTATTATGTCCTGATATAAATAGGAATATTTCAAGAGTTATATGCAATAACCCCATGAAGTTGAATGGGTATCATGATTCAGTATATTATAATACTACTCTAACAAAGCTATACCTGGATCAATTATATACTTCTAATAGTACTACTTTTAAAATAGGACTATTTCCTGATCATAATTCTTTCTTAGTAATGTATAATAGCTTTGTATATTTCCTATTATATCGAATCATTTTACCAATATTATATTTATATAATTTCGTAATTGCTATAAAATATTTACGTGAACATGTGCTATGTGTATTTGAAAATGAAAAAAAATTTACTTTAAGTAAGTTTTTTGGTATGTTTCAATCAAAACATGGAACTTTAGTTTTACTAATTGAGATACCTGTAAATTTTATATTTGTGGTAGGTTTAGTTTGGGATGGTTGGTAAGTTTTTTAAAAAATTATGTCAAAAATTATCTAAATCGAAAACATTTAATAAATAAAAAGGTGGAGCACGACAAATTTTACTATGAATTTTCGTAAACATTTTTTAACATTACTGTATGGATTGTCCATGGCGACTAATTGTATATGTATAATTGTTTGGTATGATATTCAACATTCAATGAATAATGTTGCGGGAAACTCAACATCGCCAATTTCTAAACATAAAAGAAAGATCCTTTTTCTTTCGCTAATGTTTTTTGCAATGGAGCTATTTGCACCTATAATAATACAATTACCAGGTTCAGTATATTTTTTCTGTACCGCACTTTACGCAATAAGTCAACTACTCACTGCTATTTTTTATATGATAAGTGGATATGGTTTATATACCACAATAAAGCATAACTTATCAATGTCAGGTATTCAAAATAAAGAACAACTAGAGTCATTAAAAAATTTAGGTAGACAATTGCTATATTTTGGTGGCTTTATTATGCTTTCTTTTCTTACAATGGTTAGTAGTTTATGGGATTCTTTCTTATTTTCACCTACAGGATGGACTTTACTATGGTTTTTAGCAATTTTTGCTCGATTTGCACAATCATATTGGTCAATAGTTCTCTCTAGAATACCAAAACGTATTCGAAGACGTACAAATATAGCTAAGAAAACAAGTAGTAAAGTATCTGCGGCATCAATTAATTCTTCTTAAAAAGTTTTTAATTAATTTCTATAATAATTTGCAACTTTTGTTATCCTCTTGCGATCAAATGGACATTTTCCAGAACATTTACTTAAACAATTATTACAAATTAAATGCCCACAATCAATAATAATACGATCAACATCATCTGTTAAACAAATTTGACATATAAATGATGATTTTAATTTTTCATTTTCTTTAATTAAGGATTCAATTTGATCTTTCATGTTTTCAATATTTATTGTTGCTTTACGATTAGATTCAGCAAGTCTTAAATTATTTTCCTATACAAAATATGAAATTAGAATATAATTATAAAAAAAAATGTAATGATAAAATACATACGAGTAATTGCTCCTGTTTTAATTCATCTTTAGCATCATTCGATGTAGTTAATCCTAATTGTAGCATAATATCACCAAGTTCAGATAATAATTCTTCATTACTAACATATTGTTGGTGTTGTTGTGCCTGTGATTGTTGTTCCTGTGATTGTTCTGTAGTAGATGTTTCAATTATATTGTTATGATCATTGTTCATCATATTAGAAGATACTGGTAATGGGAAATCATATAAAGAAGCTAAATCAGATTCAGATTCAGATTCAGTAGATTCATTCATTTGCATATTATCAGTAGACTTAAATGAATATATTTTAGTAGATAATACAAATCTTTCAACATCTGGATTAATATTGATTAATAATTTCACCTTTTTTATAGCTGTTTGAGAAGCAATATCATGATTGTTATTATTATTATGATTCAAAGTTGTTGTAGTGGTAATAGTATTATCATCATTATCTAATACTGTAGCATAAATTAATTTATTTGTTTTCTCTTCATGAATTGCTACAACTTCACCTTGTATAAAATGTCTTAATGGTTTTAATTGAATAGTATTTCTATCATATTCTAATAAATATGAACCTGGAATACCTCTAACCAATTGATTTTCAATATAATATCCATCATCTACTGGTACTCTAAGATCAGACATAATGCTACTTAATGGTATTGTAGATGATGAGGATGTTACTGAAAATAAAGTTACTAATGGTAATAAATTTTGCAAAGGTTTTACTTCATATGATATAGAATGATATAATGATAATAATTGATTGATTGCCATTGCTAAAATATAAGATGGTTTTACAACTGATTGATTCATTTGTGCAATATATATAATTCTATTTTTTTCATTAATATAATAACATGTACTTTCTAACATACCTAAATTAGTAACATCAAATTTTTGCGAATTTATTTCTAAAATGTATTTAGATTGTAATGTTTTTACAAAATATATTTTATAATTAATAAATACTTTTTTAATATGATTAAATAATGAATTATAATTCACAATATGATATTGATTTTCTTGTTGAATAATTAAATGAGTAATAGCTTCAAGAAATTGTTGATTTGATAATGTATTTGTAAAGATATTTTCAGTAGATTCACAAATTTTATCATGAAATTGAGATATATTTTTATTATGATTATTATTATTATTAGGAAATAATCTCTCAATATGAAAAGATGTTTGTAACTCATCATATATAATATTTGATAATATTTTAATATTTAATTCTTTACATGTATTTAATGAAATTAATGGATGTGTATAATATAATGGAATAGTAGCTTTACATCTAGATAAATCAATTCTATTTGCTAACCATGCAACATCTCTTAATATACATTGATTTGAATTCGTTAAAATAGCATGATTATTTGGTATATATAAATTTGTAAATGAAGAATCATCTTTATTTAATTGCTTTAACTCACTAATTAATTTAATTACTTTTAATACAGCACGTAATTCATTTGGATTTAATGGATTATATTTAACTTCTTTTCTTAAATCAGATAAGAAATTTAAATAATCATATATACTTGGATGTTCTTTACTACCTAATGAGGTAAATAATGATTCATATACACCAAATTGTCTTGGCATTTCAAACATAAATGGTGATAAATTATGTGACATACGAAAAAATACACGTAAAGGTTTTACTAAACGTATATCATTATTATTATTTACAATTGGTATTATATTCATTCTTTTTAAAGAATCTTTTATATCATATGAAATAGATGACCAATTTTCATCTAAATATTTATATATATTAGAAAAAACTTTTATAATATTAATATTTTTTTCACGTGATAAAAATAAAATATTTGAATCATATGTTATAATTTTTAAATGATTAATAACATATTGTAATTTAGGTGGACGAATAATACCTAAATTTGAAAAAGTTGCTTCAGGTGGTAAAATATCATTTGTTAATACAGGTAATTGTGTCCATACTAAATGATAATCTCTAGGTAATGCACATTGGTCATATTTGACCATTCTTTTCTTACTTGAAATATATTTCATATTATCAGTAATTGGAAACATTATAGGAACAAATGATATTTTTGCTATTTCATATGCAAATTGTGGTGTGTAAAATTTTGTAAAATTTGACCATAAATATTCAATTAATGATTTAGATACTAAATGTGCTTTTTCAAATGTCATTTTAGTTGTTGGCTTTTCATTTGTACTGATTAATGTATATTGAGAAGTATTATTTGTAGATCTGGATCTTAATGGTACATCATGATAAATATCAAAATCACATGTTTCAAATTCCTCCCCAATAGTAGCTAATTTTTTAGCGCATAATAAAAATAATAGTCTATTTATTTTTCTACGCATACCAACATCACGTAAAAAGGATAATCTATTTAACCATATACCATTGGGAAATCGATGTGGTTCATCTTCATAAACTGCAGCTAATAATACATTTTCGGGATCAAATAATGAATTTGCTTTAATTAAAATTCCTGAAACACTTATAAATGGTATCATAGCAATTGTTTTCATAATAATACTTTGAGGAGTTTCATTATGTACTATTTCATCACTTTCATCTTGTAAATTTTCCTCTAAATCATTATTATTATTATTATTATTATTATTATTATTCAAAATAGAAGGTATATCTGATGGTGGTGGTATATTTGTAGTAGTATCAAATACATGCTGTGTCTTTAAAATATCCCATTGAGATACAATTCGATCCATTATTTGTTGCTGTTGAGTAGTTTCAAAACAGTAATAGCATGGTAATAAAAAATATACATATAAACCACATTCAGTAATATCTAATACACCTAAATCATTATATAATTCCTTAATTTCATACATATTTGAATAATCTTTTAATAAATAAATATGTTTTTGTTGTTTATTATCATTCAATTTCTTTATATTTGGTTTTAAATATGGCATTTGATGAAAATCTATATATTTAGGTGCAATACTACAATATATATTTGTATCATTTAAAATAGTATAAATATTATTATTTTCTTCACATTCGAATAAAGGCATTGCTTTAATTGCAACACGCTCATGATTTACTAATGGTTCATTTAATCTATTTGCACTACCAAAAAGTTTTAATAAATTCAAACGATCTATTGATGAAAGTCTATTCCATTGAATTTCATTTTGAAGTTTTAGATTCATTGTTGATATAGATTGAATAATAGAGCTAACTCTTCTATTAATACTAATTTCATTTGGTATATATACTTCATGATTCTTATTAGAATATTTACTTATAATGAAAAAAGATATCTCTAACATTGGAATATTTAATTTTTCTAATATTTCATTCAATAAATATAATTCTTGATTCGCATCATCATCCTTTGTTTCATCATCATGAACAAAACTATATTCCTTATTATCTGTTGGAGTTAGAAATTCATCATCATCGTCTGAATTTATTATATCCTCTTTTAAAATATTTTCCTGATTCTCTTCCTCTAAAACATCCAATTCTAAAGCATCTTGAAATGTTAATGATGATGAGCTATCAACTATTTCACTATTCTGCTGTATTTTATTGTTTTCTTTTCGATGTAACATTTCTAAATGAATATTTTTCAAGTCTTCACCCTGTGATAATAGTTGATTTTTTTGTTCATCTATATCTTCTTTAAAGATATTCTGTTTTAATTTATCATCATCAACTTGTGAGGATGATGACATATTATCTTCAGACTTATTCCGGGGCTTATTATGATCGTCATTAAATTCTTCATTATGTTGATTAGCAATAACAGTATCATTCATATTTTGCCATTCTGAATAACATGCATCAATTGCAGCTTTTATTGCTTCAGTATTTCTGTTTTTATATTCTATTTGCTGATCATCTTGTTGTTTTAAAGCATTGATAATCGATTCTTCAAGACCATTATTTTTTGCTAATATTTTACTTAAATATAGAACCATTGATTGAGACGAGCAACTAATAAGTTTATTATTTTTGCATGGTATTAAAGGCCATTCGGCAAATTTTTCTACCATAATTAAATTATTAAATTGTACTTCTTTCCAAAAATGATAAAGCCATAATGGTGTAATTATTTGTTGATTTGATGTCTCTGTCATATCCCAATCTACAACTGATTTATTTCTCCATACATTTGGTAATACTTTATTAATATTTTTAGCTAAAAAATGTACATCAAATTGTCTTAGATTCAATGTCTTTTTTATTAATTCATTATCAAAATAACGATCTAATCCTAATCCTCCTAATCTTATAGTAGCTTCAGAAGATATAAATATCGACTTCAATTTTGGGCTTAACAAATATTGTTGTATATTGGTAGCTAATATAAATGGATTTTTTGAAATAGCAAAACGACTAATATTTCCATCAGCTAAAGGCACTAAAGCCAAACCTTTTAATTCAATAATTTTTTCTATAGAGGCAACATCATTCGGACTTGTCAATTCGTCTTCAGTTTGACTATCAAATGGATAATGAACATCACTTAAACAAAATTCTAAAATTTCTAATGCTAACATAGATGGAGTAATTCTTCCTACATTACTATTATTATCACGAGCTAATTCAGAGATATTATCTGATGCTTCAATAATCCATTTAGGATGTTGTTTATAACTTTTATGTAAAAATTTCCTCATTTCACATGGTGTTAAATGCTTGACAGGTTTCTCCTTTGTTTTAGTGGCCAAAATTTCTTCTAAATCAGCAGCAACTTGATGTGGAATTCGAAATAATGGTACTAAAATTTAATTTTTTAAAATTTATATAATAATAAATAATATGGTACTTACGATGCTTAATAGCAAATGCATGTACTAATGGTGTAATTGAACCATCACCTAAAGGTAAATATCCTTCATAAGCTTTTAAATATGTCACATTACTTAATGATGAAGATAAAAATATACTAGATTTTGATAATTTCTCATAAAGATTAAATATAACAGAATCAGCCAATAATTGTCTAGGAGAACTTTTTGGGTCAATAAGCACAGATCTTGTAGGCCAAAATCGATATAATCTAGCTGGATGATCAGAATGCTTATATCGTTTACGTAAAATAGTTGTCAACATAGGTAAAAACACATCTTCAATACTACTTTGTAATATCTTACTATTCCATGATCCTAATATAGCTTCATCATTGTTTAAATCATGATGTCCAGTGTTTTTATCAACTATAGGTAAACCTAAATATCGAGTTCCTTGCCTTAATTGGAAATCAGCAGAAACATGTACTGGTAATCCAGATGTCATACAAGGAATTGGTACTGTTGAAGCAAATATTTGTCCATTTGATAAAATAGGAGCACGATTATTATTACGCTCAATGTGAGCAGCAAGAGCAATATATGGATTTAACTTCAATCTTTCACCTGATGAAGTAATTGCAATATTACGAGGTCCAGATGATCCAGAAATAGCATGTACTAAGAATTTATCATTATAAATAACACCCCCAGATAATTCAATATTCATATTAACTTCAAAAGTATTACGCATAGGTTCATAAGTTAACTTTCCTCTAAATAAGGATGAGATTCTAGACTTCGACCATTCTTTATTCTCATATAATTGTTTCCATTCTATTTGTAATTGTTCAATAGCACCTTGTAATTCTGCCTTGATAACTAATTCACTTATTATATGATTATCATTTTCTTCTATCTCGCTTTTATTTTTGTAAATATCATCATATGATTTTAATACTCGAAATAAACTTAATTTAGAAGGTTGACAACTAAAAATTAATAAATTTGGAATACATTTTTTAAATTTATTCACTAAATTATCTATTTCAATAGGATTATTATAAATTTTTTCGCCCAATTCAGATGGTTTGAGTCTCAAAGGTAATCTAAAAATTGTACCACTAAATGAATGCTTTTTAAAGCTATGAATATTTTCATTTACTATTGGTAAAGAAATAAACGGTTGGAACTATAATATATATATATATATATAACATTCATAATAATCAAAAAGTATATAAAAAAAAATTTACCTGATCAGGAAATCTTTCTAAAACATTAGTATCTACAAAACAAAACGATTTCCCTTTAGGTGTCAAGTTTTTACCTGAATTATTATCTACAAAATATTTTCCACATGGATCTAACATGTGTAGATATGATCCTGTTAATATTTGCAAACAATCAGTTAACCCAAAACAAACTGAAATTGAATTACCATAAAATTCCGGGTATCCATCATTCATATTTTGATAATGTCTAGATAATAACCAAGTTAATTGATCAGATGATAAAATAACTCTTGGAAAGTAAATAATAACTGATGGACCTTGTAATTCCGCTAATGATGGTTCTAAAACACTTTCCGTTGCATAAGTATTTTCGTCAACAAAGAAGCATACTTCATTAATACTCATGACTTTTGCAACTTCAGCAATATCATTAATTAATAATGAACCGTCATTATCTTTTTTACTAACTAAACTTTTAGGTGATGGACATGGGATTTCAAATGAAGATTGGTTATTTAATAAAATTTGGCGTAATGATTTAATCCCAACCGTTTTGGCAACAGAATTAGGAATATTTGTATGTACTAAATAATATTTATTTTCAGTATCAATTGTTAACCATGGAGTATCATCATATACACATTTTTTTATTGAATGTAACATATTATCTTCACATGGAATTAAAATTTTATTAGACAATGGATCTATTACTGTAATAGTTTCAGCAATTAATTTCACAAGAGAAACTGCAAAGTCAAAAGTTGTAGTATTTAAAACTGTATCTTTAGGCATCGAATTTAAGGCATCAATAAATTCTTTTCTTCCAAAACAAGGTCTGACACCTATTAAATTATTTAGTTTAATAGTAAGTTCAAAGTTTATCGTAGATTTCTTACCTAAATGTTGTAATAAAATACCATAATGTATAGCCATATCATGCGGTACACAATATAAAAATGGCTCTGCATTTACAATAACCTGGAATGCAATCTGCTCTGATTTAATGAACTTATTTCCAATCCTATATTTTCATATTATTAAAAGTTATATATATAATATTAAAATCACTAACCAAATCCATGAACAAGTAGATAAAATATTTTGAACAGAAGATAACATTTCAGAATCTTTTATTATAACTTCTACATCATTATTTACAGTTTCAATTTCTTGTACTTTTTCGTTTTCCTCTAAGGTTTTAACATTTTGTAACTTTGAGTCTGAAATCTCAATATCTTCCTCAATTATTTCATGATTATTACTAGTATCATCTTTAGCATCATTCATTATTACATCTTTATTTTCATTTTCGATATTACTTTCTTTTTTATTTATTATAAACAGATTGTCCATCAGAAAAGAATATAAAATTGGAATCTTTAATGAAATAGTACGTCGAAAATCATTATCCATGAAATGCATTTCATTGCTATTATATATTTCTGATAATGCAACTATTTGCGTTGCAACAACAGAACAAGGAATAGATGTCTCATTCCAACCAAACAAAAATTTTATAGCTTGACTGGTTAATTGTGATGAAACCTCTGAAGATAATAAACCATAAGAATATGAACATAACCATGCATCTGCTTGTAGCCGAACATGAGTTACTGGTAATATAGGTGATTGAGCGTTATCAACATTTGTAATTTGTTCAATTGATTTTATATTTTCGTGCCATGGTAAATACTTTTCAATAGATTCTAATTGTACTGGAATACAAGAAGTACTTTTAAGCTCCTGAAAGAATTGGTAACCATTCAAATCTAAATGTTTTAGTAATGGAATATCAATATCATTATCATTATAATAAGGTTCATTGCTTGTTTCTTTAATTAATTCTTCACATGAAATATTTAACAATTTAAATAATTTATTTGCTCGTTTTAATGTACTATTTATTAATTCCATATTTTTG
>JACKZZ010005163.1_pt1 | contig 12300 bp, 3 predicted proteins | sample 8027871 | NCBI WGS metagenome assembly JACKZZ01 (sample SAMN15724774, study PRJNA655200) | protist metagenome | isolation source: fluorescence activated cell sorting (FACS) single amplified genomes of... | place: USA: West Boothbay Harbor, Gulf of Maine | collected 2000-07-19
AGAAAGTCGCAGTCTTTTTATCCAATCATATTTTTGCGTCTGAGCCCCTTTGAGTACTTTATAAATGTGTTATCTTGATTGATTTTTGGGATATCTTTCATATATTTATTTAAAAATGGATTTCTTTAGTTTCTTTCGTTCAAAAACGAAAAAGAATTTATGTGAAGATGATACTGAAGAACACACAAGCATAGAAGAGGCATCTGCGGTTCGAATTCTTAGACCTGCTGATATACTACGAGGAGGAGGAAGAGGTACAGGAACTGAAGATGATACTGCTTGTTTCTTCAACTGGCATGAGATATATCCTCAGTTAGCTCTATTACGTGATAATGTAAAAGAAATTGCAAAAGAAGCTCAAAGTGTGGAGCATTGGACACCATGGCCAGAAGAGCATTATGATATGTCATCTGGCGGAGCAAGAGATTGGAAAGTCTTTCCATTTGTGTATACTTTCCCTGCTATAGATGAGAGCAAGAAGACTTGGGTGGATTCTACGTGTAGCATGTGTCCAAAGACTGCAGCTTTTTTAAAGAAAATCCCAAACCTGAGAACTGCCTTATTTAGTAGAATGGGTCCTTTTACAACTTTAAGCGCGCATACTGGGTGGGAAGATTTAGCAAATGATGTTCTTAGATGTCACTTAGGTCTTCGCATTCCTGATGGTAACCTTTGTGGAGTTGAAGTCACATCGCAGATCCAGATGCATCGACAAGGTGAAATTTTAGTATTCGATGACTCGAAACTTCATTTAGCATTTAATGAATCTTCTGAAGAAAGGCTTGTTTTAATTGTGGATTTACTCCGTCCAAGCCATATTCCACGTGGGAAAGCAACGGGAGGTCATACAAAAGAATTAGATGCCATGATTAGCAATTTTCATTTCCGATAATGATGATGATGAGTAATTGTTTAATTTGTTTTTTTACGAAGTACGTAGTTTTAGTTTTTTTATTATTTATAATTATAGCTTAAGTGGTTTGTGTTTTATAAGCAATAGGAATTGCTATCATGGATCTTTTATTCAGTTCATTCATTAAATGCTATGATTTTTTTTTGTACAAAGGAGAGAGGCTCATCATTCCGAAGTAATAATGTTTCTTCTATTGAATCACACCATCATTTCCAAGATTCAATCTCTCATCAGCATTTGCAGAATCTTCCATAAGTTTCGAAAGTAGGCGCTTATCGTCACCTTCTCCAGGAAGACTCAAACTTAATGCTCTTTTATCATCAACCTTCTTTTCACATCCTTGTGCGATAAGGGCATCATAAAGGAATCTATAACATCCGAGGCCGACGCAAATCACCACAAGACCAATAATATCAGTAGGAAGAAGACTAGAGTGCTGAGGCATAAAGTCTAATGTAAAAGCAACATTACCTAGAGGAACCATTAAAGTCATTGCTAACCAAAGCAAATTTGCACTTCCGTATTTCAAAATGAAAAGAATCAAAACGTTGTACATAAAGTTGACGAAAAGGTAAACAGTGACGAAAATCGGGGCAGTAGGGTAACATTCATCAGAGCAAGGTGTATCATCATCACCATCATCATCAGCACAGACCTTTGAATTTTCACCAACATAACACTTGAAACCATTTCCAATATTTTCGGGTAAATCAGCAGGATAGACAGGAGGTTCACTTGCCATAGCTGCAGGTAAACAAAGAGCAAGACTAAAAAGAAATTGAAATACAGCAATCCAGCCATTTAAGTACATGGGATCTAATTCTTGTGCACCTAAAGCAATTTCTTTATATACTGAACTTAAAGTCATTGGAACACAGGATACAATCATTACAATTGCCCAAAGTGGAGAACCTCCTCCATTCATTGTAGGTGCTAATACAACTGCAATACCAGCAGCCACTATAAATGCTCCCAAATATTGGTACTTGTTGTATTGCGCATTAAGCAAGTATCTAGAGATCACCATACTAACAGGGATAGCAGCTTGCTGTAATAAAATGAGAAGGGGACCAGGAAGATAGGTCGCTGCAAAGATTTGCATAATACCAGCCAAAGCATCAAGTCCGCCCATAATAGCAAAAGGCTTCCTTGGCATATCAAGTTGATCCTGAGGAATCTTTCCACTTCTTGCCATTGGAATAATATAGCAAAAACAAAGAATAACAAACCAAAATGTTGTAAGCAGATTCAATGTATTCGGGTAATTATACATTGGAATTGTCATAAGCTTATTAAAAATTTTGTTCATAAGACCAACAACAAGCATAAGACAAAAGGAAATCAAAAGCATACGATCTTTTGCCGCCTTTTTTAAAGCATCTTCTGACTTCTCATCATCTTCAGCAAAATCACCACGAGGTCCAAGAAATTCTTCCTTCATTGCACTGTAATGAATTATGATTATGTGTTTTATAAAAATATTATATTATAAAAATATGGGGTTAGATTTTTGGAAACATAACAAATAGATATAGAAGGTTGTAACCAAAGGATGTGTAAAAACTTACGTGCTATTCTGGCGAGAACTGTGACGACTATGACCTCCAAAACTACCCCTTTGATTGAAATCTTGGGAGCTTCGAAAGCTAGCAGGGCGGAAGCCCTCCCTGTCGCTGTCATCTTTCACCGCATCCCAATCAAACATGGTATGGAGACAATTATTGATTAATCGATTAATCAGGGCGATCTCGAAAGCCATGGAAAGCCCAGAAGCAAGCAGTGCTTTTTAATTCGGGCTTTTTTATTAAGTCGGGCTTTTTTATAGCGCATCATCAGGGCAATGAAGAAGACTAAAATTTTGTATACAAATACACGTAAATACTGCGGTTCTAACAATCTGATTTTTATATACTAACTATTTCTAGAAGACTAGCGATCCCAGGAAGCGATTTCCCCTTACCTACCCCCAGATTTTGACTCCAATTCACTCGTCTTCTAGAAATAGTTAGTATATAAAAATTAGCTTGTTGGAACCGCAGTATTTACGTATATTTGTATACAAAATTTTAGTCTTCTTCATTGTCCCGATGATGCGCTAAAAAAAAAGCCCGAAAAAAACGCTGAAAGCACTGCTGGAAAGCCATGGAAAACGACCTAATAACATGAAAATAGCTTGGGACCCAATCAATATGCCATCGTTTTCTGAGTTATTGTTGAAATATAAGGCTACAGACCGTGGGAAGAGTATGGGTGCAGTCCCTGCAGCAGCCGCTCAAGGGGGAGTCAAGAAAATAGTCACAACCCCATTTTGCGATATCCTCGAAAAAATTCGAAACGATTCAGCACATACTATAGGTATGGCATTAACAGAAGATTGTGGTAGTAGTGGAGGTGGTGGTGATTCTTCAAGTAGTGGAGTTGATGTAGAATCTATCAAAGAAGAAAAAGAAGTTGACGAAAGACAACCTTGCCTCGCAATATTGATTTTAATAATTGACGAGCTTCCTCATGAAGCATTGTGGCGATTGTGGTTACAAGAAAATGTGTCATCTAACAACTACCAAGAAAGGGTTGTTTTCTACTTTCATGCAAAGCATCCTGAACGAGTCCGCTCTCCTTGGGTACGGGAACGAATGTTAGGATATTCATTTAGACCTAATTGGGGATCAGTTGAAATTACAAAAGCGATGATAGCTTTACTTCGTGAAGCTGTCCGAAATGATCCTTTAGAAAATATCCAAAAGTTTGTTTTTGCTAGTGAAACTTGTGTACCTATTCAGTCTATAAGTGATACATTTACTTCGATATTTGCTTCAACTCAAAGTTGGATAGCTGTAAGAGAAAAGGCTAGTAATGGATTTGCACATCAAGATCAGTTTCAAGCTTTGATTGGTAAAATTCCTAGTCCATGCATTATGAAGAGCGACCAATGGGTTTTATTAAATCGCGAACATACCGTTGATCTATTATCACTACCGAAGAAGATATCAGATGTTTCAAAAGCTAATAGAGTTGGTGGTGTTAGTGGTAGTGGTGATGGTGATAAATATAAAGAAGAATCATCTAAAGAAGCAGCTTCTTCTTCTTCTTCATTATCGTCCCTTATGTATGGGGAATACGTGTCGGAGCAAGAAAAACTTTTTTCCGTGTTCAATATTTCAGGTGCTTCTGATGAGATGTACATTCCTTGTTGTTTAGGTGTTTTAGGACATTTACGACCCACTGGTACTACTATAGATGAACCATCTAATTTGAGGAAAAGGGTCACATTTGTAGATTGGAGTGAAGGTATTAAAAATCCAAAAACTTTTCTTCGTTTTGAAAAAGAAGCCATTGAATCATCCCAATCAATTGGGACTGTTTTTTTCAGGAAATTTCACATAAAGCCTGGTATGGATAGTTTATATCGCCAAAATCTTATTAAAGAATGGATAACAATTCTTTACACTTCTGTGAATATAGAACAATTGTTTGCAAAGGTTCAAGAAATTCAAGTTGAAATATCACAAGGAATTATTAGATCTGCAGATATTCCAGCGAGTCGCAGTTCATCAGGAGAGAAAAAGAGTAGTGATGAAAGATTCAAAAATGATAGAGAATTTCTCAATGGTGATAGACGACATGATGGAAGGAATTCTAAATATCAGGAGCGACGCCATAATCAAAGTTCAAGAGAAAATGAAAGAAGAAAAGATGATAAGAGTGGTCGTAGCCGAAGTCAAAGTCCTTGTTAATATTTGGTTTTAAATAATTCTAGAAAGTATAAGTTATAAATCAATATATGGGAAAAGACATCACTCACTCACAATAAAGAGAGTTTTTATAATTTGTCATCTTCGTTTGGTTTGGGTTTGGGTTTACGCACAGTCTCTTCAAGAATAGTTCTGATATTTTTGAAGGCAGATACATTTTTAATACTTTCTTCTTGAATTGAAGATTTACCAAGTGGCATTTCTTCTGATCCTTCCTTATCGACTGCAGCTGTAGCAGCCATATATGCTGCACCACCAATATTAACTTTTTCCAAAATATCTGTACTGAAACGAGCTAAAGTTGATTGGAATGATGTACAAATTGGCTCTACTGCAAAACGAATTTTCTCTGATAAAGATTTGATGATTTTAAGTCGTTCATTTTTGTCTTTGGTCATCTTCTCTTGTGATTGATTATGAAACTTTGTAAAGCGAATAGTGTTGAGTTCCTCTGTTTTTTCGATGTATCGACCAACTTGTAAAAATTCCTGTCCTATTCGCTCAGCAAAGGTAGAACGGAAATCAGAAGCTTCATGGCTATTTAACCAATCCAAAAACATAGGAATAACCATATCATCATCGTAGTCTTTCGATGACAGAAATTCAAGTGACTCAACTTGAGACAATGCAGACAAAACATTCTCACTTGGATTTGAACCCCAAGAAAACCAAGATGATTGAGTTGGTGCAGCAGTGTTCAAAATATCCTCCCTTGCTGACTTTTGAATCAAAACGGGAAGAAGATAATGCAATCTCGAACATTTCGTTGGGCTTGAAGTACTACGGCTACTGCTACTTATATCACTACTTCTGTCAATAGATTTAGCAAATATTTTGACAACAGTTCGTCTGCATGGAATAGAAGAAGATGTAGCAGACCGAAGAAGAACTAATACTTTTGTTTGCGCAGTAACAAAAAAGTTTATATTTCCTCCAGTTTGAATCCTGTCTGTTAATTTTATAAAGAAATCAAGAAGAAGTAACACGACATGTGTATTACTTAAAGTTTTGGGATCACCTATAGATATTATGGATTCAATGGAAGAAGAAATAACATCGAGAGATGTAATTCGATTTTCTAAAGAGTCACCTCTCGAAATCAAGCAGCGACTAGCATATGCTAATCTCAAATCAGAAAGAGAAGACTCTGACGACTCTGAGAACAATGATCTGATTTCTGGTGTTGCTCTGTAAGTTAGTCCATTGATTACCTCAATCACACGAGTATCAAATTCCAAAGGGGATTCAAGCTTTTCAAGAACACTTTTCAAAACACTACTGAAGTTCTTTAATACATGTGATGCCGATAATGCATCAATAAATTGATACTCGTCCATGCTTTCAAGATAATCAAATAGAGTAGTCCATTGGACATGCTGTCCCTCAGGTAATGAAATGCGGAATAACTCATTATCTGGACGTGATGCTTGTGGTTTAGAACTCATATCCAACTTCAATATGACCTTGATTATATTGTAAAGTGGATCAGTATATCTATGCATTAACATTTCATTTCCAGGACCCCTCATGCGATCACTGACAACTGAAAACCCACCATCATAATCGTAAGAAGTTTCACTCTCCATTCCTGACCAGCATCTTTCTCCACCATACCTTTCCCCAACTTCGCTTTCTGTCATGCTTGTAGTGCCACTTTCACCTCCAGTCAATTCATTGTCTTCTAAGGTCCCTTCTGACGAGCGCCGATTTAAAGCCAATAGGCAATCACATATCCACACAATATGGTTCCTCTGATTCACTATTGCTGTGAAATTCTTTTCGATTATCTTCGCCACAATTTCTTTTGCAGAGATTGAGAGGTTAGATTTATCCGAATTGCTCGTAAGACAAGCTTCGACAAGATTCGTTACCATTGTTATCTGTCCAGGTGATCCTGCAACTTCCAAAATCTTAAATATACTTTCAAACACTTGTGGAATCATTAAAACGGGTATTTGGGGGGGTACTGCGACCTTACTTTCTTCCGAGATAAGATGCGGATTCGTTTCCGCAGTCAGTAAAGGAGATTCTGGGATAGTTTTCCCTTTTGATAGAGGAGGCACTGTTGCTGCAAGTGATGATCTTGTTTCATCTTTTTTTGCCTCGTCGAAATCACCTAATTCTAAATCAGGACTTTGAAGAAGAACTGATGTCTTGTCAGGAGGATCTGGATTGGATTGCTTTTTCCAAGAAAACATTGATGATAAAATTCCTTTAGATTCGACACTTTCCTGTGATTCCTCCGTCAATACTCCCACTGAAGAAATTTGCGGAGGTGTTACACTTAATTCAGTTCCATAACGTTCTTTTCCCGTGTTATCATTCACAACTTGTTGTAGGGGTTCAGTTTCAATTGGAGGAGGTAAGACCACATCTTCACTTTTATTTGACAAACCCTTTAAATTTGAAAACATGAGTTCCACAAGATTTTGCAGAGTATAATCATCACACGAAGACTTGCTATTGTTTAATCTATCTGCCATAAATGAAAATCCCCCAAGTTTGTCGAAATTTTGGACTAACTTCATATCCAGCTCTCTCGATTGTGTTGAAAATGTAGCGCCGAGTACTTTAATAGCATTCCCACGTAATCTTCCATCACTTGTTCCCATAATATGAAGGAGAATGAGCCAAAGCGTGTTACCAGGAGCTATATGTTTCAAAACACCAATTACTGCAAATGATTCTTTTTCGTCGAGTAGTTCACATATCATCTGCCATAAATTATCAGCCGCTGAAAACATAGCTATATATTTTTCTTGTTGGTTTAGGTATCGAGGAGAGCTCTTTTCAACACGCGGAGAACTCTTTTCTTTTTCTTTTTGTTTTGCAGATATTTGAATAGAATGCAATACAAAATTTACGATTGTTCCGATGCTATGAACAATAAAATTACCACTAGGTGTACCAAGGAACACAGGTAATGTCGCACACGCTGTGAATGATAAGATACTTTCATTCACCATTTTTTTTATCATACTTGTGAGTAATTTGTTTGTTTTACTATGTTTATTGATATCATATTGCTTATGAGGATTTCTGTCCTTGGTCCACTCATCGACACCAATATATTCCCATTTTACTTTTGTCCCTATACTTGCCTCAAATTGGCTTTTACATAAAACCATTGTTTCACCTAAATCCCAATCAGAAAGAATAACCAAAAATGGCAACACATTGACATTTTCCAGCAATTTGACTGCCGTTTTACAATCGTCATGACATACATCAAATAGCCATTGTGATATGCACCAAACGATATCTGAATTATAAGCAGATGAAGAAATAATATCAAAGAGAAGAGCGGCAATTTCTTCGCGGAATGTACCAATGCCAATCCCACTAACTAAATCAATAAGAACTTGAGCTACATCAACACCACTATAATAAGGAGTCCTATGAATACAATGAAGCAATACAGCATCTGCTTTATATTCTAAAAAATCATGATACGCAACTTTTGATGAAGATATCAAATTTGAAATAAAATGCAATGTGCTAATTTGGGAGGATATGCTTGACACTAGATGAGGATAAACATTTTTGAAACCTCCGACATTTAAAAGACTTTTCATGATTGACTTTGTATTGTGCAATACAACACCACCATAAACTTCAAATTTACCTGGCTTTGTGGGGGTACCCGAAAAAATAGTAAGAATGTCAGAGACTAGAGAGGATCCACTTTGTCCTTCAGACAATGACTTCATACTAGAGCTGTCCACAACACTCATTTGAGACGCCATAAATTTTGGAGAGAGATATCCCAACTTTTTACTCCCTGAAAAACCTTGACCATCAGCTGTCCATAATGTACTCGAAAGTCCTTCATGGAAAAGTTTGACCAATTGTTCTGGGTCGGGAGCATCTTCAAGGATAGCAATCTCTCCTAAAGATCCACTAAAACCTCCTACAAGCATATTTAAAGTTTGCAATATTTCGATTTCTCTATAAGCTTTTTCTTCATTAGACGTATCGCCTGATTCGCAATTATGTAACCAATCTACCGCATTTGCAATTTCTTGTGAGAATCCCATTGTAACTGCATCTGAAATTCCACCAATAGTTACACTCAAAGATGGTTTTGACGGATATATAGAATTACTCAAAATTGCATCTCTTGGAACTTCTACGTAACCCAATGGGGACCAATGAAGGACTTTCCTTTTTATACCATCAATCCAGCAGTCAATTCCTTCACTTGAAAAACTAGCGCAAAAGAGATGCCAGTCGCCTAATTCATGCCAGTCGAAATCTATAACAACATCTGGAACAGTAAATTGGACAAGTGCAGCACAAGATTGTGAATCAAGACCTAACTGTCCACTGCTGCCCTCTTCGCGATCAAAAATCCGATTCATCACACGATCCCAACGGGAGTTAGTTTTAGCTAATGTAGTAGTTTTTGTAGGAGTCATAGATGGAGTTGATGTCGACGAATGAGTGTCTCTCCTAGGATCTGAATAGGAAATACACAACTGAACTACTCGATTTGAAGATGGGCTTGATGAAAATTCTCCAGGAAAACTAGTTGTCCAGTGATAAGATTCACTGCCGTCTGTCCTATAAAGCACTCTGAAAAAAATGTTAATAGGCATACTACCATCTGATATTGAACTAGAAATTTCAATAAATGAACTTATAGGAGTATCACCAAGAACACCCAACCTTAGCCATGACTTGATATGAAAACCTTTTTTCGCAAATGGTAACTTCTCAATAATGGGTAGAACTACTTTACTTTTTATTGGTCCATCTTGATCGAAATAAATAAATCGTTCAGGTGAAATACATTCTGTTCCTTTACCAAGAACATAAAGAATATGTTCGCGTTGCTTTTCAAGTGTAATTGAATTAGAGCACTTGAGAAGTTCTTTCAAAAATTCTTCACTAATATCATATTGAATCAGTTGAGCTAATAAATGGGTAACGAAGGGATCCATTTCTTTAGATACTCGGTTAGTCAATTGTAGCAATGAATAATGCAGTCCATTGGCCATGAATATGTGTTTATTAATAGGATTTCCATCCAATAGGAAAGAAAGGAAGGAAAACACTAATGTGCTGTGATTCCCTCTAGAAATTAATGCAAGAGATAGAAGTAATTGAGCACAATCTGATGATGCAATTCGCAACTTGGAGAAATGCGGACTCCAAGCAGGTCGTGCATTCCAATTTAATCCTCTTTGTGGAAAAAACATATGTAAATGACGACCAACAGCATGTTTATGAATGTTATTTCCTTTTCCTAAAATAATTCTATCCCCTACATCGACACTAACTTGTCCAAGCTCAGGAACACCTGCGCGAATTAGCAACCCCTCAAATAATAAATCCATGACTTGATCAGCACAGTGAGCTAGGCCCCAGTTTAGAGCATGGACTAAGGGGACATAGGTCGTCGTAGATTTTTTAAATTCAAATTCTTCATCTTTTGTACTCATTTTCTCCTCAGGTAACTCGGTCCCATCACCACTATCTTTCAAGTCTATATCAAGAGATTCAAGTGCATCAATAACTTCTTTTGCTAATTTTTGAGACATTCGAGACTCATCTCCGCTTGCCAAGCTAGTTTCACGATATGAAGTTGATCGAGCAAAAAGATCTCCTTCGTGAATAGAATTAGTTGGTGTAAAAGCTTTCGGAAGTCCTTGTGCATGCAACGAATGAAATGATGATCGACCAATACTATATTCATCAACTCCATCAATATCTCCCGCTAAATGCCACGATGATTCCATAGATTGGACATCACTGGTCTGTCTTGCCCTACCTTCAATCTGAATTGGAAACAAGTTAGCACTGTCAGTAGGACCGGTAGTATTAAGAGGTCGCATTTTGAACGTATATGGCCGAATACAACTCATCATTTGTGCAACAGTTCGACTATTTGTATAATATAGTGGTGATATGTGTGTAAGGTTTCCTTCATTTATATCAGATAAATCGCCACGTAATGAAAGGCAAGATCTTAAACTAAGCCTTTTCCCAACTTCAGTTGTAATGGATCTACGCTCCAATTCACTTAATTTTGAAATAGGAAATTTGGCGCATTGAAAGAAAGGACGACACGGTGGTGAAACGCGTCCACCAACAATGCAAAGTTCAACTAATAAGTTCGTAATGGCAGGTGATACCTCTGGTATATCAAGAAGCGGTATTAGTCTTTCAATAATTGTTCCAATTCCTATAGATGAACCAGCTATATCTTTAGCTATATCTGAACCAGAGATTAATTCTGCTAAGCATGCCATACTACTCCACCATTCTTCAACATCAACGTCGCTTAAATAATCTGAAATGGAGGATCCTTGAAGAAATGAGCGGATGACAGAGTTTGCTCGGTCTCCTACTACTAAATCAACAAGAGCGTCAAGAGCTCCTGCTAGGATAATATTTGAGGATATTTGATTTCTTGATATTATTACTCGTGAAGGAGCAAAGCACATTAAAATGCTTGATGGTACAGCTTGATGAGTAGCAGCATTTGACCTTGTGTCACTTAAATTTTCTTGCGAGCTGTGACTAGCTGTAGGTGATATCCAAGGCACTAAAAACATTTTATTATTGAGTATTTGTAAGTCGTCATTCCATAATGGTTGCCATTCATCGCCCCCTAACAATAAACGCAACTCTTGGATTACTAATAAGCGAAGAGTAGGTGATATTGATGGGACAGTAGCAGGAATAGGCGCTCTAGGAATAATACTGACAGTACCAGCACCACTTTTATTCATTTGAGGTGTCAATATTGATGAATGTGCTTCACACCCTACTTGGCCTGCCCATTTTGGTGGTTGTGGTTTGAGTTTTTCCTTTTCACTAACATGTGCAGTCAAATTCTTCGAAACCTTTTCCCCACCTTTCAAAAGCCAAACATACCATCGCAATAACCCCGAAACATTCGAACTATCAACGTCCATAGAACTCACAATTATCTCGCGAAATAGCCAAATAATAAATTGCTTATCTGCTAAAGTCGTTGGAACTCTCTGTGACTTGCCAATGAACATGTGAATAAAAAGAGCATCTCCACCTATTTCTTGAAATTTTCTAATCCTACTATGTAGTTCTGCACGATTGCATTTTGGGTCACATTTTATGGATGCTTGACCATGAACAAATTGTTTTGCATTATAAACTTTACCAAAAGAATTTTCATCAACATTTGTGGAAATATTATCCCACCTTCCAGCTAAATCCCCAATAAAATATCTTGCTATACAATGAAGAGCGGCCATACTACCTAAGCGCAATCTATTCTCATTGTGATCTTCTGGGGGATCTGAGATAATATCGTGGTCCTTGAGTGTGATATCAAATGCAGGAGCAGAAGAATCATAACGATTATCCACTAAATGAGATATTCTGGTATCGTTTTGCATTGGTATACCCTTGTGTACTAAATTTATATGCATATTGAGAGACTTGACAATCAAAATAAGTGGTTCCAAAAATTCACCTGGAATATACTGACATCGCGCTCGTCTATCATCCATAATACCTCTCGCAGTTGTCAAGATTATGCATAATATGTCTAACTGATGCTGGTTGAGGTCATTAAATGTTGCGGATGAAAAAGTAGTATCACTACATTCACTACAAAAGCTAGCTTCTAATTGACTAATAATATCT
>JACKZZ010000923.1_pt1 | contig 12296 bp, 3 predicted proteins | sample 8027871 | NCBI WGS metagenome assembly JACKZZ01 (sample SAMN15724774, study PRJNA655200) | protist metagenome | isolation source: fluorescence activated cell sorting (FACS) single amplified genomes of... | place: USA: West Boothbay Harbor, Gulf of Maine | collected 2000-07-19
GCACTAGAAGGAAAAGACTAGCTGCCATTGTCAAGATCATCCCACCGAGTAATGCATCATCATATGTACCGCACACGGCAGCACCAAGCAGAGGCCCAACCATGATGGCAAACCCAGAGACCATACCAAGCATACCAATATTACTCGATTTCTGTGCTTCAGTCACTGTTATACTAGAGTTGTAGTCTGCAAATAGCGCTTTCAAGACATTAACGTTATGATTCAACAGCGCATTGGGTACTACGGAGACCCACAATCCTATCATTGAATTTGAATGGTTGTAACCAAGAACATAGGATAATAGATTTGCAGCCATACCTATCCACAAAGCCCACTTCCTACCGAATTTGTCACTCAAGCGACCAATCAAAACTGCTCCAATTAGACTACACCCACTCCTACAACTATTAATCCATCCATAGCATCTCGAATCGCATTCAAGTTTGTCTTTATGAGCCGCGAAGAAAGGATATACCAATGAGCTACCCATAAGGGAAAGAAAGCAGACTAATGAACCTGTTTCCACAAGCATTTATTTCAACATATCGAATAATAAAATGAAAGGAATGACCGAATTTTCTGTAAATGAAAGAATATTGTTGTGTGTTACGTTGGCCGAATTAAGCGCACTTTTCAATCACAGCAAAAAGGGCTAATATAGACCATTAATTGGGTTCCTTTACCGATGAATTCATCAGTAGGGTCAATAGGCGACCCTAATGCATCAATAGATTCAAAATCATCCGGAATAGTACAGCTGAAAGCCCGTCAAAATGGTACACCAAGAGGTCGATTTGGGACACCTGGAGGATCTCTTTCCTCTAGTAGTACGAAAATGGGATCGTTATCGCCTGCTGCGTCATTGATTGCAGCTAGTCGTCTGGCAAGACAGAGGGCGAAGAAGCTTGGTCCTTGTTCTCCTATGGAAGTGTCTCCGCCTCCTGTAGGGAAAGCAAAGATTACAGCAGCAGGAGCAGGAGCCGCAACATCCACTGCGAATGGACAATCTGCCGCTGCTACAACAGTTACAGCCGCAAGTTTGCGGAAAGGACTACCTCAAGGGCGCACCAAAGTCCTACGAGGTACCAATACCACTACCAATACCACTACGGGGCCACCACTGCTACTGCCTACTACTGCACTGGCGGGGTTTGATGGCTCGCCTGCTTCAACAGGGCTAGAGAACATGCTCAATGGGCTAGGTATAGATATGGGCATTGGAGTGGGAGTGGATGCAAAACCTAACCCTAACCCTAACCCTAGCCCTAGCCCTAACCCTAGTAGTGTTCCTATCCCAGTCCCAGTTCAGGACCCTCACCCTACCCCGATTGCTGCCGCTGTTGCTGCTGCAGCCCATTTTACAGCTTCAACTGCAAGTTACTTGGACTCAAACCTCAACTATAGTACTGCAATTAATAACGAGCACGAACGAACTCCATCACACGGGTATACCGGTAGTGAAATAGATTTAGAATCACCTCCGCATTCATGCTCAAGCAGTCCCCGCAATTCCGTATATATTGGCCAGCCCACTACTGGTACTACTACTACTACTACTACTGGTGTTGGTGTTGGCGTACCACCATTCCCATCGCCTAGCTCATACCGCAGAGCTACAGCTCGACCGAGAACGAACTCAGCAGATTTAGGAAAGGGCAAGGATAAGAACACGGGTGGTGGTGATGGTGAAGGTGGTGGTGGTGGTGGTGGAGCCGAAGGTGGAGTAACCCGCCCCCCCCCAATTGTGACCCAACTGCCCTTACCACCTCCAACAAGCTATAGACGGACCTCTCGCTCTCGTACTCGTTCTTCATCGATGGGGTCTGCAGATGATAGTGGGACTGGTGAGCCTTCGTCTCCTCGAGCTGGAGGCGGCGGAGGTGATAGCGGCTCAGCGCCGAGCTCTCAATCTGGTTCGAATCAAGCTCAAGCACCTACACCTACCTCATCACAGAGCTCGCCAATGCATTCTATAGGCTCTGTGTCTACTGGAGCGCAAGGTGACAAATCTGCAGACCCATCACCAAGACATTATGGGAGAGATGGTACTGGTACTGGTACTGGTACTGGTACTGGAGCAGTGTCTGACGGTACTCACAGCCCTCGATCTATCTCCCCCCGCCAGTGGGGACCAATACCCACGCACATCCACACCCAACCGCGAGCACCAACTACTACTAGTACTACTAGTACTACTACTGCTTCACCAGCAACTAGTATGTCACATGCGAAGGGGAACACTCCTGCTGTACCCACTTTTCATACTTTAGGACGACCACTAGTTTCTGCACGTAGTACGACTACGACTGCAACCGCAGGTACTGATACTGGTGCTGGTGCTGGTGCTGATACTAGTAGTAGCAGTAACAGTTATAACAGTAGATCCCATAGGTCTCCATATAGTGAGGTGGCTTCTGTAGCGTCTCGCCCAACGCATCCCCCCCCTTCACCATTTCAATCGCCTACTTCGCCGATTGAGAAATCTGGAGGGAAAACAAAGGCATTTAAAGCGCTGGCTTTTGACCGGGACCAGGGTCAGGACCAGGGCCAAGGGCATTCCCAGGGACAGGGACAGGGGCAGAGACAAGGGCAGTTTCTAGGAGATAGTATTGATAGCCCTTCCGCAACGCGTGTCTCTCATGATAGTGACCCAGGCTCAGGTGCAGGTTCACCACACCAACTTGAGTATGCATATGGCGATGGGGATGAGTCACAAAACCAATCATTTGATATTGATGCAACCCTTGAGGCAGACTTGTGCTTCGATGAAGTAGGGGTTGTTGTAGGTGCGAATCCTCCTCCGATGGTATACCACCACCAGCAGCAGCAGCACCAGCAGCAGCAGCAGCACCAGCAGCCCTTAAAACCTACGGCACTGTCTTCTGGATCCAATAATAAGAAAGGGAAAGATACGTCCTGGATCCAACAAATGCATAAGTCGTTGAGTTCATCGCAGGACGAGGATATAGATGTAGGTCAGAATCAGGGACAGGGACAGGGACAGGGGAATGGATCCAATGACCATGATGAAATTAAAGGAAGTGCTACAGGCGCTGTACTAGTTGTACCTCCTGAGGTAGGCGATGGACGTACCCCTGGTGGTGGTGTTCGTAGATTAAGCTTCGAAATTGATAAAATTGATGTGAACGATGGTAAGAGTAGAAGTAGCAGTAGTAGTAGTCATCATGGTATTACCGGAAGTAATAATGCTTTATCTATGACTAGAGTGCTTAAAGCAAGCCCAATCCAAGCAAGTAGACACATTTTAAAGCCGCGAAGCACATCATCATCACCAGTAAAACCATTACCAACACCAATTCAAAGTGAATCTGCTAATGCTAATACTACTGATACTTCGACACCATCACCGACTCCAACACCGACAAAAACTCCCACCAAATCCCCAAAGAGTAAAAGCAAGTCACCACGAAGTGCTAAAGGCAAGACGCCACCACCACCACCACCACCGCCTATGCGCGCACCGTCACTAGGAGCATTATTAGCTCTTAGTCAATCAGATATCGATATTAGCACTATTGTTGGTGCTGGTGCTGGTGCTGGTGCTGGTGCTCATACAAGTGCTAATACTAGTATCACAAGTACCCACTCTAGTACTACAAGTGCTGGTCCTGGTAACAAAGGAGGAGGTCCACCATCGCAAGCATCGAGTGCAAGAAAAGGAGTGAATTTTTTATCATCAGACCAAGTGGTCACCCCAGGAAAGCCCCGAGCAGTGCATCAGAAACCAAAAATTAATAGTGATGCAGCTGGCTTGTTCCGTTCTCCAATGCATGACCCGTTCTCAACGTCTGTCGCGACTCCGAATAAGAATGGTGGAGGCGGGTTTGACTCTTTTGAAGACGTGCCCGCATTCTCTCTCGAGCAAGAGGGCGTTTCACCGGGTGTTTCTGTTGATCTTAATGGTGCCAATCCTTCCGTACCTACCAATGCGGCTCCGCCCCGACCTGGATCGCGCGACCGCTCTACAGGTAGCACTGTACATACACGCATACATACAGGACGAGTGGTACCACCAGGTTCCTATCCCCAGCAGCAGCAGCTGGAGCAGCAGCAGCACCAACATCAGCAGCAACAGCAACAACAACAACAACAACAACAGAGGCAGCGTTACGGAAACCCAGCCAGAGCCTTCGCGTCTTTTGGCTTTGGTGGAGTAGTTGCAATTACTGGCCCCAGCCTTCGAATTTTCCGCTCTGGAGATCTTGTTGGAAATGAGGTTTCTTCTTCTTCATTTGGAGCCGCTGATACTGGTACTGACACTGATACTGATACTGCCGACTTATTGGATGCATTGAATACGCTAAGAAGTATAGCTTCCACCAAGCCTCTCTCTGCTGAGAAGAGCCATGGTGCTGTATGTGCCATGATTGATGAAGAAATCGCTAATTCCTACACTCGTAAGCCCGCTGGCACATCGTCAGAGCGCATGTTATGGCAGCTTTTAAAGCTGCTTATCGATACTAATGGTTGCGTGAATTGTAGTGGGGGAAAAGGCGCCGATACGAGTATATCACCCGAGTCTCGTATTGTCGATATCCTTATGGGTGACCATCACACGGGTAGAAGACCTAGTATATTATCCCCTCCCTCGATCGTTAGAGTCCCATCCCCATCTTCGGAAGAGGGTGTATTATCAGCTATCGAGGAGTCACTATTGAGAGGTCGAAGAGAACAGGCAGTAGAGCTAGCGGTAGAGAGCAACCAATGGGGTCTAGCTATCCTCCTTAGTGGCATTCTCGCGCCGAGAGTATACAGAAACCTGATCCGACGATTTGCTGATGTACATTTTGCACACGAGAGTCCATTACACTTCTTATCAATGCTGTATACTGACCAAGCAGATACATTTCTGGCCACTGGTGACAAGAAAGCATCAACACAAACACATATACCTTATGTTGATGCAGATATAGATGAGAGGGAGGTATGGGAGGAGTCACTACCAGCACGACCGCGACAGGAGGCGCAGAATCTAGCATCATCTAGCTCTTGGCCCCGAACACTTGCTGCGTTAGTTGCCAATAAGCCAATAAAGAAGTGGGACAGTTTAATATGGTCATTTGGTGATCGAATTCTAGAGGAAACAGGTGATGTATATGCTGCACACTTCGCTTATATTGTTGGTGGGATGTTAGTCACGGATTCAACATCAACAAATACGAGTTTTCCAACTGATCGTATTAAACTTGTTGGTTTCCATCCATATTTTTCATATCGGAAATCAAATCCTTCATCTGATTTGGATACAAATGCTAAGCAAGCGATTGGTTTAGCTTTAAATCTAAATGATATTACAACACTTTCTGCTAAATGTGTCCGTTCTATTCGTATGACAGAAATCCTTGAGTATGCCCTCAATAGGAGAACTCACAAAGAGCAACAAGAGTGGAGACAGCAATTAAGTGACCAATGGACTCGTTTATTTTCCATTGAGAGTAGAGATAGTGATAAAAAATTCAATGATGGCGAAACTGTGCGTTCGTTTTCCGGATTATTTCGATTCGCATCATCACAGTCTTCCGCAACATCTGATAGTGATGCTGGCCCAGGTACTGGTAATGGCACCATTGATGACGGCCACTCAGCTGTACATACACAACCACCTCAAGTTGATCTGGTTGCACCGGCGCGTAGTTTGAATATGAGAGCTGCACTAGCACCAGTAAAATTAAGATTGGCAATGATGTTAGCAGACGCGGGTTATTTTAAGGCTGCGAGGTCATATTGTTTGGAAATTAGAGAAATTGTCAATGCATGCGAGCAAGAGCGGGTACGTTTAATTGAGGCAAAAGAGACTACTAAATCTGCAGGCACAACTCCTAGATCGAATAGTAATAGCAGTAGAAGTCCAACGAAAAGCCCGAAGAAAGCTCCAAAACATGCTCCTACCTCTTTCGAGACAATTTTTGAAGGATTCTCGAGACAATTTTTGAAGGATTTGGAAGATTTTACACTACGTGTGACAGATGGACAAGTCAGCAAATTATCCATACCTTTAAGTCGTGTTAGTTCCAACAACCCGCCACTAGAGTCTGTCGCTCCTATTCGCGACACCGGTGCAGATGAAGTTGCGGCCCAAGGAATACAGACAAAGGCATTTTTGAGAGCAGGTATAGACGCAGGAGCAGGAGAAAGAACAGGAGAAAGGGAAAGATTAGGGGTAGGAACAAGGGGAGTGCAAGGCGCATCCCCAATGACAGTTTCTGGAACAAGACCAGGACCAGGATCAGGACCATTTTCAGGGACAGGACTATTTTCAGGGACAGGTGCAGGAGGAGGTGCCAGGGCAGGTGTATTCCCACTTCATGGGTCAAGAGCAGGAGAAGGAGGGGGACCGGGGCCACGACAAGGACCAGGTCCAGGGGCAATTTTAGGTACAGGAGGAGGTGCCAGGGCAGGTGTATTCCCAGGTCCTGGAACAGGAACAGGACCGTGGCCGGGAACAGGAGGAGTGCCAGGGGTATATCCAGGTGCAGCTATAGGAATAGGATTAGGGTTAACCCAACAAGTGATCGAAGAACCCGCGAAAAAGGGTGGATTCCTATCTGGGCTTGGTGAATGGGTGGGTGGTAAGACTCAGACTGCACTAAAATCACTTGTAGATGGCGAAAGCGACGTCACTGAGCCTGTCCAGATGCCTAATCAACAATTCCATCCCTCACCCGGCCCTGGGCCTGGTCATGGTCCTGGTCCTAACACGAATATGAATATGAATATGAATAGAATGCATACTACTCCCAACTTTCCTAACCCCAATCCAGGTACTACACCTGGTTTCGCGATGCCGAATGGAACAAAAGGCGAACCAGGAGGCCCTGCTTATACACCTTCTCCTCAATCAAGCATGCCTCCTCTACCTGGTGGTGTACAAACCAAAGAACAGTACCAGGAGCGACAGAGGCAGAAACAGCTAGAGAAACAGCGCCTTGAAATGCAACAAAAGCAGCTTCTGGAGCAGCGACAACAGCAGAAGCTACAACAGCAGCAACTACAACAACAAAATCAGCAACAGGAGGAGGAGGAGCAGCCTACTTTGCGTGGTGTGCCGTCTGGTATCTGGCAGCAGCCACATCGTGAACATGTGGGAGCATCTATTCAAGGTGAAACGACTGGGACAATTGCTGGATCGCAGTTAGCTCCACCACCACCGCAGCAGCAGCAGCCACAAGAAGTCAATAAAGAACCACCCACTCAAACAAGTAGTGCAAACGCAAGTCCTAAACATGAAGAAGAGAAACAGAAATCTGGGATTATGGGAGCAATTGGCAAAAAGATGGCATCTTGGTTATACCCTGAAGCGATTGATACGAGTGAGAACATGGGTGGTTCTGTTGAAGCTTACTATGATAAGAAGGCTGGGCGATGGATTTTTCCAGACCAAAGTGATACCCCACCACCTTCCATGGCCCCTCCTCCAACGAGATTTGGCGGTCCTGGTGGCCCTGGTGCTACTGGTGCACCATCGCCTACTGCAATGGTTGCTACTCCAAGCGCTGATGCCCCTTTCGACCCGTTATTGTCTCTTATGGCACCGCCAGTACGCCCTGCATCATCATCTGCCCTCAACCAAGCAAGGCCTGGTCCATCGCCTACTTCTCTTAGTAATGGGCCACCAGTAGGATATTTCGGGGCTGGGGATGCTCCTCCACAAAGCAGTAGTCAACCAGCGAACGCATTAAAACAACCCGCCATTAATATTTGGCGTCCAAAATAAATTTATTTACTTCGAAGGTAAAAGAAAATATTGATTATTACCGTATATGTTTTTCTCTCAGAAAAATAATTCATTTATTTATCACAACAACTACAACTACTCAAACTACACATTTCTATCTATGGCGATCTGCCAAATCTGTCTCTACTTAGTATCTATTTATAATTATACAAATCCCAATTAAGGTTTTAAGGAGCAATGAGTCGTGTACTTTCTGTTGGTTGCTGCACATCCTGCTGCTGCTGTTGCTTCAACTTCTCATCATCTGTAGGAGTACCGCTCATATTCCACAACAATAATAGATCATATACTATCTTAATACCACCAGCGATGTAGAAGGGGTAGTCACGCGTTGCCTCATTCGCATAAAGAAAACCAGCTAGGTAAGGGCCAGTACTGGCGCCTATTGAACGTACCACATTGGTGACCCCGTTAGCAGCTGACCGCTCATCTGCATCAACAACACCCTGTACATAAGCATTACGAGTAGGTACATCCATCTGCGAAATACTATACCTTAAACATAACATTGTCATAGCTAGAGCTTGAGTAGGCATTAGTGGTACTAAAATGATAAGAATATTGGACGGGAGATGGGTTACGACCATAGTAGCTATAAGACCGATTTTGTCCGCTAATTTTGCAGCAAAAAGGGCAGAAATACCAGCAACAAGGTTGCAAATAAAAACCATTGTACCAATAAGCATTCCAGGTGTGTGATAAGTTCCGTAAAACCATCCAGAGACAATAGATTGAAGGATAAATGAACCACCAAAGGAATCCATCATGAATAATAAACTGAGTTTAATAACAATCCACTTTGATTTATGCAAACCCAAGAATTTAGTTATAGGGTTAGCATCGATTTTAGCGGTTTCACGATCAGGTACTTCTATAGATGGGGACAACTGGAGTACACAATAGAGTTGAAGTACTTGAAGGGTGGTATAAATGAGCAGCACATATTGACAAGATTCCAAGAGGGTAAGATCAAAAGCGAACAAACCATAAGGTTTCTGCAACGAATCAATGAGTAGACCGCATGATAAAGCTCCTAGAGCAGATGAAATACAAGAAACCAGATTATACCAAGCCATAAGCATTGTTCTATTCGCGCTTATTGTAACTTCACTTAATGAAGAGATTTCTATTGCCATAAGTGGACCGATTTCATTTCCAGAAGGACTTATCACTCCAAACACACCAGCAAACACTAATACCCAAAAATTCCTTGTATAAGCAAAGATACAAGCAGTGATTATAGCGAGGATTGATCCAAGTATCATTGTTCTTTTACGACCGAATCGATCCGCATGCGTTGTCAACCACATACTTATAACTACATCGCCCAATATAGTCAATGTGAAAAGGAGACCAATATCATTATCTTTAAAAGCCAACTCTTTCAAATAAAGGACAAGCATCACTGCAAGATATCCAAATGAGTACATTCGAATTGCTTTAGAAACGATAAGGTTTTTACCATCACTCGTCAATGAGTACAGCACATCAAAATAACCACCCTCTGCCCCCTGCAGACTCATACCCCTTGACCACTGCTCCAGGAACGTCGACGGCGCCTCCCAATAAACGCCGTGGATGTGGGGGTCGCCCCAAATGGCGGCGACGAAAACCACGGCACAGAGCGGCACAGAGCTGGAGAGTAGCCTTCCGCAAAACCCAAAGGATCCATCACTATTGAACGGCATATCGTTCAGTTAAGAAGCTTGTAAAGTAGATTTATTGCTTTCTCCGTAAGAACTTTGTTCCCATACAAGTATATCGGCCGAAATAAATTAAAGGTTTTGTATTGTAGTTTGTAAAATGTGGTCTGAACTTCGTAAAGTCTTAGAAAGGCCTTCTCCCTTTGGTAATGAGACTGGTACAGAGGGTACAGCTTCTGGTGAATTTGATCCAGGACCTGCTCTTCTTACAAAAATCCAATCTGACAATGTGAAAGTGTTAGTGTTAGGTGCTGGTGGTTTAGGATGCGAATTATTGAAAGATTTAGCATTAAGTGGGTTTACAAATATTCATGTGATTGATATGGATACTATTGATATAACTAACCTTAACCGCCAGTTTCTGTTTCGACAGAAAGATGTCGGCGGATATAAAGCTGATACTGCTGCAGCATTCGTAATGAGTAGAGTGAAAGGTTGTACCATTACACCGCATAGGCAACGATTACAAGATCCTAAATTTGATGATGATTTCTATCGACAATTTAACGTTGTAATCGGCGGTTTAGATAATGTTGCAGCCCGTCGTTGGATGAATAGTAAGCTTGTTCATATTGCTAAGACATACGATCAGATTATTCCTTTCATTGATGGTGGTACATCTGCTCTTAAGGGTCATGTCGCCATGTACCTCCCTAATTGTACTGCATGTTTTGAATGTACAATGGATAGCTTCACTGAAGATAAAACACCTCAAATATGCACAATTGCAAGCAAACCTCGAAATGCGATGCATTGTGTTGCATGGGCTTTTATGCTCAAATGGCCAGAAGTCTTTCCTGATAAAACCATTAATAATGATTCACCTGAGGATATGCAGTGGATATTTGAAACTGCGAAAGTACGTGCTCAGGAGTTTGGGATTACTGGTGTGACTTATTTTTATACATTAGGTGTAGTAAAAAACGTTATTCCTGCTGTTGCATCAACTAATGCTATTGTAAGTGCAATATCTGCACATGAGGCGCTAAAAATAGTGACGTACTGTAATCAATCGATTGATTCTTATATGTTCATTCAGGGCGATGAAGGCCAAGGTGGAACAACTATGCAGCGTACTAGAAAAGAAGATTGTATTGTATGTTGTGAAACAGATCAAGTCAAATCGATTACAGTCAGTGGAAGTATGCCGTTTGATGAATTCTTGGGAATTAAAGAAGTTCCAGAAGATGAAGAAGAAAAAGAAGGAGAAAGTCAGGTTACTAGTCCTCTTTCATCATATTCTCTGGGTAGTAAAGCGGATATGAAGTTGGTCATTGCTAGTACCCCTAGTGGCGATTGGGAAACTATCTATGGTATACCACTTGGAACAGGCTGGAGGACTCATGCGAACCTTTCGAAACCGCTATCTGAACTTGTTACCAATGGGGCTACTATGCAAATCACGTCAAGTGCTCTTGATCAGTTTGTTACTTTTGTTATCGAACTAGAAGAAGAAACAGCATAATATAAAAAGATTGTGAATCACTTGATCATCATTATAACTATTACCATCAATACCAACACCATCATGAATATTACAAGACAAGAAAATTATAAAAAGAAATGAAATACGAGTATTAAATTTACGAGCGTTAGTTCGGTAGATAAAAATGTTTTATTCAACAATAAACAATAAAAGTAAAATAAAATTGTAAAACTTAAAGCAATTTCAAAGTACAATGCCCATTTCCGCGAAAAACTTTCTTTTCTTTTCGTTCTTCTCCTTCTGCTGTTGTAACAGTGATTCATCGTTTTCACTTGCACTATCACTCACACTTGCAATGTCAGGTCGAGTGAGTGTGTGCGACTGTGATTGAGATAAGAACATAGTGTATGCTTTAAATGCTGCATCTGTACGAAGATCATGTATCTGTAGGGTATTTGGAGTAGCAGTAGTACTACTAGTAGGAGTAGAAGAAGAAGTTTTTTTTTTTTTTTTTTTATCTCCCCAAGTAGTCGCTAAAAGTTGTTCTACTGCTCCTACAACGCGCTCGCGAATGGATTCCACCTGATCAGCAGGAATATAACCATCACCAGAGCTTTCAGCAATTGTAACACAAACAGGAGGGCCTAATCCACTTTCACACAACTGCTGAACCATATTAGCTATCATTGTATTGGACTGTTCGTATGTAGTGGCGTGGTGTGGCAATAGGACCATACAACCGCAATTAGCTAGGGATTCGATAGCTTTCTGTCGTATATCTATCTCAATCTCCACCGTCACGTCTTTTTGGTGACCTAGCAATACTGCATCTCCAAATACAAACTCCTGAACCAGATGAGAAAGCTCACAAATAAGGTCAGATGGAGACTTTGAAAAGAGGTCTTGACAAATGCCTACATCAAGACAATTGCTTAATAACATCATATTTTGTTCTCTGCCAATTGAATCTTTATTTGCTTTTGCTTTTGTTTTAGCTGCAGGAGATGGAGATGGAGCAGGAGTAGGAGATGGAAGGTGTGAAGATGCTGTTACTAATACACTAGCATATGCAACCAAGGCGATTTGCCGTTCCTCACGTTTTCTCGCTAGTATAGCGGCACGTGTATCAGTACATGGCACTTTAGTACTACTGGTACTACTAGTTGTAAGATTATTATAACCTGAAGGATGAACTTCCGGGACTCTGTACTTTAAACATAGGAACACATCTCGAGCAACACACACAACATCATTAAATGCCTTTAAAGAAGATACGTGAGTAGCTTCACTCACTAATGCAATTCGGAGACTCTTCTCAATATCCACAACGAACGGGTTGAATGTTGAGAACATATCTAAGCAAATATCGAGTATCCATGGGGTACTAGTAGGCACTGGTACTGCAGCTCGT
>JACKZZ010018379.1_pt1 | contig 12290 bp, 4 predicted proteins | sample 8027871 | NCBI WGS metagenome assembly JACKZZ01 (sample SAMN15724774, study PRJNA655200) | protist metagenome | isolation source: fluorescence activated cell sorting (FACS) single amplified genomes of... | place: USA: West Boothbay Harbor, Gulf of Maine | collected 2000-07-19
CTAAAAAATTAACATCATGAACAAAATAATAGTTGTGTTTCTTTTATCGATTTCAAATTTGATCAATGCTCAAAGTATTTTAGGTGATTGGAATGGGGCTCTAGAAGTTCAAGGGACGCAATTACGCCTCGTTTTTCATATCATTAAGGATGATGGAAGATTGAAAGTAACTATGGATAGCCCTGACCAAGGAGCAAATGGAATTTCAGTTGAAAAAGTAGTTATGGAGGGGAAAGAATTGACAATTGAAATGTCAAATATTGGAATGAAATATACGGCAACCCTGAATGATGAGAAAACAATAATAGAAGGAACTTTTAAACAAGGATCAATGTCTTTGCCATTAAAAATGACCCGTGAGAAAATCGAGAAAAAGGAATTGGCTCGACCACAAGAACCTAAAATTTTTGATTATAGCCGAGAGGAGGTGAAATTTGTAAATTTAAAAGGAGGTCATGAACTCGCAGGTACTTTGACCACTCCTGTTGGTGGGAAATTTGAACAAATAGTTGTACTTATTACAGGCTCTGGGCCGCAAGATCGAAATGAAGAGTTGATGGGACATAAACCTTTTTTAGTTTTGTCAGATCATTTTACTAAAAAAGGGATTGCGGTGCTCCGGTACGATGATCGAGGTGTAGCAAAGTCAACTGGAAATTTTAAAGGGGCGACATCAAGAGACTTCGCTGATGATGTTAATGCTGCGATCTCCTTTTTGAGAAATAGAAAGGAAATGACAGGGAAAAAAATTGGATTGTGCGGGCATAGTGAAGGAGGAATGATTGCTCCAATCGTTGCAAGTGAAAATGATGATGTTGATTTTATTGTGCTTTTGGCTGGGCCTGGAATTAAGATTCCCGAATTGATGATGTTGCAAACGGATAAAATTTCAAAGGCAGAAGGGGTAGATATAAATTTACGTAAAACGAATGCTAAAATTACAAAACAAGTTTTTAATTTCATGTATGACAATTCTAAAATGAGCACAAATGGTTTGCGAAAAGGTTTGACGAATATTTTGTCAGAGGGATTTAATATGTTGTCTGCTCAGGAGAGGGAAGGGAAGAATAGAGAGGAATTTATTGAAGGTCAGCTTGGTATGATGTTAGACGAATGGTTTCTTTATTTTATACAATTTGATCCAGTATACTATTTGTCAAAAGTAAAATGTCCTGTTTTGGCGATTAATGGTGAGTTGGATTTACAGGTGACCTCAAAGGAAAACTTGGAAGGAATAAAAAATAGTTTAATTAAAGCTGGGAACAGCAATCTAACAATTAAAGAGTTTAAAGGCTTGAATCATTTGTTTCAAAAAGCAGAATCAGGAGCTCCTTCAGAGTATGGAAAAATAGAAGAGACTTTTAATGAGGAAGCGATGAAATTTGTTTCTGATTGGATTCTTGGCATGTAATTTTTGTTTTGAAGTTTGATTTACTTTTTTTCTTACTTTTCGCTCATTTGAATTAATTTTTGAGAAAAGTCAATCAAATTTTTTAGGATTAGGTGGAACGAGATTAAGTGAATTTTTAGTTTGTAGAAGGTTAGGTTCCCAAAATCTATTATTTGGTAGTTAGTTATTTTATTATTTTCTCGTAAAGAATAGCTTGTCTTTTACATTTGAACCACAAACACTTTGGGGAGAACAACCTATTTATCAATAGGTTATTTGGATTTTTTTCAAGATTCCGTAACGTCACCTATCTATCACATTTTCAATTTTTTTGCTAAAAAAATAATTTTTATCGTATTTTAACCTTCTCAATTAAATAATATATCAATCTCAAAATAAGACTATTTATCTTCTTTTATATTTCAGGCTATTTATGCCCAATCTAATTTCGATTTTTATAACTAAAAATCGAAATTCATCTCGTATTTTGTGGTCAAATTTTAGATGCACTTTTTTATACAAAAACAATAAATATGTACGGATTTACAAAAAGCTTTTCTATTACTATTTTTGCCTCAATTATCATTGGGGTATTGAGTGTTGGATATGCACAAACACCCACTGGCTATAATATCTTGCAAGGAGCAAATGATTATCTTTTTAGTGCGCATGATCATATGTTACAACGAGCCATTGATGCTGATCCTTCCATTGAGACAAAAATTGCCAATCAGGAAAAGCAAGCCTTTAACTATACAAGTAATCTTTCTAATCAAAGTGAAAGTATTTTGGCAGATTTTACATTGCCAGTTGTCGTGCATATAGTCCACTCTGGTGAAGCAGTAGGAACGGGAACAAATATTTCTGCTGATCAAGTAGACCAGGCTATTTCAGATTTAAATGCTGCATTTGATGGATCGTTTGGTACAGGAGTAAATACAGAGATTGAATTTTGTTTAGCAAAAAATAATTCAGCAGGAGATCCTGCTACTGGAATCACCAGAGAAGAATCACTTCTGACAAACGTAATAATTGAAACGGAGGATTTATTATTAAAAGAAATAGATAAATGGGATCCAACAAAATACATTAATATTTGGGTAGTTACTGATTTGTCAAGTGATGCCCTGGTAGGAGACGTTCGAGGATATTCCTATCTACCAGTTTTTCATGGAACAGATAGAGATGGAATTGTAATAGAGGCTGAGTATTTTGGAACGACTCCCGAAAATTCTACTATTTTAGTACAACAAATGGGACATTATCTAGGATTGTATCATACTTTCCAAGCTGGATGTGGAAATGATAATTGTTTGTTGGATGGAGATAGAGTTTGTGATACTCCTCCGGATTGGACAATGGCAGAAGCGCCTTGTAACGTAGATGAAAATAGTTGTTTTACCGATGCAGATGATGCAAGTGCGAACAATCCATTTACGACAGATGTAAATGATATGCGTGAAAATTATATGGATATTAATCCTATAGAATGTTTGACAGCCTTTACCCAAGGGCAAGCAGATCGGATGACATTTTTCATTAATGGCCCTAGAGTTAGTTTGACAGGGTCCATAGTTTGTGATACGGATTGTGATAATCCGATTGAGGAGTTATCATATAGTCCGGGAAACGATACAACAATTTTCGCAGGAGCACCTCAGGTATTTTTTGTAAGTGCATCAGTTGATCCGACTGCTACAATATTTAGCTGGACATTGAATAGTTTAGAAATTGGAACAGGAGCAAATTTAGTTTATCAATTTGATACTACTGGAACTTTCACTTTAACCTTGACAGCTGGTAATGCAGATGCAGATTGTTCAGTTAGTTATTCAATTGAAGTTACAGTGGTTGATTGTCTTGGAAATTCTCATGTTGATGCAGCGACTGGTGTGGATGCCTTTATGTGTGGAGATGTTGGAAATCCATGTCGAACGATTCAGTATGCTTTGGATAATTCGGTTTGTAGTGGAGATACGATTTTTGTGCACAGTGGAACTTACAGTTTGCCTGCTGCCTCTCCAAGTACAACTCCGATAGCATTGATTCCGGAAGATTATACTGTTACGTTTTATGGGGTAGAGGATGATGGCGATGTGATCATCGATGGAGATGGAGTGAGGAGAGGATTTGTTTATAATTATTCAGGAGTTTCTTGTCCACCAGTACTTCCAAATAATGGGATTGATGCTATTCATCAAATTAATTATGCTAATATTACTATACAAAATACTCAATCGGACGAGGTAGATTGTCCGAATGGAGGAGGATTTTTTGCAGGTGGTTCAGCAGTTCTTATTATAAATAATTTATCCTCAACTTTAGATGTTTCAGTGGATAATTGTAAGTTTTTAAACAACGTGACTATTGATGCTGCCGTTACAAATGATGGAAGAACAGCAAGCGGGGCAATCTTCTTTAATGGAAGAATAGATGATACTGTCCCCACCAATACAAACTCGTCAATTACAATTACCAATTCCGAATTTTCTAGTAATCGAGCAGAGCAATTAGCTAATGGTTCAACAGGAGGGGCATTATCACTATTTTATTTATCAGAGATAAATATTTCTGAAAGTTATTTCTGTGATAATACTGTTTTTACTTCTGCAGGTGATTCGGGGGATTTTGATCTTGATAGAAATGCAGGGGGAGCTATCGCGATTTTTGATAGATCCAATTTTCCTTCTCCAAACAATCATAGTTTTATTATTGACAATTGTTATTTCTTTAATAATTCTGCAACTTCAACTAATGGAGCAGGATTTAACAATATGTCAGAAGGTGGGGCTCTTTTCCTTGGGGGAGATGTTTCTAGTTCAAGTGTAACTTCAACAGCTGTAGTAAATATTAATAACTCTTCTTTTTTCAATAACAACATAGAAACAGGAACGGAGCATTTTGATAATTCGGTAGGAACTATCATACCTATTGGAGTCACTTCAAATAGTAATCCATATGCTTTCGACTTAGGAAATGATACTACTATTTGTAACATCGATTCTGTAACGCTAGGGACAGAAATATTAGGGGCTGAATTTTTGTGGAGTACGGGGGCTACTACTTCGATGATTACAGTTGGAGATACCGGAGTTTATGTATTGACTATTTCGATGGGAGCTTGTGAATTTGTTGATTCATTAAAAGTGAGTGAAATCATTTGTGGAGAAATTTGCAATAATGGAATTGATGATGATGGAAATGGTTTGATTGATTGTTTTGATCCAGCATGTTGTGGACAAGATGGTTGTGATTTAGCATTTTATAATGAATGTGTAGATGATTGTTTATTTGTTAATACTTCTAGTGATATTGTACAGGGGCAATTAAAATGGCAGAGTAATACGAATGTCTCTATGACAGGAACACCGGTGACTGCAGATATAGATGGCGATGGGATTCCTGAAGTAATTATTCCTCAAGAGTCGTTAACAAATAATCGAATTATTATTCTGGATGGATTAAATGGTCAGGAAGAATTACAAATTCCAGTGTCTGGGGTGGACGATCATAGTTATCTCGCAGTAGCTGATGTGGACAAAGATGGAACTGGTGAAATATTTTATTATGGTGGTTCTACCTTGACTCGATTTGAGCATGATGGAACATTTACAGCCTCACAAATTTTAGATGGTTCTGGAACAGGTTGGCCTGAAACAGTTGGTTTGGCGGATTTTAATGGAGACGGTTCGGTTGAAGTTTATGCAAATAATACCATTTTTAATGCTGATGACTTGACTATTATTGCCGTACTTCCAATAACAACTGCTGATGCAGTTTTATCAGTTGCGGCAGATGTATTAGAAGACTCTGCTTGTCCTAACTGTGATGGTTTGGAATTGGTGATGGGAAAAAGAGTTTATAGTATAGACATTAATAATGGAGTAGCTGCTATGGTGGTAGAAGCAAATCTTGATAACGGAATTGTCTCGATTGCGGATATAGATAAAGATGGAGATTTGGATGGAGTTGTTTCCGTTTTTAATCCAGTTATTCCAGGAAGTTCTTCTTTGATTTATGGATGGGATTTACAAACTAATACAATCATTGGACAATTTGATCCAGGAGATAATGCTTCACCGTCTACGATTGCCGATATTGATGGTGACGGTCAGTTAGAAATTGTGTTTAAAACAACAACTGCTCTAATAGCGTTGGAAAATGATTTTAACCTGAAATGGACCGTTCCTGCTGTTAATAGTGATTTGAATCTTACAAGCTCTGTTGCGTTTGATTTTAATGGAGATGGCGATTTTGAAATCGTTTCGAGAGGGACTGAGGCTATGGAAATATGGGATGGAACAAACGGAAATTTACTATTTACAACCATTGCATTTTCTGCTACTAGAGCTGAATCTCCAGTAGTTGTTGACGTTGATGGTGATGGATTAACAGAGATTTTAGTTTCAGGGTCATCATCTCAAGGAGATGTTAATAATGATAATGGTTTACTCAGAGCATTCAATTCACTAACCACCCCGTGGCAAACAACTCGACAAGTTTGGAATCAAAACTCCTACTTCAATGTAAATATCGATGATGATTTGAGTCTACCTATTTCTCAACAACAACATCACATTGTTGGTAACGATGTAGTTTTAAATAATTTCTTAACGCAACATGGTCAACAGTTAGGAGCGGATGCTTCTATTAATAGCCTCGATGTTCAATGTGCTTTAAATGAATTGGTAGTTACTTTGGAAGTATGTAATTCAGGAGATAATATTTTATCATTTACAACCCCAATTACATTTTATACAAGTGATCCAACTGCAGGAGTTACAAGTGGTTTGGCTACAGAAGTTCTTGGTGTAACTGTTCCTATTGATAGTTGTGCGTTCGTGGAATACACAATTCCTGCGCAATATGACGATCCTGTTTTCGTCGTGGTCAATGATGATAATTCGATAAACTTACCTTATGATTTAAATTCAGATTTTCCTGTAACGAATATTGGTGAATGTGATTATTCAAATAACATTGTTCAATTTACAGAAGTGCCTGAACCTTACGAATTGGATTTAGGGGGTACAATCACAATTTGTGATAATTCTTCTTTAGAGTTAAATGCAAGTTCTCACTTTGTAAGTTATGAGTGGCAAGATGGAACAACGGATTCAACTTTTACCGTTTGGGATGGAGGAGATTATACTGTAACAGTAATTGATTCATGTGGCGGAGTTCAAACTGATATGGTTAGTATAATTGTTGAACCAAATACAGTGAATATGACGATGCCTGAAAATGCGATCGTTTGCCCTACACAGGATACATCATTTACAGTAGTTGGAAATTTTGATACTTTCAATTGGCAAACGATTGATGGAGGTGATGACTTTTTGGATTGTACTACCTGTCAAACTGTAAATGTTATTAATCCGGATGAAGAGATGCAATACATTGTAACAGCGAGTAATTCAATAACAGGATGTTATAGTGTAGATACTGTATTGCTTTCATTTACTTCTATTTCTACTTCTGGAGATACAATAGTGTGTGTTGGAGAATCTGTGATGATTCATGGTGATATGGTTTCAACACCGATGACCTACTCTGAGACATTTACTTCGATTTTAGGATGTGATTCTACGAGTGCAATAACGTTGAGTAATTATCCAGCAACTACTTTGAGTTTTCAATCTACTTCGACTTGTCCAAATGGGAGCGAAGGTTCTGTTTCTGTTTTTGTTAATCCAGGAGGTGCAACTAATTATGAATGGAGTATTGTTGGAGCAGGGAATGTACCAATAGTGAACAATCTGCCTGTCGGTATTTATAACGTAACAGTAACTGATAATAATTCTTGTACATCTACTGGAAGTGTAGAAGTTGTAGAGGATAACACTTTCACAATTACGACTGATTTTATATCTCCAACGTGTGAAAACGGAAATGATGGAGAATTATCTATAACCAATGTTCAACCAGGTTGGTTGTTTAGTTTAGACGGGGGACAATTCCAAGCAAATCCAATTTTCACAGGATTATCAGCAGGGGATTACCCTATTTCAGTTCAAGATGGAGATTGTATTTATACTGGTTTGTCTGGAGTGGTGGATGATCCATTTGGGATTGAGGTTGCAGGCTTTCCTGGAGATGCAATAATTGATTATCCGGATTCTTTCCAAGTGCCTGATTTACTAATTGTATCTACTAATCCGATAGCGAGTACAGTTTGGTCGCCAACAACAGGGTTAAGTTGTGTAAATTGTGAAAGCCCAATGGCACTGCCTCTTCAAACAACAACAACTTACGTTTTTACAGTAACAGATGAAGAAGGTTGTTCTAAAGAATGGAGTTTTACCCTTACTGTAAATTTACCGTGTGATCCGGGATCAGTAATAATACCAAATGCATTTACGCCAGATGGGGATGGATTGAATGATACTTTCAATGCATTGACAGAAGAAAAAATAGAAGAAGTTTTTGAAATAAGGATTTTCAATAGATGGGGAAATCCTGTTTTTTCCTCTAATACAGGAGAAGCGTGGGATGGAATGGATGGAGATAAACCTGCTCCTATGGATGTATATGTCTATGTAATGACCATTGGATGTGAAGTTGGAGATTTAAGTGAGAGAGTGACCCGATCAGGTGAAGTCACTTTGATTCGATAAGGTTATTTCATTTTTGTAAAATAAAAAACCACCAAACAAATTTTTGCTTGGTGGTTTTTTATTTGAAACTTGAAAAAACCTTCAACACTAAATATGGTTATTTTGAAAGAAAGAAATATCAAATATTACAACTAAGCGATGTGCTGAATAGTTAACTTATTTAGGGAAATCTGGGTTGTCACTTTCTTTTTTTTGATAAAAAAGGAAATATATATATATATTCATGTTTGGCTTCTAAGGATAGATATCTTTGATTACTTTGGATTAGAAGAGTGGTTTCTTTTGTACAAATGCCATGAGAAATTTGGTCATTGAAGTATTAAAAAAGATGAACGGAGGATCAACGTTGATTTTGTTAAAATATTTAAAAGGATAGGTATGCTACAAGGAAGAGTGATTATCTTTTTGAGTACCTCTGTAATTTTTCGTTAAAAGATTGTTTGGTAACCTACCGTAATTGTTCAAAGAGTTACGTAAAGGCAGATCGATTCTTACCTTGGTGCTATTCACTTCTTAAGCATTGAGAAAAATTAAAAGAACTAGAATAGATAAAAAGTAAAAACCCCTCTTCATATTGGTTTAGGTAGGCTAATATTATTGTGCTTTTATTATTTAAAAATCTATATCTATAAAAGATTTTCTAAAGATTCTAGGTTAGCTTGTTGCTAGGCAATTATTTTTGATTAGGTGTTTTTGTGCCGATTTTTTTATTTTTTTGTTTGATAGAATTTTTACCTCGTGAGGTTGATAGAACTTTTTTATGATTACTTTTTTGAGATTTGGGAGTGGGTTTGTTTGCTTTTTTTTTAGAAGTTGGAGTAGATTTTACTATTTGTTGTACTACGTTTTTAACAGGTTGTTTTGCCTTTGGTTTAGGTGTAGGTTTTGTTTTCCTTTCCACAGTTTTTTGATCGCCTTGGATTTTAAGTAAACCTTGTTGTGTTGAATTTTTATTCTGAGCAAGTTTATTAGCCCTTTTTTTTTGGTTTGGTTTAGTGCCTCGAGTAGGTACTTTTCTACTAGTTTGATTTTGAGTTGTATTTTTTTGAGGTGCTTTTTTATTTTCATTAGTAGACCGATCAATTCTTTTTTTAGTTTTAGGTTCAGTGCTTTGAGTAGTTACTTTTTTACTAGTTTGATTCTGAATTGTATTTTTTTGAGGTGCTTTTTTATTTTCATTAGTAGACTGATCAGTTCTTTTTTGAGTACTTGGTTTGGTGCTCTGAGTAGTTACTTTTTTATTAGTTTGATTTTGAGTTATCTTTTTTTGAGTTGTTGTTGTTGTTGTTGTTGTTTTATTCTTAGAAATGGGTAGATTTTTTCGCTTAGAATCAACCGGTCTAGTGTTCTTTTTGTGCTCAGATTTTGATATTATTGGAACTATATTTTTATCAACTATCGAAAGTTTCCTAATTCTTTCGGTAGATAAGGCTAAAACCATTGCTAATTGCTCTTTTTGAGTAATACTTGAATTGTCAATTAAAACAGCTTCTTTTGCTTTCTTTAGTGGACTATCTTTTCTTGTGGAGTCAATATGATCTCGTTCTAGCAAATTATCTTTAATAGATTTTACACTTACCTTTTGTCCTTTTTTTGTAAGCTCATTGTATCGTCGGTTGACTCGAACCTCTTCATCTGCGGTCAAAAATATTTTTAGTTCTGCATTTGGAAATACAACTGTTCCAATATCTCGACCTTCCATCACAATTCCTTTAAGTTTCCCCATTTTTACTTGCTGTTTAACAACCATTCTACGCACAGTACTGATGGCAGAAACATGGCTTACATTTTTCGAAACGAACATTTTTCGAATAACATCTTCCACATCTTTACCATTTAAGTAGGTACGGTTACCACCGACCGTATTTTTAAAAGTGATACTAATTCTTTTTAGTGCTTTCTCCATTTCAGCCGTCTTTTGGATGTTGACTCTATTTTCCAAAAAATAAAAAGTGACTGCTCTATACATAGCGCCTGTATCGATGTATCCATAATTCAACTCATTAGCCAATGCTTTTGCAAGGGTAGATTTTCCGCAGGCAGAATGCCCATCTATGGTAATTATTATTTTTTTCAAGGGAGGATGATTTTATTTTGTTAGTGTTTCTTGCCAACTTCATTTCCCTGTCTTTTGTTTTTTCTAGGAGATGAGGTTTCATTTATTTTTACAAATTTAATGTTTACTATTTACATTTTTCCAAAAAAAAAGACTTACCTCGTAGTATTTTAGGTAAGCCTTTTTTATTAATCTTCGAAAAGGATAGTTTTAGAGTCTTGCTAAAATCATATTCCATAATTTCTCGTAAGGCAATACTTCTAATTCTGAGATTAATCCTCGATAGAAAAATGGTTCTTCAATTAAGCGATTATAATATTTTTCGACATTGCTTAAATTTTCAATTTGAAAATCAGCTTTCACTAATTGTTGAAGCAAGCGAATAAATTGAATCGTCCTAAAATATTCCTCTTTCTTTAATTGGCGATTCGCATAACTTTTCAATCGGTCAATCCTCTCTGCTGCATTGTTATAACTTTTCTTTTCAATTAAAAATAGCATTTGAGCTATAACCACCAAAACAGTAAATATCCTTTGATCTTTAGGATAAAGAACTGGATCATTTATAAAGCGAGCAACTCTGAAGTTCTTGCGTCTTTGTGTCAACAAAACTGGATTTGAGTCTCCTTGGCTTTCGATAATATAATTTAAGAAAATATCATAGATTTTCCATTTTTCTCTATTACGAGCTGGTAACTTTTTAAACTTAGGAAGATTAGATGCATCGTTAAAAATGGCTAGTGCATTAACGTGGTTTTCTGTATGAATTGCCAATAGGAGATAATATTCCATGAAGCTAAACCAAGTCCTACTACCTTTGGGGAAAGACTGTAAACACTTTTCAGCATTTATTTTCCCATTTTTCCAATCTCTCAAATGAAGATATGCTGACATCTTCTTCATTTGGAAGGTCGCTAATTTATCATCTTGATAGAATGCTGGATTATCTTCAATATACTTTTCCGCTTTGTTACAAACTTCTAACATTGCATCAAAATCTCGTAACATTTCATATCGATATGCCCAAACTAAATACATATTATATATCACTATGGGGGAATCATGAATCTCAGAAAGTCCTACTAAAGCGTCACAATAAGTCCCAATCTTCTCCTCTAGATCCGAAGCTTTGCCAATTGGTTTATGATAATTCATAATTACTCGTTGGTATAATTCTTCCGAGCGAATTTCAGCGTCTAACACATTTTGAAATTGTTTGCTGTGTTGATCGTAAATTTCATAATTTTTGTCATCACCCATCTGTGCTGCATATCGTCTTAATATTCTAGCACAATTGACAATTACATCCGCAAATTTAAATTTTAAAGCTGTCGTCAAAATCTGTCTTGCCAATGCAGAGGCAGTATGGATTGCTTCATTGGACTTTAATATTTTTACAAGTGTCCAATCCTTATTACAAGAATAATAAGCACGATCATAGCTTGAGGTGGAAGGAAGGTTTACATCTAAGAAGAAAAGTGTATTTAATAATCTTTTCCTAAAACGTGATTTGAGTTGTCGATATTTATCATCAGTTGGACTACAGTCATAAAGGAAAGAGGCTGCATCTCTATCATTCTTAAATTTATTAGCCATTAAAGCTTCATAAAATTCATTAAACTTACTATTCTTGTGTTTTAGGGAATGGTCATCAAAAATTTCAATTTTTCTAACCTTTTTCTTTGTAACAATCTTGGAGATTTCTATCAGATTCTTCATTTAAAGTTTGCTTAATTTATTTTGTCCCTAAAATTAATGTTGTGTTTATAAAAGTAGTAACTTTTATGTCACAAATGTTTGAATTTGATGTATTATTTTTAATAATAATTCATTCTGTAGTAAAGTTAGAAAAATGTATTCATGATTAGGAAATAAAATTATTCACTAATATATTGATTACAAGTTAAATACATATGTATATAATTATTTATTTTAAATAGAAAATTAATGCTATGATTTAAAAAGAAAAATTACTTATCCATGTATATGTTATTAGTTAAAATATTTTATCTAAATAATGTGACGTGTTTTTTTATTTTTTTAAAAAAAATAAAAACCAAATTAGAAGAGACTTAGGTTATTTTATCAAAAAAATATAAGTCTATGTTTTACCGAAATATGCAGAATAGGTTACGAATAACCTTAATGTTTTTATTTTAATTGAAATTTGCGATAAGATTTTTGGAGTGGAATTTTGCTTTTATCGTGACAAAGAAGTTATCAATTG
>JACKZZ010005589.1_pt1 | contig 12289 bp, 6 predicted proteins | sample 8027871 | NCBI WGS metagenome assembly JACKZZ01 (sample SAMN15724774, study PRJNA655200) | protist metagenome | isolation source: fluorescence activated cell sorting (FACS) single amplified genomes of... | place: USA: West Boothbay Harbor, Gulf of Maine | collected 2000-07-19
CAACACAGCACAGTCACAGACCATGCAGGAAGACATCGCAATTCTGGAGCCATGTCAGTCAAGTTAAAGTTTGTACAGTACCTAATGCACCACAACCATCTACTTGTACCCGGCTTCTCCAAAATCAACTTTTCATACGAAGATACACCTGCCATAACTCAGCTCAATTCTCACCAAATGTTGTTTGTTGTGGCCATGATCGTGGGCAGACGAGACGAAGACGGGCTGCGGTCGCGCCCGTGTTTGGAGTGTAACTAGTACAAGATGAGAAAACCTATACAAAGCAGATATGCATGAAGCTGCTGCACTTGTAGCTAAAGGAGCTATGATAATACCTGAAAGGCCTCCTCCAGTCTTCTTGGGTCTCACCAGCCGATGTTGGCTCACTGGCAACGTAGACTTCGTTTTCCGTTCCTTGGCTTTTTCTTGTCTTAGAGTCACCGTGCCGTCGTGATTTTTTGTTGTTGAATTTATTATGTCCGGCTCAGGGTTGTTGAGCTAGAAGGCGAGCGAGGCGGCAAGTCGATAAAAAAGCCTACTGAGAAGTGCTCACTCTCTACTGTGAGGCAAATTGGAGCGGTTTGTATGGAGAGTTTTTTTTTTTCGAAAGACAAAAATCGGAGCCGAAGCTGGTGAGTACAGCTCTACTTTCACGAGAACTCAAGATTCGCCGTCGAAACTGCTCACGCATGCAGTCACATATAATCTTGCACTTTTTGTGAGGTGCCCTTGCTAAGTACTCCTTCACTTCTATCAACATTAATTATGAAAGACGAGAAAGGCAAACTATCGCTATCTATTGGAGGTCGACGAGTAGAAACCGTGGCGAACTTCTTTCTTGTCGCTGTTGAAGTAGGAGTCAGTTACAGTTTCAGTTAGGCACGACAGACAACCACGACACAGCCACAGACCATGCAGGAAGACATCGCAATTCTGGAGTCCGTGGCGGACGCGCTCGGTGCCAGCACGACGCAGCTCCACGCTGGGCAGCCGCCGCCGATCCCCTCGCGAACGACCTCGTCGTCCTCCAGAAGGGGTTTTCAAGAGATGATCGTCTCGTCCCCCCCTCGGGGAAATACCTCTACAGGTCCGACGTCCGCTGCTGCTGCCGCGCTTCTAGCCGCAAACAGTGCAGCAACCTCTATGGCCATCACGACGGAAGATCAAGTGCTCGCGTCGATAGCAGATAGGCAGCGGCAATACAACGCGTCAATGATGGCAGGAGGTGGGACAACTACAGCAACTACGGGGGCGGGGGCGGCCTCCAGTAGTTCTAGTAGAGGCGGAGGTCCTGGGCAAGGAAAAGGATCTCGTGGGGCAGGAGGGGCAGGTACCGGCGGTGCAGCAGGAACAGCTGTAGGCAGTTCTGCAAGTACAGTGGCACCACCTGGTGGCAGTGGCGGCACTAACATCCCCGGTAGCCCCACCACCTCCGCTCTCCAGTCCGCGGAAATTCTCCGCACGGAGCTGGGTATGGCGATGAACCACATGTACACCTGTGAATCACTAATCGCCGCGACGCATTCGCGGCGCCGGATGGAGGTCTTGCGGGCCAACGTGGAGAGCCGGTCTTTGGACTGCGCCAAGATCGCTTCAGAGATCACGGAGCTGCGGCATATCAAAGGCAAAAGTGTCTGGGTCTGGAAGGATGCGAACTTGTGATGCATAGTTGGATCACACAAAAATCTGTCATGCTTAGACAGCAAAGGGAGCTCCTTTTCCTGTCGCCGAAGGAAGGTGTTTGCCATGCGGATTAAGCATTAGGAAACCGTCTCAAAACCTGTGATGCTAGGCCTTGCATGGCATACCTTCTGCGTCAAGCAGACACAGCATCACAAACCTCAGCAATCTTCCAGACCCAGACATTTTTGCATTTGATACGGCAGAAGCTGTCGCAAATGAAGTGCAGCCAGCACGAGCTCGCGCAGCGACCGACGCCAGATTTGAAAACGTACCGGGAGTGGCTGCAGCGGCAGATTTCGCGCATACGGGAAATATTGGATACGAGATCCACGAATCTGGAGGAGCAAAGTCTGTGTTGCATCTGTTTCGAACGGGACCGGAGCGTGCTGCTGCGGCCGTGTAGCCACTTAGCGTTATGTGGGGTTTGCTCGGGGAAAGTGGATACTTGCCCGATCTGTCGGTCGCGGATCATGTCCAGAATTCAAGTGAAAATAAGCTGAGATGAAAGATTTTTTGCACCTGCATGCTGATCATGTTCATGGCGATTCGCAGCATGTTGGTACGCTTTGTCAAAGATTATGGCGCTAAAAAACAAGAAAGCTGCAGCACTGTGGTTTTGTGGATGGACAAAAAGTGTATGTTTAGTTCCGCGTGTTCTTGATAGTCTTGCAGCTCCGTAGTAAAAATATGAAAGATCACGTTGGTCCTTGCATCAAGATCCAAGTACTTAAGTTCGTTTTTTTCACTTTTCCGAAAAGGAAAAGATAAAGATTTTCACGGTGCGCGCAAAAGAAATTCTGCTGAACCCGCAAAAGCGAGCCGGTAAATGCAGCTTGAGGGCTTGCTAGACAGGCTATGGAGGCTAGTTCGATGCTTTTCATACATAGAGTAGTTTTTTGTTTCAGTGTGTAATGGTTCATCTTCATTATCATTTCGATCAGCTGTGGTAGATGGGATCATCTTCTTCACCAGAAGCGTCGTGTGTGTGTGTGGAACGAGAACGCAGAAAGATGATGTGAAGATGGCAAGGATCATCCTGTTTCTTGGACTTCGAACCTGTTTTCTAGCGATCATCCATGTTGATGACTTCAGAACAGTCTTGCGAAAGTGAACGCGCCCTGACAGTTGTTTTGTGCTGTGGACTACGCGAAAGCCAAACACACAACGATCGTGCAGCTGAAGCAACAAAGATGATCAATCAAGGTCAAGCTCAAGGTCGAAGATGATGATGTAGCCAAAGATAAAGAGGACTACACGCCGCGTTGCGACGGCCGCAAAAAAATTTTACCCAACTGAAATTAAAAATGTAGTTTTGCTTTTGCTTTTCTTGTTTCTTTCGACCGAAGATTTATCCGGTCACAAAACCTCACTCATGAATTTCACAACTTTGAAACATTCGCGTTTGCTTGAGTGTCAGCAAAAAAATTGACCTCAAAAATAATCCGAAGAAACGGCATTTTCTGTAAATCAAAATGGCGACGACATCCACGAACGGCGATGCGGAGTTTTCCAGTGCACCGCACTCGCAAACTGTGGTCGGAACCACAAACAATATCAGTAACGAGGCTGGAGACGAACGAGAATATCCCGTGCAAAAGTATCGTACTCGTAGTAATTGCAGGCATGCGTTACAAATCTACCTTTTTAGCTTGTCCAGCATGACAAATTGCATTTTTGCTATTTATACTAGTACGATACTTTTGCAATGCATAGAGAGCTGCCTGCCGCAATAATGATGAACATCATGAGCGCCTCGCCGCTGTACGATACCCGAGAGCTGCCAGGCAACATTCCGGAGCAGGGAGTGCCATTGTATCGCTACCCACGAATCTCAACCACCTTGTTGGACTCCTCGGACAGCGAGGATGATTTTCCTGTTGGCCAACACCTGAAAAATCGAGGGCGACCACACGAGGATGTTGATCAAGAAGAAGAACGCGAGGAAGAGGACATAGCAGTACCTACTGGTCGTGGGCGAGAAGTTGTATTGTCTACTGGTTCATCTTCGGAGATTATGAAGCCAACTACCGGTCGTTTTCATACCAGCAGCGCAGATCCGGCTACAGACGAGGATGAGCAATTTGTCTACGAGGAGCAGGTGGAGTTTCTAGACGAAAATGGGAACACGAGTGTGGTCGAGACCACAATGATTGGCGGCACGGTGGATGAGCGTATCAATAAAGTAAAAGCTGATCGGGTCGACGAGGACGACGATAATGGAAAAAAACAGGGACGCGGTAACAAGCGCTCAGACGAGAAAGCCGAGAACCAGGCAAAGAGCAGCGACCATGTAGAGGTTCTTGCACCGCGGCCGACGTCGGCTTCTGTTCTTGCTGAGGAAGATGTTGGCCATGGTGTAAATAGTGGCAAAACAAAAGCTCGTCGTGCTGGTGGTTCTCCTTCAAACAAGGCAAACCCGCCGGCGAGGGCCACGTCTGATGAGATGAAAAGTGTTGCATCACCTCCGCTCCTTTCTGCCGTATCGTACGAGCGGCGGGAAAGCTGTGCACGCGCGGAAGTTCCGAAGCCGTTGGATCCGGACGAGGGTCCTGAACATTTTGTGTTTGACGAAGATCAACCGGGCGATGTGCTGCCGGTGGTCACAGGTAGAGCTCCTCGTTCCACACGGGGCTCCACCTTGGGCAATGCGAAGGGATCATCCCCTCGAGGTGAACGTGAATCTGGTGAAGAAGATTCTCCTGGAGAAGGGCGGGACCACCGGGTGGAGAAGAGTACAGCAAATAAAGCTGTGTCCACCCAGCGGGAGTTCGACGGATCTAAGAGGGAGGAACAGTTGGATGAGGAGGATGAAGACCCGATCAGCCCCTTGCTGCCAGCCGTGCCACGTGGCCCGGGTGCAGCAGCAGGTGCCAATCACGAAAAGGTGGACCATGCGGTAGCTACTAGAAAACCTGCTGCCGAAAGAACTGAGGAGGTGCACAAGGGTGAAAAAGACAAAGCAAAATACAACGAGGTGGACATGAAGATCGCTGATGCAGGGGACATCGATTACACGATGGTGATGGACGATGGCAGCCCGAGCAGCCCCAAGGAGCAGGCAGTCCGGCAGCGACAGGATGGAATCAAGGACAGCCGGGGGTGTGGACGAAGCGAGACAGAAGATTTTGATCAAACTTCTGGGCGGTTGCATGAGGAGTATCGAACAGGAGATGTCCATGTTTTCATTTTCTGCTGTTCCAGTTGTTTGTTTCAGTTTCCCTTTGCGATTTCGTTGTAGTTAATTGCTATCTTTGTTGAAATCACGTGAAACGGAAAGTCCTGAAGATAGAAGCTCTAAAAAGAAAAATCATTGTCGAACTCCGATTTCTTACAGCACTCGAGCAGCAGCTCGCGCGAATCTACTGTGCAGCACAGAGCATGTGCCGTCGGGAGAAGAGAAAGATGATGATAAAACCAGCCCTCGTCTGATGTTAGACCAGACTGGTGACGCTCTGCGCAGAGAACTGGTGGAGACCACCAGGCGCGAGCAAGACGAGCTGGAACGCCTGCTGAACATGCGGATCAGCGAGGAGGAAGTCGTGCATTCTTTGCGGAAGGAACGCAATCGACTTTTGACGGAAGTGGAGAACAGCCACGTGGAACTGTGCCACCTGAAAGAGAACACACTGAAAATGATGCAGATCTGCACCTCCCTGAAAACTTCTTGTAGTACTGGTGGGGATTTTTACGTCAACGACGACAGCAAGGCAAAGACTACGGGTTTTTCTCTAGAAGATAATGGCACGCGTTCAACTGGACCTGGAGTTCGCGACGCTGAAGGGACTAAAAACGCTGGGAGTAGTACAACGATTGGAAAAAAGGCACATCAAGGACCGCCACGACACCGTGGGCGAAAAGAACTGAAGGCGGATGACTTTGATCTTTCGTCAGCGGAACATATTAACCCTGACGTGCCGACGGAGCAAGATCGCCGTCACTCCGCGCCGGTGATGCAGACGAAGTAGACAATTTTTTCATGGTGCATTTCGTTTTTTTTTTCGTACGGCGATTTTGCGCCGCGCCTTGAACTTGATCACGAGCATGCATTTTGATTTTTGTTGTAATAGCGAGGAGCAGTCAAATTAAGAATACGATCATCGAAACAACGGATAAACATTTTCTAGGCAACTCCACAAGGACCACCTTGGTGCGGAACAAAATTACGACATGGCCGAAGTAGAGGAACAGGAAGCGGAACAGACTGAGAATGACCTCACTCCAAGCTCCTGCACGAATTCTACTTCGACACAAGATATGATGCGCATGCTGTACACGACGACCCATCACGGAGTGAGAACCAGTGCCGCCTCCAAAAAAGACAGCGCGACGCTGTCCTCATCTGTTGATCCGCGTGAGCCTAGCCTGCGTGGACGAGTCTTCCGGAGTTACCAGCGCGACCCCGACTCAGCCGCGACCAGGGCGCTCCTGCAGTTGGCTGGCGGAGCAGAGCGAGGTGGGAGTGCCGGGGGAGAAAATCGTATAGGTTCTCTTCTCTAGGAACGTCGATGTTAGATTTCGTCTGCGCACTGTTGGCTATGATGAGCTGTGGCTTTCTTTTACATGCTGTCGTGTCTATCAGTTTATACTACGAGGGCGCAGACGTTGAACAGTTTGAGCTTCGATTTTATGCAGGCCCTTCTTCCCGCGATATCAAGCGGCACATGGAACAAACGCAGAGTAGCCTGCTGAAGAATCGTTGCGCAGTTAAAGTGGCCGCGGCTGCCGCGCGAGCAGGAGCGCAAAATAAAGCGAACACTAAGCACAAACGTACTTCTTCCACCGGCGGAGCCACGTTAAATACAGGGGATAACCACGAAACTACTCCGGTCGGTAATATGCAGCTGCCAAATCCGAAGCAGAAGCAGAGCCGCTTTTCTGACTCTGCACAGAGAGACACCAGCCCGAGAACGCCCAATGGTGCGGTTGGCCGGAAAACTAGGCACAGTCCTTCACATGGTACGTCCTCCGGCGGCACCCCTGGAAAGACGGGACACAACAAATCGGACCAAGATCGGAGTTATTCTTCGTTCATATCGGAGATCGCGGCGGAGGAGTATCCAGGAAAAAAAACCCATCCCCATCCAATTTGTCATGCAAAACATGCATAAAATCCAGTGCTTGCCATGCGAAAAATGGATGGGGAAGGGTGTTTTTTCCTGGATAAGGAGAGCAGCAACGAGTTATTTATGCAGGAGGGAAGTTCGCTTTTGGGCAGCAGTGCCGGCGGAGGGTTGATGATGGTCCCGGAAGAGAAAGACGGCGACGGGGAAGGGGGAGGTTTCTCCGCTGGCGACAGTCCAGTTGCGGCAGGAGCCATAGAAATGAATGAGCAGGTGAGCCAGAAGGTGAGCAAGAGCTCCCGCATGAGTGCTACGAAGGCTGACGTCGAACAAGTTGTACACGCGGAATCACTAGTACCTCAATCCGCTACCCCTCGCTTCGTTGGGCGAGAAATGTTAACACGCGAAACTGCTGGCGTTCAGGGAGGTGGACACCTTACAAAGCAAGAAGCCTCAGATCGCCAAGACCAAGTTCGTCAGGCCATCGGTGCTGAAGACGGATGCAACTACAGTAGCGACGAGGACGAGGAAAAGAGTACGGGAACGGGACTGAAGATTCCGCGCCATCAACATGCTGAGATTGAAAGCAAAAAGCATCTTCCCGAAGATCCTGGTTGTACTGGCATTGTGGTGGAACAAAAATCTCGCATGCTATCGGCATCCGTTCGGGCGAACAAGAACGACGCTCGTCACAGTCCTGTAGTTGTAAGCAGCACAGATGAATCTGAATCTTCCGAAGAATCTTCTGAGGAAAGTAACCTCTCCGAGGACGAGGAGGATGCCGATGATTCCAACGTTGTGTACCATGAGAATGTTCTTGCTTCTTGTGGCAAGGATTTCTACGCTGGGGAGGGCGGGCCTCGTCCAATGACGTCCGTTGTTCCGGCGAACAAGCAACATGCGGGGGTGCATCATGGCCGCGGATCGGACGTCGACTCGGAGAACAATGATTCCGGAAGTCAAGAATCTTCAGAGGACGACGAGGATTATCATGTGGCTTGTTCTGGTGCGGCGACGTTTGTAAAAAACCAGAAGGTTCAGGTTCATCTCCGTCGGGGTGCAGCACCAGCAGACATGTTGAGTAAGTCCGTTGGTCACCTCCGAACGTGGTCCTCGAGTTGTACTAGACGAGATCATGAAGAAAATTATAACCGCCAGCAGCGGTCGCGCTCGACAGCCGACGTCACTGGGGGGAAGAACAAGGGTAGTACAACTCGAGGTACCTACCAGTTCATCTCGTCGTACCGAGAGCAGCAAGGCATTATCGATGAGGAAGCCGAAGACCAGCAGGCGAGACGCGTTCGAGGAAAAAAGGAAAGGAACATGAAGAACGCACTCAGGGTGGGTGTAGGAGCAGTTGGAGGTGGACAACAAAAAAGTGTGACTAATGATAGTGTCGGACACGATGAACAACAAACGAAACAGCAATATCTCCGGAATGACCAAGAGAAAAGCAAAGAGGCGAGCTATAATCATCTCCGTCATGCTGCTTCTCTACAATTATCGAAGAACTCGAGTCGCTGGCAACATGAGATGAAGAACGCTAGCGGTACAAGCACACCTACCACCTCGTCAGCCGGCAAAAACAGTTTGAATTCCCTTTTATCTTCGGGAAAGCAGAATCTGAAGGTCATTCCCCCACGGCGATCGCAGAAGTCTTTGTGCACGACCTCCAACAAGGGTGTTGACCATTCGACACATCATGATGAAACGGGCACGACGAGTGCTCCTGCGCTCTTCCCTCCAATCAGGGGATTTTCATCTGCTGGAAAGATGGCGGAATCTTTATCATTATCAAACCAGGAAGAAATCAAAGTCATGAAGAACTACAAGGCGAACAACACAGACAGTGTGACCCCTCCCTACGCTTTTTCTGCAACCGCGGTTCCGAAACTAAACCTGGGCCATCTGTTGTTGACGTCAAGAACCAGTGCGCCGGCTTCAGCACCAGATTTGGCTGTATCCAAACAAAATCTTCAGTCGAAAATGCCATTCTGGGATCAAGATGTCAACAAGAAAGCCGTGTACGAGGAACACGTACAAGAAGACCTGGACAACGTCCACGCTACGACGAGCAAGACGCCCGAAGTTGTAAATAATTTCACCTACGCGGCCGAGACCACCACCGTTCCCCGAAACGCCAGCCTCGGTGGGGCTTCGTGGAAGAAGATGAATAGCGTCAGTCCCTGTTCCGCGGCGTCCACGGAATGCCCTAAAATATCCATGATGGACTTGACTGGTTGCACTTCTATGCTGGGCGGAGACGGTGCGACGTCGGTTTCTGGTGGAGGAGGAGGTGGGTCTTGCGGTGGCCGTGGTGTAGCTCCTGGGAGCAGTAGTTCAACGGTTGAGGGCGCATCTTGTTTCGTCGACCACACTGATACCACAGCTCATGATTTATCGACTTTCATCTCTACCAATGGTGCGGAGAAGGAGATGAACGTAACGACCTGTAATAAAGCCGCTACGTCTAGTGCAACTACCGGTGCTGGACAAACGCAACAACTTTCTGATGTCATGCCGACCGTTTTATTCGAGCCCCCGCAGCCGGCATCAAGCTGGTCAGAGGAAGACGATGTCGATTCGCGTGCCATTGAAACTAAGTCAGGTTCGACTGTCTACCGCAACAAACCTGCGCTCCCGGATCCAGACGCTACTTCTACAGCCTTGATTTCCTCTGCAACACAGCGAAGCGGCGTTGCGAACCCCTACACGATCTTTCAGAATGCGCGTCCGGACGAGAAAGTGACACTTCGTACGCCACGAGGATTTGAAGTGCAGCCGGCTGATCGTGGTACAGCAACTGGGGCGGGTGCAGCAGCTTACGCAAAAGAACCAGCAGCCGCAACTGCAGCTGCACATCCCCCGGTTGCACAGGTCGTGCCCGAGCGCGACGAGCTACCGGGGATTATTACACCAGGGCAACGGGAAGAACACCAGGAGCAGGAAATTTTCCACCCGAGAAGCCCGCGGATGCACCGGCTTTTGTCCGCCGGAAGCTCCTGTGGCACAACCACCAGTTTGGCCAGGCGCGGATGCGCGCCAACAACTAGGACCTTCAATGCGTCGTCGTCAAATATTAACCCATCCACAAGCTGCACCAATAAAGTGATCCGCAAAGTAGTCGGAGGTGGACAGCGGTTTTTGGCTCCGCCGCCGCCACTGCAGCATACGTTGATGGGAGTTGGAACAGTACTACAGCCTGGGTCGTTGTCACGGCGAAATAGTGCGTCACGATTCTCGTCTCCTGTGAGTCGAGGCGTAACGGAGCGCAACATGAAAAATACTGCACCGGCGCCGGCAGGGAATGTCACAACTTCAACCTCGATGTTGCGCAGGAGCCTTTGTCCGAGTCCTAGTGCAGTACGTGAACAACGACCCAGCGACGAGGACACGACACTTGTTAAAAATCACTCTGGTGGTGGTGGTAGTGGTACAACCACGAAGATTGTTCGAAGCCTACAACAATCCACGACACGGAGTGCAGCTGCTTGCCCGAGAACTACTACGCCGTTGAGTATGAGTCCCGTTGTGCTTTCGCCACGGCCGCTTCCGGGTACATCGCAGATTTTGGCCGCGAAAACGGAGCAGAACAAGGTTGCGATTCCGACGCCAACCTCAATCAAATTTTCGCTTGGCCTCACACCGCCGAAATTATCGCTGTTCCCACCGGGAATTGGGGGCGGCGGGGATCGTGATGAGATGAACAAAGACGGTGGCGGGCAGGAGGTGAAGCTGCAGGCGCAGAATAAAGCGGAAGCAGACGCCAGCACTTGGGAAAATGGAAATGAAGAGGATGTTTTCGTTGAACAAGATGTAGACGTTCCGAGCGATTCCTTAGACGAAGACGATCAAGAACTACACCATGCTATGAAAAATCCGCCGCAAAATAGCAGTGAAAGGGTTGGTACGAATGCTCCTGTTCCAGTTGCACGAACTGCTGCTGCTTCTCCTTCGGGAATCGATAATGAAGTCATTTGTCAGCAAGCGTACGCCAGAACAACCGTGGGAGACGGGAACGCACTGTGTGATAACCATTTCGAAGATTTTCAGATGCAATGTGAAATGCTGCACCATGGAAAAATAGAAGGGTGCTTTGCGCCGGCAGGAGCGACGGCAGAAGAAATGAATCAGCAGACGACCATTCTCGGGCGCGGGCGCTCCGCGAGTCGCTTTTTGCGACCCGGCGGGGCGGGGACCACCGCCAGGTTCCAATTTTCTGACCGACGAAACGGTTCGCTCGAGAAGGAAAGGAAGATGATGGGAGTGACGACTACCCGCCTGGTGCCGCAATTGCGGTCGGCCAGTGTCCAGCCTAAGAGCATGCAGCATCAACTTCATCTAGAAGTAGAGTCTGCTACTACCAGTACCAGTAGCACGTCTCGCAGGAGATTGTTACAACCATCCCCTTCTCTTTCTGCTTCGTCGGCTCTGAGAAGCAAAAGCTCAATGCCCGCAGCAGGGTCGTTTCTTCATCAGATGAACTACGCTGGAAATCAAGTGGATGCTGGCAAGATCGGAGTTGTAATTCCACAAGCCGCGGGCGCGGATCAACCTCATCAATTGAAGACGGGTAATAAAACAAAATTTGTCACGCCGACACTTCAGGAGCCCAAAATTCCAGCACCCGCTGCGCACGCCGGACTCCGTCCCTTGTGGTCGCCCCGAGAACAACTACAGCCGCCACGGCCGGAACAAGGAGAAATGAAACAGAGTAGTTTGACCAGCTGCATCCCTGTAATTCCTGTGGTCACGACGAGCACGACCAGTCAACAGCAAGAACACCAAGAAGCTGAGGTGCAGCGTCCTCCCTCTGCTGTGTCGTGTTCTTTGCCATCGGGCACCACCAAAATTTCTTCCGGTAGCGCGACTCCTGCGCAGCTTTTGACGACGCCCCGCCAGCTGCTGCAGCCGGCGCAACAGACCGCAGCTCTGAGTGCGACGAGTTTCCTTTTTCAAACGCGTGGTCCACCTCACTCCAGCGCCGTGCCGTCGCCAATTCCAACCCCGCGGTTCGGGTTCGGGAGGGACAGCCGGAAAAACTCAAACACGTTCAGCTTCGGAAACTTGGCAACCTCCTCCCGGCTGCCTTTCCCTCTGCAGGCCGGAACCAGCGGGTGTCTCCTTGCTAAAAACTCGAGCCCCAGTGCGCCTTCGCGGTGAAAAAGTACGAGTACTAGCATGGTGATGAATGGTCAAGTCGTTGCACTTGATGCCGCCCTCGGGTTTTATTGCCTATTTTGGAAAAAGTAAAAGAACAATACGTACGCAAATAATTAGACAAAAAATTATGTAAGTAGACGAACTAAAGCTAAACTCGTCGCTTGGAACTGCACAATAGCATTAAGGCGTCCAACTCCAAATTGGCGAAGCAACAGCTTTTCAGCTTATACATACAAATGAATAACCACGACAATTGCACCACCGTTTCTGTCGATTTTGTAGCCTTTTTTGATTTTGTTTGCGAGCGTATCATGAACGCAGCTATCGTGACATTCATAGATGAGTTCTTCCACCTGTGTTTTCTTGTGGAGCTGCTTTCTTTA
>JACKZZ010002204.1_pt1 | contig 12278 bp, 8 predicted proteins | sample 8027871 | NCBI WGS metagenome assembly JACKZZ01 (sample SAMN15724774, study PRJNA655200) | protist metagenome | isolation source: fluorescence activated cell sorting (FACS) single amplified genomes of... | place: USA: West Boothbay Harbor, Gulf of Maine | collected 2000-07-19
GATTGGTGCGTGAATCAAATGGATCAACTATATGATGAATATCGGGAGGACAGATACCGTTGCTCACCTATATTACGAAAAATGAATCGGGAAAAGAAAAACTTTTTTTAATGGAAAGTAAAGACATTCCTCATAAAATGTTAAGTTTAGATGCCTACAGTCAGTGGTTAGGAATCAAGATATTGTCATGCGAAATTGGAAAGTGTAAACTTGGAATGACGGTTCGAAAAGAGATGTTAAATAGTATGAATAAAGCGCATGGGGCTATCACCTACGCACTAGCAGATACGGCTTTTGGTTTTACAGCAAACACTTATGGAAAATATGCTGTATCTATCGAAACATCAATCAATCACATTGAAGCATTAGAAGAAGGAGATTATTTAATTGCAGAAGCAACCTTAAGCCTTCAAAAAACAAAAGTAGGCTTTAATATCGTTGAAGTAAGAAGAGAAAATGAATTAGTAGCACTCTTTAAAGGAGTGGTATATAGAACCTCAAAAGACTGGGAAGTATCATGAAAGAAGCATATATAATAGATGGTATTCGAACACCAATAGGAAATTATAAAGGAACATTAAGTACCATTCGTACTGATGATTTAGGAGCGCTAGTCATCTCAGAAATAGTAAAAAGAAATTCAGAGATTCCAAAAGATGCTTTTGATGATATCATTATGGGTTGTGCAAATCAAGCGGGTGAAGACAATCGTAATGTAGCTCGAATGTCTTCTTTACTAGCAGGAATGCCATTTACGGTCCCTGGCGAAACGGTTAATAGACTTTGTAGTTCTGGATTATCAGCTATTATTCATGCAAATAGAGCGATTAAAGCGGGTGATGGTGATTTGTTTATAGCTGGTGGTGTAGAAAATATGACGCGTGGACCTTATGTTATTGAAAAATCATCTACAGGATTTGGCGGAGATTCAAAAATGTATGATTCTACTTTTGGTTGGCGATTCATCAATCCGAAAATGAAAAAATTATATGGAGTGGATGGTATGGGAATTACCGCAGAGAACCTAGTAGAAAAGTACAATATCTCCAGGAAAGATCAAGATGAATTTGCATATTGGAGCCAAATGAAAGCCAGTAAAGCTCAGCAAAACGGTAGATTAGCAAAAGAAATAGTTACGGTAGAAGTTCCACAACGAAAAAAAGAAGCTATTTTATTTTCTAAAGATGAGTTTATTAAACCGAACACTTCCTTAGAGGTGCTTGGCAATTTAAGACCTGCATTTAAAAAAGAAACAGGTAGTGTTACTGCCGGAAATAGTTCAGGATTAAACGATGGTGCAGCAGCTACTATCATCGCTTCAGAAGACGCAGTAAAAAAATATAATTTAAAACCTTTAGCTCGTATTGTGAGTTCTGCAGTAGTAGGAGTAGAGCCAAGAATAATGGGTATAGGTCCCGTTGAAGCTTCTAATAAGGCGCTATTGAAAGCTGGATTATTACTTGAAGACATGGATATTATTGAGTTAAATGAAGCATTTGCAGCTCAAGCACTAGCATGTATAAGAGCTTTGGGTTTAAAAGACAATGACGCTAGATTAAACCCTAATGGTGGTGCTATTTCGCTGGGTCACCCTCTTGGAGTTACTGGTGCAAGAATTGCGTACTCTGCCGCGCTAGAATTGAAAGAAAAAAATAAAAAATACGCATTGATAACTATGTGTATTGGAGTAGGTCAAGGATATGCTGCGATTATTGAAAATATAAAATAAACTGGATTATGAAAAAACTAGAAAGTTATATTAATGGTCAATGGTGTTTTGGTTCAGGCGAAGGAATTCCAATGAAAGATGCTGTTACGGGAGAGATTGTTGCGCTATCAGACACCTCAGGATTTAACTTTTCAGAGGTGCTCCATTACGGTAGAGTTAAAGGGGAGGCTTTACGTAAAATGACATTCCAAGAACGTGGAAATATGCTAAAAAAGTTAGCATTTCATTTAATAAAAAAGAAACAGCATTTTTACGATCTTAGTTTTCGAACAGGAGCAACTAAAATTGATAGTTGGATAGATATTGAAGGGGGTTTTGGCAACTTATTTGCAAATGCTTCCTTACGAAAGCTTTTCCCAAACCAGTCTTATCATGTAGAAGGAGATCCTATTGATTTGTCAAGAGGTGGACGTTTTATGGCCCATCACATTTTAGTTCCTAAAAGAGGGGTTGCCATTCATATAAATGCTTTTAATTTTCCTGTTTGGGGTATGCTAGAGAAGTGTGCAGTAAACTGGATGGCAGGAGTACCTGCAGTGGTAAAACCTGCAACCAATACTTCCTTTTTAACAGAAGCAGTAGTCAGAGAAATAATAGCCTCCAATATACTTCCCGAAGGTTCTCTTCAATTAATTTCAGGTTCTGCCAGAACAATTTTAGACGCTATTGAGTCGCAGGATGTAGTTACTTTTACAGGTTCTGCTGATACGGGTAGAATGCTAAAAGCACATCCAAGAGTTATCAATGAATCGGTTCCTTTTAATATGGAAGCAGATTCATTAAATTCTTGTGTTCTAGGCGAAGATGCTGTTCCCGGCACTCCTGAATTTGATATTTTTATAAAAGAAGTTCGAAAAGAAATGACGGTAAAATGCGGTCAAAAATGTACTGCTATTCGTAGAATTATTGTTCCTGAAAAATTGATGGAAGATGTTCAAATAGCACTTGGGCAACAACTAGAAAAAGTAACTATTGGTGATCCAAGACTTAAAGAGGTTAGGATGGGAGCTTTGGTTAGTAAAGATCAAGTTCAAGAAGTAAAAGAACGCGTTGGAGAGCTAAGAAAAACAGCTCAATTGGTTTATGGAAATTTAGAGGAGGTAACCACTTTAGGAGCAAGTGCCAAGGATGGTGCTTTTTTAGCTCCAATTTTATTAAGAGAAGATCAACCATTCAAAAATACCGCCATACACGAAATTGAAGCTTTTGGTCCTGTAAGTACTTTAATGCCTTACAAAACTTTAGATGAAGCTATTCGCCTAGCTCACCTAGGAAAAGGATCTTTAGTATCCTCTATCATCACAAATAATGATTTGACAGCAAAGGAATATGTAGTAGAAGCTGCTACACACCATGGAAGAATATTGGTTTTAAATCGCGAAAATGCAAAAGAGAGTACGGGTCATGGCTCACCGCTACCTACGCTAGTTCATGGAGGTCCAGGAAGAGCAGGAGGCGGTGAAGAAATGGGAGGAATGAGAGGTGTAAAACATTATTTACAACGATGCGCTATTCAGGGCTCTCCAACAACATTGACAGAGGTAACGGGTATTTATCAGCCAAAAGGGGCTTACAAAGAAATTGATCAACATCCATTTGCATATCATTGGGAAGATTTAGAGCCCGGAATGTCTCTTAAAACTCATAAAAGAACTATAACAGACGGTGATATTGTCAATTTTGCTAACTTAACCTGGGATCATTTTTATGCGCATACTGATATCACATCTCTCGATGGAAGTATTTTTGAAAAAAGGACAGCACATGGCTACTTTATATTAGCAGCAGCAGCGGGCTTATTCGTTTATCCAAATAAAGGTCCTGTAGCTGCAAATTACGGGCTGGAAGATTGTCGCTTTTTAAGACCTATCTATCATAATGATACGGTTTATGTTCGATTAACATGCAAACAGAAAATAGATCGGGATTCAAGAGGGAAAGAACATCCTAGTGGTATCGTAAAATGGTATGTAGAAGTTTTTGATCTGGAAGACGAACTAGTAGCGATTGCAACAATTTTGACCATGGTTCAAAAAAAACAAGACGTTTTTACTGAAATCACAACTGATAATATAGAAATGTATTTATCAAAATTAGATGAAAATTCGAATCCTTCTTGGGGAATAATGACCCCTCAACATATGATTGAACACTTGGAACATAACTATCGAATTGCATCTTCTGAAATTCAAGATTTTACAATTTCAACTCCTGAAAAACATATTGAAAAAGTGCAAGAGACTTTATATAATTATAAACCAATGCCTGTTGGCTATGATTTTCCTCTTTATAAAAAAGGACAACTAGAAGTATTGAAACATGAAAATCTAGCTACAGCAAAATTAAAATTATTAGAAGCAAGAGATGCGTATTTAGAGTTCTACAAAGAAAATCCAAAAGCTATCGTTAAAAATGTTGTTTTTGGTCATTTAGTGAAATACGAGTGGTATCTATTAGATCGAAAACATTTAAATCATCATTTTAAACAATTTGGATTATTATAATATGGAAGCATACGTTCACAACACAATCAATAAAGGTATTGCTACGATTGAGTTTTTTCATCCAACTCACAATAGCTTACCTGAAAAAATACTTACAAAACTCGCCAATACAATCAAGGAAGCGGGACAGGACAACACCATTAAAGTTATTATTTTAAAAAGTGGAGGTCACCGTACTTTTTGTGCTGGAGCAAGTTTTGAGGAATTAACTGCAATCAACGATTCGGTTGCTGGAAAAGCTTTCTTTTCTGGTTTTGCAAACCTAATTAATGAAATGCGCAAATGTCCTAAATTTATTATTGGAAGAATTCAAGGAAAAACGGTAGGAGGTGGTGTTGGAATTGCCGCAGCTACAGATTACTGTATGGCTACAAAATTTGCAGCCATTAAGTTGAGTGAATTAAATGTTGGAATTGGCCCTTTTGTAGTTGGACCAGCAGTCCAGCGAAAAATTGGTCTGAGTGCTATGTCACAAATAGCAATGGATGCAAATTCTTTTTACAGTGCTGAATGGGCAAAACAAAAAGGACTCTTTTCTCAAGTATTCGAAACTGCAGACGAATTAGATGCAGCTATTTTAACTTTTGCAACAAACTTATGTACTTACAATCCTGAAGCTATGATGGAAATGAAAAAAGTATTTTGGGTGGGTACCGAAAACTGGGATCGTTTGTTAGCAGAACGAGCTTCGATAAGTGGACGTCTAGTTTTATCTGAATTTACAAAAGAGACCTTAAAAAAATTTAAATAAATGTTTTACAGTTTTAAAGGACATATTCCAGTAGTTCACGAAAGCAGCTTTGTTCATCCTCTTGCAGCTGTTACAGGTAATGTTGTAATAGGCAAAAATTGTTATGTAGGGCCTGGAGCTGCAATTCGTGGTGATTGGGGCGAGATCATTTTAGAGGATGGAGTTAATGTTCAAGAAAATTGCACCGTACACATGTTTCCTGGAAAAACAATTTTTTTAAAAGAAGGTTCACATGTAGGTCATGGTGCCATTATCCATGGAGCTAACTTAGGTCGTAATTGTCTTATAGGTATGAATAGTGTCATTATGGACGATGCCGTTATCGGAGACCAATCAATTGTTGGAGCGATGACCTTTGTAAAAGCAGCATCGGTTTTTCCTAAACGAAGTTTAATAGTAGGAAATCCAGCCAAAGTTTTAAAAGAAGTTTCAGATGAGATGTTAAATTGGAAAACTGCAGGAACTAAATTATATCAACAATTACCTGCCGATTGCTACAAAAGTTTGAAAGAAGTGGAACCGCTTCGAGAACTTCCAAGAAACAGGCCTAAGCAAGAAGATTTTTACAAAACATTTAGGGAAATAAAAAATAATAAATAAGAAAGACAATAATCAATGTCCGAATATAAATTTAAAATGCCAAAACTTGGCGAGAGTATTACTGAAGCAGCCATTATCAAATGGTTTAAAAATGTTGGTGAAACGATTGAAGAAGATGAGGTGCTTTTAGAAGTAGCTACCGATAAAGTAGACTCTGAGGTTCCATCATTGGTAACAGGTACAATTACAAAATTACTATACCAGCAGAACGATGTTATAAAAATTGGAGAAACGATTGCACTTATAGAAACAGATAGTCAAATAAAAACTATCAAAAAACAGCAGGCTTCAAAAAAAGAAACTCCTAAAAGTTCAAAGTCAAGCTCTTTAGAGCCGAATACAAAAACTCAATCAGTTGAATTTGAGGTTGCGAATCCAAATTTACATTTTTCACCATTAGTAGTTAGTGTAGCGAAGGAATATCATATTAGTTTTGAAGAATTAGCACGAATCCCTGTTTCTGGTAATGAAGGGCGTTTACGTAAAAGTGACCTCATGAATTATATTGAAGCAGATCGACCTTTTAAATATGCGCAGCCAAAAGAATCAGAAAATAAATTTAAAGTTCCTGATTTAAAATTTGATAAAGGAAAAGGGAAGCTTGTTGAGATGGATCGTATGCGACAAATGATTGCAGATCGAATGGTTTTTAGCAAACATACGTCTCCTCACGTTACTGCTTATGTGGAGGCAGATTTAACGGAGATGGTAAACTGGAGGAGTCATGTAAAAAGTAATTTTTTAGAAAAATATCAAGAAAAGTTAACTTTTACTCCCCTATTTGTGGAAGCTGTTGCTAGCGCACTCCTTGATTTTCCGATGATCAACTCGAGCTTAGATGGTAAAAATATTATTGTAAAAGAAGAAATTAATATAGGAATGGCTACAGCCTTACCCTCTGGTAATTTAATTGTTCCAGTTGTTAAGAATGCCGATAAAAAAAATTTAAAGGAGCTTGCTGCATCCATTAATTCATTATCACTAAAAGCCAGAAAAAATAAATTAAAAGCAGATGATACGAGCGGTAGTACTTTCACTATTTCGAATGTTGGAACTTTTGGCTCTGTAATGGGAACCCCAATAATTAATCAACCAGAGGCTGCAATACTTGCTACTGGAATTATAAAAAAAAGAGCTGAGGTAATAGAAAGACCAGAGGGCGACTCTATTGAAATAAGACAGATGATGTACTTGTCATTATCTTTTGATCATCGGATTGTAGATGGATTTTTAGCGGGCTCTTTTTTAAGAAGAATAGCCGACAATTTAGAGAATTTTGATAGTAACAGAAAAATATAACCTACTATCTTTTTAAAAAGATAAACAATAAAAAATGATAAAAATAAAAATCACCAAAACTGAAAATTCTAAATTGAATGAATTGGATTTTAATCATATCCCGCTAGGTAAAATCTTCACTGATCACATGTTTATTTGTGATTATGAAAATGGGTCTTGGAACCATCCTCGTATAGTCCCCATGCAAACCATTGCTACTCATCCTGCAACCATGGCTTTGCATTATGGACAGGCAATTTTTGAGGGGATGAAAGCCACTTTAAATGCAGCTGGGGTTCCTTTGTTATTTAGGCCTTCTAAAAATGCAGCTAGATTAAATTCCAGTGCAGTCCGGATGGGAATGCCAGAACTTCCAGAAGAAATTTTTTCAGAAGGGTTAAAACAATTGGTAAATTTAGATAAGAACTGGATTCCAAAGAAAAAAGGAAGTGCCATGTACTTGCGGCCATTTATGTATGCAGACGAACATTTTATAGGTATGCGTGCAGCAACAAGTTATAAATTTATAATTATTTGTTCTCCTGCAGGGCCCTATTTTAGTGAGCGAATAAAACTTTTTGCAGAAAAAAAGTTTATTAGAGCTGCTCATGGCGGAACAGGCGAGGCGAAGGCAGCAGGCAATTATGCAGCAGCAATATTACCCACAGAAAAAGCAAAATCGAAAGGTTACAATCAAGTGTTATGGCTTGACGCAGCCGAACATAAGTATATTGAAGAAGTAGGAACGATGAATATTTTCTTCAAAATTAATGATCAAATTATTACTCCAAAAAGAGATGGATCTATTTTAGATGGTATTACTCGGATGAGTGTGATCGATTTATTAAGACACAAAGGATTTGAAGTAATAGAACGACCTATTTCACTGGAAGAAATCAGAGCGGCTTCTCGTAATGGAAGTTTAGAAGAGGCTTTTGGAACAGGAACAGCAGTAGGAATAGCATACATTCAAGAAATTGGAACGGATGACGATGTTATTCATGTTTCTGACGAAAGTCCAGTTGCAGAGGATATCAACCATACGCTCAATAAAATAAAAATTCAAGAAATAGCGGACCCTTTTGGCTGGATGATTCCAGTAGCTTAATAGTTAAAAATAAAATTAAGATTTGTCAAAGATCAAGAATTATAAAGAGATTTTAAAAAATGGATTTACTAAACTCTGTACTGCAAAAGCAATGACAGAGGTGTTCGAAGCGAATTTTAAAGTTGTCTCAAAATATGTCCACGCCACTTCTAGGGGTCATGAAGCCATTCAAATAGCTTTAGGAATGCAGTTATTGCCCCAGGATTATGTGTTTCCTTATTACAGAGATGACGCTATGTTACTAGCTATGGGCATGACTCCTTATGATTTAATGCTTCAGGTATTAGCAAAAAAAGAAGATCCTTTTTCTGGAGGTAGAACCTATTACAGTCACCCTAGTTTAAAGGACGATGACAAGCCAAAAATCCCGCATCAGAGTTCAGCAACTGGCATGCAAACCATCCCTGCCACTGGGCTTGCAATGGGAATGCAATATAAAGAATTGGTAGATTCAAAATCGAATAGCAATACATTTAATGCCTCCGACGAACCCCGACCTATCTCCGTTTGTTCACTTGGAGATGCCTCCGTTACCGAAGGCGAAATAGCAGAAGCATTTCAAATGGCTGGATTAAAACAACTTCCGATTTTGTATTTAGTTCAAGACAATGAATGGGATATTTCAGCAACAGCCCAAGAAACAAGAGCACAAAATGCCTATGAGTATGCAAAAGGTTTTAAGGGCTTAGAGGCGATTTCTATCGATGGTACTAATTTTGAAGAATCGTATGAAACCATACAAAAGGTAATAAATACGATTCGAACCGAACGCCGACCTATTTTAGTTCATGCGAAAGTTCCCTTATTAAATCACCATACCTCGGGCGTACGCATGGAGTGGTATCGAGACGATTTGGAACAATCAAGACTTCGAGATCCTTATCCAAAAATGAAACAGTTGTTGCTTGAAAATGATTTTTCTCCCAATGAAATAAGAATAATTGAGAAGACGACCTTAAGTTCTGTCCAGCAGGATTTAATAAAGGCACAAAATGCAAAGGATCCAGAACCCAAAGATTTATTTACTCACGATTTTGCACCGACTCCAATTACCGAGGAAAAGGGTGAAAGAGCTCCCGAAAATGCAGAGAAAGTAGTTATGGTAGATTGTGCCTTATTTGCGATCGAGGAGTTAATGGCTGAGCATAAGGAATGCTTGTTATATGGACAAGACGTTGGAGGCAGATTGGGAGGTGTTTTTAGAGAAGCCGCTACCTTAGCTCAAAAATTTGGAGACCATCGGGTGTTTAATACGGCCATTCAAGAAGCCTTTATCGTAGGAAGTACTGTAGGAATGAGTGCTGTGGGCTTAAAACCAATTGTTGAGGTTCAATTTGCCGATTACCTTTGGCCAGGACTCAATCAATTATTTACAGAAGTTAGTAGGTCCTGTTATTTATCTAATGGTAAATGGCCGGTTTCTATGATTTTAAGAGTTCCAATTGGAGCCTATGGAAGTGGTGGTCCTTATCATTCTTCCTCCATCGAAAGTATAGTCTGTAATATTCGAGGAATAAAAATTGCATACCCTAGTAATGGAGCCGATTTAAAAGGATTGATAAAAGCTGCTTATTACGATCCAAATCCAGTAATTATTTTAGAACATAAGGGCCTCTATTGGAGTAAGGTTCCAGGGACTAAAGGCGCTACTTCAGTAGAACCAGCATCGGATTATATATTACCTTTTGGAAAAGCTTGGGTGTTGCAAGAAATTTGGAAACAAGAATCCAAAGAAACAATTTCTATTATTACCTACGGCATGGGGGTGCATTGGGCAATGAATGCTTCAAAAGAATTAGGATTACAAGATCAAATTGAAGTAGTGGATTTAAGAACCTTACATCCTTTAGATTATGAAACTATTTTTAATTCTGCTAAAAAATGTAGTAAATGTTTAATTGTTACTGAAGAACCCTCTGAAAACAGTTTTTCAAGAGCTTTACAAGGACGCATTCAAGAAGAATGTTTTAAAGAGTTAGATGCGCCAGTGATGCTTATTGGTAGTGAAAATATGCCAGCCATCCCTTTAAACTCAACGCTAGAACAAACCATGATCCCTTCTGCTGAAAAGTTAAAATCAAAAATTATTGAGCTACAATCGTATTAGCTAATTTTTAACTTTAAAAAAATCATACAAGTATCATATATGTATCAATAATTATTTTTAAATTATTTATATTTGTTTAATCTTATATTATTTTTATAAACTATTAGTTTAATACTATTTATACTTTCTAGATTAAAATAAAATTAAGATTCAAAACTCCAAAACAAAACAAAAAAACTTACATCATGCACACTACTAAAAAATTACTATCACTATTATTTATTTTAATGATAACTCTGTCATCTCTAGGGCAGGACTTAATAATTACAGCTGTCTATGACGCGGGTTTATCTAATGGAACACCAAAAGGCCTTGAGTTATATGCTTCTGACGATATTGCTGATCTTTCCGCTTATGGACTAGGTTCTGCAAATAATGGGGGAGGTACAGATGGAGAAGAGTTTACTTTTCCTGCAGTTAATTTAAATTCTGGAACTTATATTTATGTTTCTTCCGAATCAACCCAATTTAACAACTTTTTTGGCTTTTCTCCAGATTACACAACAGGTGCAATGGGGATTAATGGAGACGATGCTGTAGAGCTTTTTTATAACGGCTCTGTAGTTGATATTTATGGAGTTATTAATACAAATGGTGATGGCGAAGTATGGGATTATACTGATGGTTGGGCCTACAGAAATGATAGTACAGGTCCTGATGGTTCAACTTTTTCTTCAGGTAGTTGGACATATTCTGGTATTAACGTTTATGATGGTGAAACAACCAACGCTGGTGCAACACCATCAATGCCAATAGGCACTTTCACTGTTGATCTATGCCAAAACGATACTACACCACCTTCAATTACCTGTCCTGCAGATCAAACTCAGACAGTAGGAGCAGGTTGTGTAGGTACGTTAGCACTTTATACAAATCTTGCAACAACTAGTGATAATTGTGTAGTTTCTAGTGTAACTCAATCTCCACCTGCAGGAACATCTTTTTCAGGTGAAACTACAATTAACGTAACACTTACTGTTACAGATACTAGTGGAAATCAAAATACTTGTACTTTTGATGTTACTACTATTGATAATACTGCTCCAACAGCGGTATGTCAAGATATTACGGTACTTTTAGATGGAACAGGAGCGGCTAGCATTACTGCTTCTCAGATTAACAATGGTTCCTCAGATTTTTGTACACCTGTAGGGAATTTAACTTTAGCTCTTGACGTAAGTACATTTAATTGTACTGATATTGGGCCCAATACAGTAACACTTACTGTTACCGACGAAAATAGTAATAGTTCTAGTTGTTCAGCTACTGTTACAGTAGCAGATAGTACAGACCCTACTATAGTGTCCCTACCGTCTAATATATCATTGAATAATGATAGTGGCGCTTGTGGTGCTGTTGCAACCTGGATCGAACCAACTTCAGACGATAATTGTTCTGGATCGAGTATAGCTCAGACTTCTGGATTGGGAAATGGAGCAGTATTCCCTGTAGGAACCTCAATAGTTACTTACACAGCTACAGATTCTAATAGTAATACTACTCTTGAAAGCTTTTCGATTACTGTAACCGATACTGAAGTTCCAACGATTACTTGTCCTGCAGATATTACGACAATTAACGACACAGGAGTTTGTTCAGCTGTAGTTACTTATACTGCACCAGTAGGAACAGATAATTGTGATAGTGGAGGTACTAATGGAACTGTTACAATGTCAAATCAGACAGGGTCATATAGTGGCAATGCAAGAGGATACGTTTTTACAGCTCCCTCAGACTTTACAATTACATCGCTAAGAGTCCCAACCCTTGCTTCAAGTGATAATCAGAGTATTATGGTAATGAGATTTGCAGGACCTGTAGGAGAATATCCAAATTCATCATCTTATGAAGATTTATTATTTTACACAGGATTAGATTCAAATTCTGGTTTCATCCCTGTTAATATTCCAATAGAAGCTGGAGATATAATAGGTATATTAGGTACTAGGGGAACAAGTGACGTTAATTCTTATACCACTGACTCTACGATTACTATTGATGGTAATTCAGTTAATATTAATAGGTTTTTAACTCAGAATAGTATTTCTAGTGGAGCAGCTCCGCAAGGAAGTTTTTCAATGGAATCAATCAATCCTAGTAAATCTAATGTTGATTTTGAATATACAACGGGGAGTAATATTTTAGTTTCAACTCAAACGGCTGGACTTCCAAGTGGAAGTACATTCCCAGTGGGAACAACG